>Ga0302324_100000539_pt1 | contig 99029 bp, 87 predicted proteins | sample Palsa_T0_1_FD_201949 | JGI IMG/M metagenome (GOLD analysis project Ga0302324, IMG submission 201949) | Peat permafrost microbial communities from Stordalen Mire near Abisko, Sweden - Palsa_T0_1 | ecosystem: Environmental > Terrestrial > Soil > Palsa > Peat permafrost | place: Sweden: Abisko... | reverse complement strand
TGCGTAGCTGGTTAAAGCGGGAAACCTTCAGGAGGATTTGGGTATAAGAGCTGGCAATTCCGGTCAGGCTAAGGAATCCGACTGCGGCCCCGACAACGAAGACGTAAAAGTAATGGACGGGAATGGAGATCTTGCGTAGCTGGCCGTCGTCCCCGCGGGCCACAAAAAGGATGTAAAAGCGTTTCCGCAAATCGCTCCTCGAAAATCCTGAACTACAGATTCTTCTTCTTAAACTTCAAATTCTTGACAGCAGATTCGTGACGTCAGGCTTTGAAGCATTGGGTCCGGAACGCCAAGGCCAGTTTCTAAGATGCAGAAACGCCTGTTCGGACCACCTGACCTTCGGGCTACGTTCCCATCTTGGGAATGGAAACTAACTCGCGCCCTACACCTACCGGAACTGCGACCTGAGCATGAATCCATGTTCGTCTGCAATCTCAATTGCCTGCAGCACTTAGCTCGGCCAAAGTTGTTGTGAATGACTGGTTAACGGTAACAAACTGGGTTCCCCCTGTCAACGACTGACAAGACCCATTTTGGGTTACGGAAGGCCGAGTAACCAGGGTCGCCGGATACGGGTTACCAGCGTGCTAAAAGCGGGGGGCGGTTTGGAATCTGGTTTTCCTGGGAACGGAGACGCGATTCGCTTAGAGCTGCTCAGTCAAACTGGCCGAGGGCGTTATAGTAGGTGCGCTATGCCTCTTCCCGAGAAAGCGCTGATTGCGGAGATTCGCCGTTTGGCCAGCCCCGCCAAGCCAAAGCGGGCTGGCAGGAAGGCGGACAGGAGTGTCCGCCCCACATATATTTCTGCCGGAATCGGGGACGACTGCGCGGTATTGCGGATGCACCCGGGGACGGAATCTCTGGTCACGACCGACTTCAACCTGGAAGGGATTCACTTCCGCCGCGACTGGCACACGCCGGAATCGGTCGGCCACCGCTGCCTGGCCCGCGGACTGAGCGACATTGCCGCCATGGGTGGCGAGCCGGTTGCGGCCTTCTTGTCGTTAGCCGTTCCACGGCATCTGCCTCAGGCTTGGGTCGGACGGTTTCTGCACGGGCTGATCGGGCTTGCCAAGAAATTCGGCGTCGCGCTGGCCGGAGGCGACACCGCCGAATCGCTTCACGGAATCCTTGCCGACATTGTCGTGGTCGGCGCCGCGCCGATAGGCACGTCTGTGTTACGGTCTGGCGCACGCCCTGGCGACCGCCTCTTCGTCAGCGGAGAACTGGGTGGATCGGCGGCTGCCGTCGCGCGCATGAGCGAGGGGAAAGGCCGGCTCAAAAGGAGACCGAATCCGCTCGATTATCTTCGCCACTTCTATCCTGAGCCGCGGGTCGCGATCGGCCGTATTCTTCGCGAGAAAGGTCTGGCCTCGGCCATGATCGATGTCAGCGACGGGCTCTCGACTGACCTGGGGCATCTGTGTGAAGCAAGCGGCGTGGGAGCGGAAATAGACGCATTACTGATCCCCCGCGCGCGAGCCGGCAAGCCGGCGCGCGAAGTCGATCTCGACTTGGCCCTGCAGGGGGGGGAAGACTACGAACTTCTGTTCACGGTTCGCTCGGGCAAGCGCGTTCCTAAGAAGATTGCCGGTGTCGCACTGACCCAGATCGGCCAGATCGTCCGTTCGCGGAAGATGGTTCTGCGCGATGGGGCTGGAGTGGTGCGCGGACTCGAGGCGAAGGGCTGGGAACATTTCCGGAAGTACTGACCCTTGTCATCTTCAGGGGTGCTCCGTAAGATTCCGATGCGCCGAATAAAGCGTTGGTAACACTGACAGCTGCACCTAACCCTCCCACTGACGTAAGGTCCCTCGCGGCGGCTTCGCCGCCACTCAGGATGACAAGGGAGAATTGGAAAGCCGCGCGGGCTGAGAGTCATTCTTGAATCGCCGGCGGGTTATTACTTCCGTTACCTCTCTCCTCTACCCTCGGGCGTGAAACCGGACTAGAGTAAAACTATGTCGTCCAACAAACTGCTCCTCTCAGCATTCGGTCTTTGGTTCGCGGTCAGCTTAACGGTTGTGGCGTCCGCGGAGAAAAAGCTGCCGCCCCCACCGCCGGCGCACGCGACGTCTCCGTCGCCCGCCGTCACCGACCAACTCATCCACAAACAATTCGGGGATAATTGTTCGCTACTGCCGGGGCCACCGCAGTTCGTGGGCGATATCGACGGCGACGGCATCGACGATCTGGTGGTCGCTGCCCGGTGCAAGAACCCGATGGCTGACAAGGACGAATACAACTTCGTCGTGGCCGACCCTTTCGACGCCTCTCTCGGCTATAGTGACGTGAAGGTCACGTCGTCGTTTGCCTCCGACGAACCCGATCGCCGCGGCATCAGCTTGCTCATCATTCACGGCGCGGACAAAGACGGGTGGCGCGCGGAAAAGCCGAAGGCTAAATTTCTTCTGATCAATCTGCCCTTTGGAACACTGACCGTGAAAAGACTCGCGCTGAAGAAGAAAACCGTCCTGGGCGTTTACATGGAAGAGAAGGGCGAAGGCGAAGGCACTGCCTCCGTTGTCTATTGGGATGGCAAGAAATATAAGTACCAGGCGCTGGGGTCGACCCTGGAGTAGAGCAATGTTTGATTGCTGACTTTGATTGCAGAACGGGGTTTTCAATCAGTGATCAGTGATCAGTGATCAGGGGTGAGTGATTAGTAATTCACCAACAATCATTTCTGTTCGGCTCGCCAGTACGGAAATTCTGTCGTTCCCACCCGATTCACGTTGGCTTCCGCAAATTCGCAGACTCGATCGAGTGCGGCTTGCAGCTCGCCCGTGCAGCGCTCGACGTCTTCGTCCGTCGCTTTGGCGGGCACGTGGATAAGTTTGCCAAAGCGCAGCAGAACGCGCGAGAAGGGCTTTGGAATCATCAGGCGATCCCAGGTGTTCAGCTCCCAGGCGCGATCGATGGCGGCGTGAAACATACTTAACGGAACACCGGCCGACCGGCCCAGCGCCACCGGCCCCGGCTTTACTTTGCGGCGCGGGCCGCGCGGGCCATCGAGCGAAAACGCCACCGTCCAACCTTCGCCTAGCGCGCGCCGCAGGCCGAGCAAGGCCCGCACGGCGTTGCGACTGCTCGAACCCTTCACGGCGACGAAACCGAATTTCTGGATGATCCGGCCCATGTACTCGCCGTCATAACTATTGCTGCTCATTACCCGCACCCCCTCGTTCCGCCAGATGTGGGTCGCTGGGAGAATGCAGGAGTGCCAGAACGAAGTAACCAGCGGGCGCTGCTCCACTGTTTCCTGCGCGCCATCTTCGTAAGAAACCGCCACGCGCAGAGTCAGGCCGATCAGACGAATGATCCAGTAGCCTACGAAGATGATGATGCGCAGGACGATGCGCTGGCGAAGCGTGAAGCGGTGAGCGCCGGTGGCAGTTTGCGCCGTCGCGGGCGCGTCGCGAGTGCTGGCTTCGGGCACCCGGCTATTGTAATGGCAAGCTGCGGGGTAATTCTCGAGCCTAGTTCTCGGTCCTAATTCTCGAGGTACGAGTCGATCCAGGTTTTAACTTTCTGGCGCCGCTCGTCGGCGGCGTCGAAGCGCACCCCGAGCGATTGGGGCTTCTTCCAGCTTACGACTCCGCGCACGTTGACGCGAGGCAAGGTCATCAGAGAAAAAGACACCTCAACGTTCGATCCGATGGAAAAATCTTCCGCGCTCTTGATCGACATGCCCCCGGAGCTCATTTCGATACTGGAAGCGCTGAGACGTCGACCGTCCGCGACGATGGAAACTTCCGTGATCACCGGAATGCGCACGTAACGCCGGAATTCATGCAGCACCAACATGCGCGTCGCCCGAATTAGCTTGAGAGCAGCAGGCCGCTCCAGTGGGTCGCTGAACATGGCGTTGATGCCGTACTTGGAATAGCTCATGGTCTGTTGCGCGTTGCCGCCCACGCCGTAGATGACGCAGCGGCTGTTCGAGGGCGACGAGCGGGCGGCTTCCATCACGGAGTCGGCGCCGTCATGCAGGGCCAGAACGCAGGCCTCGAACTTTTCTTTCTTCAGGCGCTCGGCCGCGTTGGCGGTCACCACCACGGTTTCGATGCCGAACTGGCGGAAGCCTTCCGTCAGCAGCGCGCGAGTGGGCTCATTCAGGCCCACGAGAGCAGTGCGGGCTGCGGCTCTCCGCGTGAGAGGAGGGGGGGCGAGGTTGAGAGGTGTGGCGAAAGCTTTATCCATGTTGAGGGGAAGACTCTACTTTCAAAACCATTGTGAATGCGGGCGGTAAAGTTGGAAAGACACCGAGGGCCAAGGGGCGAAGTACGAAGGTGTCGTTACTTTTTCCGAGTCCCGCGAGAGAGGACATTACGAGCCAAAACTGTCGTGAAATGAGGGGGTTAGGCTAGTGCCGTAATGGGAAGGAATTTCTTTTTCCGGGAAAAAGCTATTGACGATTCGTTGTCGACTATTCAGTCCAGCGCCGGAACAGGAGGGCGCCGTTGGTGCCGCCGAAGCCGAAGGAGTTTGACATGGCGTATTCGATTTCCGCCTTGCGCGCGAAGTTGGGAACCAGATCCATGCCGGCGGTATCGGGATCGGGATTCTCCAGGTTGATGGTTGGTGGCAGAATCTGGTCGCGCAGGGCGAGCACGGTGATGCCGGCTTCGAGGCCTCCCGCGCCGCCGAGGAGGTGACCGGTCATTGACTTGGTGGAACTCACCGCGATTTTGCGCTCGCCAAAGAAATTGCGTATCGCCTGGGCTTCGAGCGTATCGCCGATCGGCGTGGAAGTGCCGTGAGCATTAACGTAGCCCACCACATCGGGCGTCACGCCGGCATCGCGCACCGCGTTGCGCATCACGCGAAAGCCGCCTTCATGCTGGGGCGCGGGCTGGGTCATGTGGTAGGCATCGCCGCTCATGCCATAACCGGCAATCTCGGCCAGAATGTGGGCCCCGCGCTTGCGGGCAAATTCCAGTTCTTCCAGGATCAGGATTCCCGCCCCTTCACCAATGACAAATCCGTCGCGGTCTCGGTCCCAGGGACGGCTGGCTCGTTCGGGCTCGTCGTTGCGGGTGGAGAGCGCGCGCATGGCGGCGAATCCGCCCACGCCCATGGGAGTGATGGCAGCTTCAGTGCCGCCGGCAATCATGACGTCGGCATCGTTGTGCTGGATGATCCGAAAAGAATCACCGATGGAATGGGCGCTGGTGGTGCAGGCCGTCGCGGTGGCCTCGTTCGGTCCCTTGGCTCCGCAGCGCATCGAAACCTGGCCAGCCGCGAGATTAATGATGGCGGCCGGAATGAAGAATGGAGAAATCTTGCGCGGGCCGCCTTCGACCAGCGCGGCGTGTTCGCGTTCGATGATGTCGAATCCTCCGATCCCCGACCCGATGTGAACCCCAACGCGCTCGTCATTCTCGGGCGTAATCTTCAGCTCCGACATTTTCAGCGCTTCATCGGCGGCGGCGATGGCCACGTGAATGAAGCGCCCCATTTTCTTAACTTCTTTTTTTTCGATGAAATTCAGCGGGTCGAAGTTCTTGACCTCGGCGGCAATCTGGCAGGCAAAGGCAGTGGGGTCGAAGCTGGTGATGCGAGCCACACCGCTCTTGCCGGCAAGCACGGCTTTCCATACCACGTCGGTGGAATTGCCCACGCCGCAGATCAAGCCGAGGCCTGTGACTACGACCCTGCGTCCCAAATCTATTTCCCCGCTTTCGCGTGCTTGCCGATGTAGTCGACCGCGTCCTGCACGGTGCGGATTTTTTCGGCGTCCTCGTCGGGGATCTCGATGTCGAAGGCTTCTTCGAAGGCCATAACCAGTTCCACGGTGTCGAGCGAGTCGGCACCCAGGTCGTCTACGAACGACGCGCTCGAGGTGACTTCGCCTTCATCCACTCCCAACTGCTCCACGATAATCTGCTTTACCTTCTCGTCTACGGCTGCCATGGTTCTCCTCGTTTTAACTCGTTTAGATTTGAATTCCGGGCTTCAGCTACAAAATCGCAGAGGCCCTGGTTCTTCATGTTTCTGCCAATCTGATTTCGCAGTTGCGCCTTGGCCCCACACGACTCGGTCACTTCTTACGTGCTTCTTACGTACCGCGATACGAAAAAAGGCGAGTATTTAGTGTAATTGTCCCGTTGAATTAGTGTAAAGGAAGGGCTGCGCCATTTCCGGCAAAGCCTCGGCTGACTTGGGATTGCACTCTTGAATCCTAAAGGCTGGCCGTCGCCGGGGTCAAACGTTGGAAGGGTTATGATGGTCGGTCGAGGTGATCGGTCAAGCCCGACAATCGCATGCGTGCCGTTGTCCAACGCGTCAGCCGCGCCAAGGTTACCGTGAACAATTCGACCAGCGGTGAGATCGGCCTGGGATTGCTGGTGCTGCTGGGCGTAGGACACGAAGACAGCGAAGCCGACGCAACGTATTTGGCCGAAAAGATCGCCGGCCTGCGGATTTTTGACGACGAAAGCGGAAAGATGAACCGTGGCGTGCAGGACGTGGGCGGCAGCGTGCTTGCGGTTTCGCAATTCACCCTGTACGGAGACGTACGGCGCGGAAAGCGCCCATCGTTCGACGCAGCGGCCCCGCCAGAACAGGCCCGACGTCTGTGTGAATTTTTTGTCGAACGAATCCGATCCACCGGCCTGCGCTGCGAAACCGGCCGCTTCCAGGAAATGATGCAGGTGGAATTGGTGAACGACGGGGCGGTTACGATTCTGCTGGATTCAAGCAAGATGTTCTAGGCTGCGCGGGAGCAGAATCGCTTATCATTGAAGTTGTTATCAAGAGTTAACTCTCAGGAGATTTTATGTCCGCAAGCGTTGGTTCTACCGCTCCCGACTTCACCCTCAAAGATCAGAATCAGCAGGAAGTCTCTTTGAGCAGCTTTCGTGGCAAGAAGCGGGTTGTGATTGTTTTCTATCCGCTGGACTGGAGTCCGGTTTGCACCAAGGAGCACGCGTGCTTCGTCAATGACATGAAAAAGTTCGATGCTCTCGACGCGCAGGTGCTCGGCATTAGCGTCGATAGCGTGTGGTCGCACAAAGCCTACGCCGATAAGATGGGCATCCAATATCCGCTGCTCGCCGACTTTCAGCCGCGCGGCGCCGTAGCTGAGAAGTACGGCGTTTTCCTGGCAGACAAGGGCATCACCGGCCGCGCCATCTCGATCATCGACCGCGACGGGAAAATGGCGTGGCACAAGAATTACGATATTCCGGTAGTGCCGGGCGTGGACGAAGTGGCTAAGGCGCTGGAAGCAGTAAAGTAGGAATATCCCGTCGGAACTCGCGCTAAAACAACCCTGCGGACAGATTTTGCCGAATGTACTTCTTGCTGTCGAATTTTCTGCCCGTACTCCCGCCCGACATGTAACGAATCTGGCCGAAAATGGGCCGTTCGAACCACGGGCGGTCGAACTTCCCCACGATCGCCCAGGCAATTCCAGCATAGCCGTTGGGGTCGCGTCCGTCGAGTTCGTATTTATCGTTGAGGTGCACCGCGACGCGATGCGCTTCGGCGGGCGAGCGGCTCCACTCCAGAATTTTCTTAGCCCAGTACATGCGCATGTAGTTGTGCATCCATCCCGCGGTCACCATCTGCATCTGGGCGGCGTTCCAGAGTTGATCGTGAGTCTCGGCGTTCTCCAACTGTTGCTCGGAATAAAGCACCGGGCGAGGGTCGGATGCATGTTTGGCCAGCGTCCGATGCGCCCACGGGTCTGCGCATTCGAAATTGTCGTAGTCGGGATGAAAGCGCACCAGGTTCACCGCCAGCTCGCGCCAAGTGATCACCTGGTTCAGGAACGCTTCCTTCTCGGCCTGGGGCGCGTCGGCTTTATCGACGGCCAGAGCGACCGTAACCGGACCGATGTGGCCGAAATGCAAATAAGGCGATAAGCGGCTGGTATGGTCAATCTCCGGTTTGTTGCGGCCGGCGCTGTAACCGCGCAGCTTGTGCTCGACGAATTCCCGCAGCAAACGAAATGCCTCGGAAGTTCCGCCGCGCCAGTTCGAGACCGGAGAGACCGAGCGATCGATCTGCCAGCCCTGGGTGAAGTCGAAATCGGCGCGCGGAGACTCAGTTGATTTTGATTTGACCTTTGATTCTTTCCCAGCCACACGCCAGGTCACATGCGCGCTCGGATTTCTGGGCGCAACCAGAAAACGCTTCAACTGTGCCTGCAACCGCGGACGAATAATGTGCGCTGCGTACTGCGCCTTTTGCAGCAGATTGGAAGGCACGATCACATCCGCGTCCACCGTCCAGAGTGGAACTCTCAGTTTCTTTGCCGCCGCCCGCCGCCACGCCTCCGGCTCGCGCATGGGGTTCTCGTCCCCGACCACCAGCGCGGCCTTCACTTCCTCGCAGAATCGGAGCAGGCTGTGGTCGGGAAATCGCCGCAACACGAATCCGACATTTCTTTTGGCGAGTACGGCGGCAATGTCAGCAATGCCCTCGGCAAGAAAGCGGTAGTGCCGCAGGTTCGCGTTCGGATAGAACGGTACCGGTGCAAGAAAGACAACCACGGGCTTGCACAACAGGTTGGCGGCGTCCACCGCGACATCGAGCGCAGGATTGTCGATCCCACGCTGAGCGCGCTGCATCCAATACACCACGCACGTCCCTTCAGGATCGGGTGATCCTGTGCGCCGCACCATCACTCGCGGATCCTGCGAAAGTCTGATCAGATCATCCATCAACATCGCGAGGAGGAAAGAATAGTGTAAAGCGTCACCGGCGACGAGGCCGGGCCAGTTAGGGAGCGGCTTTGTCTTGCACCCGGAGACAACGACGTCCTCAGATTTTCTTTGAAGGAAAAACGAGTGCAGGAGGCCTGCCGGTCGGACCTTAACCTCTATCTCGCCTGCAAAATCGCATCCGCTACGCGCGCCGCTTCCACCGACGCCTTCACGTCATGCGTTCGTATGATGTGCGCGCCCTTGAGAATCAGCGCTGTCTGACTCGCCAGAGTTCCATAGAGGCGACTTTCCGGTGGAGCGTCTTTACCGTCACGGGCGAGGAGCCGGCCAATGAACGATTTCCGCGAAGTGCCCGCCAGCAGTGGAAATCCCGCCGACTGAAACTCGTCGAAGCGCCCCATCAACGGATAGTTTTCCTCGAAACTCTTCCCGAACCCAAAGCCGGGATCGAGCACGATGCGCTCGCGCCGCATGCCAGCGAGCACCGCCTTTTCTGCCCATTCTTTGAGTTCGCGTTTCACCAGGAGTACGATGTCGCCCGGAGGCGGCAGCGTGCGCCACTCTTCAGGACGCCCGCGCATGTGCATCAGAACCGCGCCGCATTTGAGCTCGGCAATCGTCTTCGCCATCTGCGGGTCCCAGCGGAATCCGCTGACGTCGTTCACAATCTCGGCTCCGGCGCCGACGGCCGCGTGCGCCACTGCGGCTTTGTACGTGTCGATCGAGAAGACCGCTGCGGGATGCCTCCTCTTTAAGTCGGTAATGACGGGAAGTACGCGGCGAAGTTCTTCTTCTGCACTGACGGCTGTACTGCGATTCGGGGTAGAACTTTTTTTCGCTTCGACTTCCGCAACCCCGGCTTGGACGTGCGCTCCGGGACGCGTGGATTCGCCGCCGATGTCGATGATGTCTGCGCCTTCGTCCAGCAAACGGCCGGCATGGTCGATCGCCTGGTCGCGGTCCATGAACCGGCCGCCGTCGGAAAACGAATCCGGGGTGACGTTGAGGACGCCCATGATCAGCGTGCGCTTGCCGAGTTCCAGCGCGCGCGTCCCCAGGTTCCATTGAAAGACAGGTCTCATGCGGCACGATTCTAACCGAAGCGCGCAGGCTGGACTGGGGGCGCGAAGGCGCTATCGGCGCCGCACCGCGGCCTCGCGCTTGCGCACAACGTAGGCCGCGGCGGGGCCCGTGCCGGTCGGCGGCTTGCGCATTCCGTCGAGCAGTTCTTTAAGCACGACCGCATTGTTGTACGTCTCGTTTTTCGAGGCAAACAACAGGGTCAGGCGTTTTCGCTTGTGAGCCAGTTGGTAGAGCCGAAACAGCGCGTCTTGCGCTTCGGGTTGCGCCAACTCCTTCAAATATTTCTTGCGGAAGTTCGACCATTGAAAGTCCTGCGGACGCTGGGGTCGGGCATGGTCTGACCGGGCATGGTCTGACCGGGTATGATCCGATTGGGCATGGTACCAGCGGCGGAGTTCATCGGAGGGGGCCAGGTCCCGCAGCCATTCGTCGACTGCGGCGCGCTCCTTGGTGAGGCCGCGCGGCCACAACCGGTCGACCAGCACTCGCACGCCGTCGGTGCGCGATGCCGCTTCATAGACTCGCTTGATCGACACTGCCATCTGGGAGTGAAAGCCTCGCTTTGCTACTTTGCTCTATCATTGTAAAGCGGCTGGCAGCGCGGTGTATGGCACGATCGAGGGGTTTCTGATGCAATTGAAAGATAAAGATAAGCGCTCAATGAAGCAGTCGCTGCAAAACAGCCGTGCCGGAATTTCCTTGGGAACCTTGGCCATCCTGCTCGCGCTGGCAGCGACCTTTGCTTGCGACGTGGAGCGTCGCAAGTCTGACGCTGAACTGGGGCTCAACCCGCAACAGTCCACGGGCCGCAAAATCTACGACTCGCATTGCGACCGGTGTCATGAACCGTACTCCAGTCGCGGCAAGAAAGGTCCGGCGCTCCAGGGAGTTTTCCAGCACAAATATCTTTCTCTCAGCGGGCTGCCTGCTAACGAAGAGCGCGTCACCGATATCATTCGCCTTGGCCGCAACGAAATGCCGGGCTACAGCCAGACACTCAGTTCGCAGGATATTCAGGATCTGCTCGCGTATTTGCATACGTTATAGCTGCGGTGCGGCGAACAAAAAGCATTGCGGGGATTCATGGGATAATCCGGATGGTGCAATCCTGAGATGGGCAATCCTGAAATGAAAAGCACGTCGAAGTCGGAGCTTTTGCGCGAACTGCCTTCTGTCGACGCAATACTGCGAATGCCCGCCGTGGAAGCGCTCGCGCGTGATCACGGAGGTGCGCCCGCGACTGCCGTGGCCCGCGCCGTGCTCGCGCGACTGCGGGAAGCAGTCGCTTCGGGACTGCTGGATGGACCGGGACTGCAACTTGCTCTGGACGGACTGGGCGACGCGGTTGAGGATCATCTGCGTCGGGCGCTCAGCTATTCGTTGCGTTCTGTGGTCAACGCGACCGGCGTTATCCTGCACACCAATCTGGGCCGGGCGCCGCTGGCCGATGCTGCGCTCGACCACATCCGGCAAACTGCGGGACGATTTTCCAATCTCGAATTCGACCTGGAGTCGGGCGCGCGCGGCAAGCGCGACACGCACGTAGACCGCCTATTCCGCAGCCTGCTGAGCGATGGCGCGACCTCTGTCTCAACCATCGTCGTAAACAACAATGCCGCGGCGGTCCTGCTGGCACTCAACACGCTGGCCGAAGACGGCGAGGTAATCGTCTCGCGCGGGGAACTGGTCGAGATCGGCGGTTCCTTCCGCATTCCCGATGTCATGGCGAAATCGGGTGCAATGCTGCGCGAAGTCGGTACGACGAATCGCACGCGCGTGGCGGACTACGAAAGCGCCATCACCGAACGCACGCGGTTATTGTTGCGCGTGCACCGCTCAAATTTTGAAATCACCGGCTTCACCGAGCAGGCATCCACGGCTGAACTGGTTGCGCTGGCACTCGAGCGCGGCCTGCCGTTGATGGAAGACCTGGGCAGCGGGGCGCTGGTCGACTTGCAGACTTTCGGCATTGGCGGCGAGCCCAGCGTGCTCGACAGCCTGCGCGCCGGAGTCGACATTGTCGCCTACAGCGGCGACAAATTACTGGGCGGCCCGCAGGCCGGACTGATCAGCGGCCGCGGCGACCTAATCGCCCGCATGCGCTCTAACTCGCTGTTTCGGGCCCTCCGCGTCGATAAGCTTATCTACGCCGCGCTCGAGGCCACGCTGCTGGCTTATGTGAAGCGCGACTACGATGCCATTCCCGCGCTGAAGATGATGCGCCTGACGAAAGAGGAAATCAGGCAGCGCGCCGAGGCAGTGGCGGAACTGGCCTGCGCATCGCAACTAAAATCGAAACTGAAAATCGACATGGTTGATGGTCAATCAGTAATCGGCGGAGGCGCAGCGCCATCGTCGGTTCTGCCGACTCGTCTGCTCGCTCTAACTTGTGAAGGCCTCAGCGCCGACGAATTATGCGTTCGCCTGCGCGCGTCCGATCCGCCGATCATTGCCCGCGTCGAACAGGGGCGAGTCCTGCTGGATCTGCGCACCGTGTTTGCGGACCAGGATCGCCTAGTTGTGGCTGCGCTCGCTGGAATCGCGTCCTAGCGCCTCGGCATCCAATCCGTTGTGGCCGTTCTCTACACTATCGGACATTCCACGCGTACGATCGATGAACTGATTTCTGCTTTGGCGGCGCATCGGATTCAGACTCTCGGGGACATACGCGCGTTTCCCATGTCACGCCGTTTGCCGCAGTTCAATCGCGAATCGCTGGAACAAACATTGCCGGCGGCGGGGATCGACTATCGCTGGATGAAGGGGCTCGGTGGGTATCGCAAAAAGATGCTCGAAGAATCGCCCAATATTGCTCTGCGCAACCAGAGTTTCCGCAACTATGCCGACTACATGCTCTCGCCGGAGTTCGAGCAGTCGATAACCGAACTGCTCGCTCTAGCCGAAAATTCCCGAACCGCCTACATGTGCGCCGAGCGCCCTTATTTCCGCTGCCACCGCATGTTAGTTTCTGATTGGCTGGTCGCGCACGGCCATGAGGTCTTGCACGTCGATGCCTCCGGTCCGGTGAAGCCACATGTACTGACCGCTGAGGCCCGCATCATCGATGACCGCCTGATTTATCGTGGAGATCGCCTGCTGTAAGATTCAACGAAGGATATCTTGAATATGATCGTAGGCACAGGCATCGACATCGCTGAAGTTCCCCGTATTCGTCAGTCCATTGAGCGCTTTGGGGAGCGCTTCTTGCAACGCATTTTTACCGCCGGGGAGATTCGCTATTGCGATTCCAAGGCGAATCGGTTCGAGCGGTATGCGGCGCGTTTTGCCGCCAAGGAAGCCGCCATGAAGGCTCTGGGTACGGGCTGGAATCACGGCGTGCGCTGGCGCGATTGCGAGGTCACCCGCATGCCTGGTGGCCGGCCTACGCTGACTTTTCACGGCAGAGCCGGAGAATTCGCTGCGCGGCTGGGGACGAAAAATGTCGCCTTGTCGCTGTCGCATACCCAGGAACAGGCGATCGCGCAGGTCATTCTCGAAAGCTAAAGAGCGCCGCGGTGCTCACCACTAATCTGAATCTCCGCATCTGCTAGACTGTCGCCTCGAATCCAAATATGCCCGTCGCCACCGCAACTGTTACTGCAACCTCGCACAGCACTGAAATTCCCGAAAAAACTCTGCTGGCTGGGCTCGCGCTCACCAGCTTCGCTGCGCTGCTGCTGGAATTGGCGTTGACGCGGCTGTTCTCCGTCGTCCTTTTCTACCACTTCGCCTTTCTCGCGATTTCAATTGCACTTCTCGGGCTGGGCGCGGGAGGCGTGTTCGCGTATTTGCTGAAGAGCAGGCTGGCCGCTGCTCCCACACGCACGCTCGCTGCGCGCTTGTCGATGATGAATTCCGTGGTCGTGCTCGTGGTGTTGGAAATTGTGTTGCATGTTCCGGTTGCGCTGCAGGTTTCGTGGGCGAACTTCGAGCGGCTCACGGCGCTCTACCTGTCGGCGGCCGTGCCTTTTTTCCTGACCGGAATTCTGTTCGCGGTAGTCTTTGCGCGCGAGAGCAATCGGATTCCGCGGCTCTACGGCGCGGACTTGTGCGGCGGCGCGCTGGCGTGCCTGGCCGTCGTTCCTTTGCTGAATTTTGTGGGCGGGCCGAATGTGGTGCTGGTGGCGGGTGCTGCGATGGCCGCCGCTGGTGCGATCTGGGCTGAATTGCGTTCACAGCGCAGAAATGCAGCGCTACTGGCTCTCGCGCTGCTGGGGTTGATTGGCGCGAATTATTCCGGGCGCCTGATCGACGTAGTCTACGCCAAGGGCATGTTCCGCGATCCGGCGTGGGTCGAGTTTGCGCGCTGGAATGCACTCTCGCGCGTCGAGGTCGATCGCCAGGGACAGGCCAAAGCGATTGTCATTGACGCCGACGCCTCCACCTACATCATGAACGCGGACGTAGCACAGTGGCACAACACGGAGTGGGAGGACGACTTAATGTCCGCGCCGCCCGCGCTGGCCAACGTGCTGCGCCCGCACGGTGAGTTCGCGATTATCGGTCCGGGGGGTGGGGTTGACGTTTTGCGCGCGGTGGCAAACGGCAGTCCCAGCGTGACTGGGATCGAGATTAATCCCATCATCGCGACTACGATCATGCGTGGGCGCTATGCCGACTATTCGCAGCATCTTTATGACAGGCCTGACGTGCATATTCACGTCACCGACGGCCGCTCGTTTCTGCGTTCCACGCCACAAACATTCGATGTGGTGCAGATGACGCTGGTCGATACCTGGGCTTCGACGGCAGCCGGGGCGTTCGCGCTCAGCGAGAATAATTTGTATACCGTGGAGGCTTTTCGCGAATATTTCGATCACCTCAGGCCCGAGGGCATGATCGCCATTACGCGCTGGGAATTTCGCCATCCGCGCGAAGCTCTGCGCATCGTCGCCGTGGCCACGGAAGCGCTGCACCGACTGGGCGTGGCGAATCCCGCCCGCAACTTTATTGTTGCGTCGCAGGGAGCGCTCGACGAAGACGGCATCCCTGTGGTCGTGCTTGCAAAGAAAACTCCCTTCACGGCGGCGGAGGAAGCAGCGGTGACAGCGCATCTTGATAAATATTCCAAGCTCTCTGCGCTGTATCTGCCGTCGCGACCGGGGCGGAATCCGTTTTCGGATCTGATTGCGAGCAACGACCCCTACACGTTCGCACGCAGCTATGCCTACAACGTTGCCCCTGTCACCGACAATGCTCCTTTCTTCTTTTTTACTCTGAAGCCCGGGCAGATCTTGGGCGAGAAAGGTTTGCGCTCCGGCATTGACTGGAAAGTAAATCTGGGAGTGCTGGTTCTTTTGCTGGTGCTGGTGATTTCCCTGGTGGCGGTGCTGGTATTTCTGATTCTGCCCCTTATTTTGAGAACCGCTGCGAAAACCCGTCGGGACCGTCAGTCGCCGCTTCCGCTGCTTTATTTCGTTGCGGTGGGTTTGGGCTACATCCTCGTCGAGATTGCATTCATTCAGCGTTTCGTGCTGTTTCTAGGCCATCCCACTTACGCGCTGACGGTTGTAATTTTCCTGCTGATGCTGTCGAGCGGGGCGGGGAGCCTGTTTTCGCGGCTCTGGCTGCCGCGCACCAGCCTGGGCTGGGTGCCGCTCGTGCTTGTGATCGTAACGCTATTGGCCGACGTGTTGTTCCTGCCCGGTCGGCTGGCTGCGCTGGTCGGACTGGACTTCGGCTACCGCCTGCTGGTAAGCGGAGTTCTGCTGATTCCTTTGGGATTCGTCATGGGCATGCCGTTTCCGACCGGCCTGCGCGCGCTGGCGGTGCTGCCCGCTCCGGAGTTTCCGGCCGAACCTGGCGCTTCCGATAACTCCGTCGAATGGGCCTGGGCGATGAATGCGGCGGCCAGCGTGCTCGGATCGGTGTTGGCCATGGTCATCGCCATCCAGTTCGGATTGACTGCTACTTTAGCCTGCGGAGCGGCTGCATACTTTGCGGCCCTGCTGCTGATGCCCACGTTACGGACGAAAGCGGCCTAGGCCGGGCTCAGTTTTGTTATCATGCTGCGATGGCTGGGCGCGATCGTCTTTCTGAGTCTGAGTCTGAGCTGTTGGCGCGGCCAGCGCAATCGGTCCAAGTTGATATCATCCTGAGGAACACAGTCAGAGGAACATCATTCAGACTGGCGTCATAAGGAAATCATTTGCCTAGCCAGAAGCAGCTCAAGTGGTCGCAACTGAAGGTTGGGATCACGGTAATCGCGGCCAGTGTGACGCTGGGCATTCTGGTGTTCCTGATGTCCGGAACTTCTGGACTCTTCACTTCTCGCATCACCCTGAAATCTTATTTCGACAACGCTCAAGGCATACGTGAGGGCGCCCCGGTGCGCCTGAGCGGCGTGGACATCGGGAACGTAATCCATATCCGCATCGTGGCTGATAAAGACAAGCAACTCACCCCGGTCGAAATCACCATGAAGGTCAGCGCGAAATACAGTTACGATCTGCGCCGCGATTCGATGACCTCGCTCGACACCGCGGGAGTGCTGGGCGAGACCTATCTCGAGATTGAGAGCGCTCAGGCTGTGGGCGCTCCGGCGCAGGATGGAGACACGCTGCCTACGCAGGTGCATCCTGACTTCAACCAGGTGGTGCGCGCCAGCCAAGGCACGCTCGAGAACATGGACGCCCTGCTGAAGCGCGCCGACCGCATTCTGGCGTTCGCGGAAAGCGGCAAGGGTTCGCTCGGAAAACTCATTTACGATCCGATTCTGTACAACCGCCTCTCCGCGACGGTCGCGGAAGTGCAGAAGATCGTGGAGCAGGTGGGCAGCGGGCAAGGTAGTCTGGGCGCGCTGATCAGCCGCAACGACGCCTATGACAAATTCATTGGCACGCTGGATAAATTGAATGGCGTGATCGACGACATCCAGGCGGGCAAGGGCACGGCCGGAAAGTTCGTGAAGGATCCGTCGCTTTACAACAACGCGAACGACACCATCGCCAACATAAAGAAGCTGACCGAGAACATCAACGCCGGCAAAGGCAGCATTGGCAAGCTGGCCGTGGACGAAGAACTGGCCAAGAAACTCGACACCACGATCACGAAACTCTCAGAGTTAACTACCGAACTCGAGGCCGGCCAGGGGACTGCCGGCAGACTCTTCAAAGACGAATCTCTCTACAACAACGCCAACGAGATGCTCACCGAAGCTCGCACTCTGGTGAAAGCGGTGCGCGAAAACCCCAAGAAGTACCTCAGCATCAAGCTGCACATCTTCTGAAGTGCGGCAGCTGAAGTGACGCCAATGAAGATCGGCAAATCAAAGCGGATATGTGCCGTTGACTCCCCCGCGCCACATCCCTAACATGGCTAGCCAGTGTCCACGCCCTCCCAACCCGTGGGACAGACGATCTCGCACTACCGCATCGTCAGCAGGATCGGCGGCGGTGGCATGGGTGTGGTTTACGACGCTGAGGATCTCAAGCTTGGCCGCCATGTCGCGCTGAAGTTCCTGCCTGATGAAACCGCCCACGACGCTCAAGCGCTCAATCGTTTTCAGCGCGAAGCCAAGGCTGCCTCGTCTCTGAACCATCCCGACGGCTGACCTCGAACGTGGTGCTGATCCGCGATGTGAGGTAAAACGGAAAGTCAGCTCTTTCCCCAGCTCCTCAGTGTTCCCCGATTCCAAACACCATGCCCAGCATCAGAATCACCAGCACGCCCAAAGAAATCCATCCATACTTCCAATCTTTTTCCCGAAAGAATAAGAAGCACGCGACGATTACCCGTACCACCGGCGTGGCCAGCATCAACAACACCCCGGCGCGCTCAATGGCGAGAGAAATATGGCCGCTCACAAACAACCCGGTGAACAGCCCCGCCAGCATGATGAAGAAGCAGCTGAATGCACCGATGCGCAGCACCCACGCCACGGTGCGATCGAACTCGGGCTCTCGCACCTGGCTCATAACCACCCCTGCATCAAGTGCAGAATCAGGTGCCCCGCAAGATAGAACATCACGCCGACCAGCAGATACACCACGACCTTGGTGTGAATGCGCGGAGCCATGCGCGCGCCCAGAAGCGATCCCAGGAACACACCTACCGCGAGCGGCGCAGCGAGTTCCACCAGAATATCGCCGCGCCGGTAGTAGACGATGGCGCTGGCGGCCGCAGTCACGCCAATCATAAAATTCGAGGTCGCCGTCGCCACCATCAGCGGCACGTTCATAAAAATGTACATGACGGGAACCTTGATGGGACCGCCGCCGATCCCGAGCAGTCCTGAAAGCGCGCCCGCCACCAGGGACGCCGCCAGTCCCAGCGGATACCGCTTCGGTTCGTAGGGCGGGATCACGGTCTCGTCGACGATGAGAGCCGATTCGTCTTCCAAAGGTTTCACTTTGCCGCGCTTACTGAGGATGGTGATGGCGCTGTACAGTAGAAATGCGGCAAACAATCCTTCGAGAGCGTTGCGATTGAAGTAACCGACCAGATACGCCGTGACCGCCGCGCCAAATGCGGTTGCCAGTTCGAGCGTCATGCCCAGACGAATATCAGTGGTGTGGCGCTGCAGATGAACCGAAGAACTCGCGGCCGAAGTGGTAATCACCGCGACCAGACTCGCTCCAATGGCCTGGCGAATCGGGATGCCAAAGTGCAGCGCAAGAATGGGTGTGAGCAGCACGCCGCCGCCGATGCCGGTTAGCGCGCCGAGCAGTCCAGCGAAAAATCCAAGAATCAGCAGAAGCACGGTTACCACGTCAGCCGCAGCCTCCCGATGCCGATTTTTTCGATGGGGATACTAAACCTGCGGGCCGTGATTTCAGAGATGAAAATTCTGATAGGGAAGCTCTGCCGCCGCAAGCTACGATACCGCCCGCGGCAGCGCAGCGGCATCGGCGTGCTCGTGCGCGTGATAACTGGACCGCACCAGCGGTCCCGACTCGACATGGCGGAAACCGAAGCGCAGCGCCTGGTCCTTGAGATACGTAAATTCTTCGGGCTCGTAGAAGCGGGCAATGGGCAGGTGATCTTTCGACGGGCGCAGATACTGGCCCACGGTAAGAATGTCGACGCCCCGCGTGCCCAGATCGTGAAAAACTTCGATTAACTCTTCCGACGACTCTCCCAGGCCCACCATCACGCCACTCTTGGTCACCATGCCTGGCGAGAATTTCTTGGCATTCTCGAGCAGCGTAAGCGTGCGCTCGTAGCGCGCGCCGGAACGAACCACGCGATACAACCGCGGCACCGTTTCAGTGTTGTGGTTGAGCACGTCCGGCCGAGCGTCCAGCACGATGCGCAACGATTCTTCGATGCCCTGAAAATCCGGGATCAGCACTTCCACGCGGCAATCCGGCGTAAGTTCGCGAATCTCGCGGATGGTCTCGGCGAAAATCCTGGCGCTGCCAATATTGTCGTCGTCACGGTTCACGCTGGTCACCACTGCGTGTTTCAGTCCCAGCGTCGCCACGGCCTCGGCCACGCGCCGCGGTTCGTCCGGATCGATCGGCTCCGGCCGTCCCTTGGGCACGGCGCAGAAACCGCAGCGCCGCGTGCAGATATCCCCCAGCAGCATGAACGTGGCAGTTTTGTGGTTCCAGCATTCGCCAATGTTCGGACACTGCGCCGACTCGCACACCGTGTGCAGTCCCATGCCACGAGCCAGTTTCTTCAGATTGTGAAAGTTCTCGCCCACGGGAGCTTTCGCCCGCAGCCAGTGCGGCTTCGGCACCCGCAACGGAGCGCTGAGCTCAATCTGAATCAGTTGGGAAGATCCAGCCATCATTTTCGATTCTATCAGTTCAGACCCTGAACACTAGGCAACGAGACCCAGCCCTCCAATTTCCGTCGTAGCACCAGCGGGCACGCAGCCTAACTTTCGTGCCATCGCAATGGCACGTTCTGGCGTTGTCCCACCGCTTCCGTTTGGTTACTCTTGGTGACTGTTGAGGCTATATTCTCTCCCCTATATGCATTCTTAATGGGCGTTCTCGAAAAGATACCGACATTTTTAATCACAGGCGTGCTGGTCATCGTCTTCGTGTGTCTGAAGCGGCACGCACGCAGTGGCCGCCTCACACTCTGGACCATAGGTTGGACGCTGGTTTTCACACATTTCCTGGCCCAGCTGCTGGAGCCGGTTCACGGCCCGGCCCGCTCTTTTCTGCTGGCGGTCGATGCCGGATCGCTGCAATTAGCGGTTGTCGCGTTTCTCGTATCAGTGTCCTCGGTTTCGGAAAACCCCACGAAGCGGAGGCTTCTGCTGTTGGTGCTGGGTGTGCCCTCTGTAGCGTACGTGATGTGCGCCAGTTGCGGCGTAGCGTTGCTTTGGCCATACATCTTGTGCCTGGCCGCCTGTCTCAGCGGCACCGCCTGTTTCTTTTTCGAGCTGAGCGGAAAGCTGAGAGGGAAGTTGAGCGCGAAGTTGTCGTTGTATCTGGCCGTTGCGACGCTTCCGTGCTCGCTCGCCGCAGCGTGGGTGATTGCTGCCGCGCTCCGCGGATCTTTCTCTCACTCTTTTCAGACAGGAACAATGGCATTCATTGCAATCGGCTTCGGCTTGGCCGGCGTGTTCATTTTTCGAAACTACGGCTGGAGCCACGGAAAGCTGTCGCCTGCCAGTCTGACCATCGCTGCTGGATTCTTTAGCTGGGCGGCGGCATTTCCCATCCGATTGTTGATCGATCGCTTCACGATGGGCCTGATTATTCCGGGGGAACTGTCGAACACTCCCAAAATTTTCGTTGCTCTGGGAATGATTCTGGCGGTGGTGGAAGACAAGTCGGAATCGATCGCAGGCATGCAACATAAGGCAGAACGCCTCGACCGCCGCCTGGAACGTTTTTCGGCGATCACTTCCCGGCTGTTGAGTGGCGCTGAGTTGGACGCTATTTGCCCCGCAGTTGCTGCCGCAATCACCGAGGTCAGTACGTTCAACGTCGCGGTGCTTCAGCTGGAAAACGCCAGACTCGGGAATGAACAATTCGGAGGCACAGGCCGCGGACTGCGAGTGGCCGGCGCCAGCGGACTGTCGCCAGAAGCCTTGCGGAGGCTGGAGGATCACACACAGGACTGGACGCTCGATCACGTCAAGCAGTTGTGTTCGACGGCGCAGCCGATGGGCAAGAATTCGTACCTGCTGCCTGCGGATGAGGCAATTCTGTTTGCGTTGCGCGAAAATCCGAACGCGCAACGGGCGAACGCCGAAGAAATATTGATTCCGTTATGCTCCGACGGCGGGGCATATCTCGGTTGCATCCGGCTGGCCGCGCCGCGGGACGCGCGGACCATCCATGCGCTCGAACTGTGCCACATCGAACGGCTCGCGACCGACATTGCGCTCGCCGTGGAACTGCAGTCCTTGCACGCGCAACTCGTTTGCTCGGAAAAGCTGGCTGCCCTGGGGCAACTGCTGGCCGGAGTCGCCCACGAACTGAACAATCCACTAACGGCGATCATGGGGTTCGGCGAACTCATCGACGAAGCCGTCGCTGCGCCGCAGGCTCGCGATCAACTCGCGAAGTTGGTGGGCGAAGCCCGCCGCATGAACCGGATGATCGACAACGTGCTTCGGTTTTCGCGGCAGGGTACGCATGATGCTCAGGCCGCGCACCTCGCGCCAGTCGTCCAGCAGGTTCTGGCGCTTCGTGAATATTACACCCGCATCGGCAACGTGCAGGTCGCTCTCGACATCGCACCCGACTTGCCTCTTCTGGCGGTCAGCGAGGACGAAATCAAACAGATTCTTCTCAACCTGCTCAACAATGCGAGCGATGCTCTGGAGGGAATGCAGGGCAACAAGCAAATCAGTATTCGCGCTTACCGCAACAGTTCTCGCGCGGTGATCGAAGTCGAGGATACGGGCCCGGGCTTTGGCAATCTGAACCGCGCACTGCATCCGTTTTATACGACGAAACCCGTGGGCAAAGGAACAGGGCTCGGGCTAAGCGTCTGCCGCGAAATCGTCAAGAAACGTGGCGGAGATCTCGAAATTGAAAACGTGAAGCCGCACGGCGCACGCGTAACTGTCAAGTTCCAGGTCGCGAACGTGCCTGCAACGCCACTTCTGGCGGCTGTGGCCGGCGCTTAGGTTGCGAGTTCAAGAATTCAGGGCGCGGATTCGAAACCTGGACTCGCCGCGAAATTCATTAACATTATTTCAATCAGCCCACTCTTGATTTAGCCCACTTCGACCAATCCGTAGGTGTGCTGCCACAAGGCCCGCATGTGTACCAGCGCACGGCTGATTTCCGCGGAAGAGATCTCTTCGTTCGGCCCGGCGATGACTGCGGCTGCTTCATGCTTGGCTGCCTCGAGTAATTGCCCATCACGAATGATGTTGGCGACTCGGAAACTCGGCAATCCCGCCTGCCGCGTGCCAAAAAATTCTCCCGGGCCACGCAGTTCGAGATCGAGTTCCGCGATCTTGAAACCGTCGTTGGTTTTCACCATTGCGTCGAGGCGCCGCTGGCCCTCTTCCGTGACTTTCCCGCCGGTCATCAGAATGCAATACGACTTGGCAGCGCCGCGGCCGATACGTCCACGCAACTGGTGAAGCTGCGCCAGGCCGAAACGCTCGGCATGCTCGATTACCATCACGGTCGCGTTGGGCACATCCACGCCGACCTCGATCACGGTGGTCGCGACCAGAATCTGCAGCTCGCCTCGCTGAAACATCCGCATGACCTGGTCTTTGAGTTCAGCGTCGAGACGGCCGTGCAGCAACCCTACTTTCAGATCCGGGAAAATCTTGCCGCTGAGGTCGCGATACATCTTGACCGCGGCCTTGAGCTCGCCCTCTTCATTCTCGGCGACTGTTTTTTCGGCGATCACGGGATAAACCACATACGCCTGATGGCCCGCAGCCACTTGCTTGCGAACGAACTCCCACACCTTCGGGGACTCGTCGTCGGCCCCGCAACGAGTGACGATCGGCGTGCGCCCCGGCGGAAGTTCGTCAAGCACACTTAAATCGAGATCGCCGTAGAGTGTAAGCGCCAGCGTCCGCGGGATCGGCGTAGCTGTCATTACCAGCACGTCAGGCTCGCCGGGCGGTACGTTTGTGTGGGGCCGGGTTTCTCCCCCGGCCGGGCCGAGCGCAGCTCGACTGTCATCGCCCGCGCCCGATTTCCGCATCAGCTTCAACCGCTGTAACACTCCAAATCGATGCTGCTCATCCACAATCACGAGCCCCAGTTGGGCGAACTCCACTTTTTCTTCCAGCAGCGCGTGCGTTCCAATCACAAGCTGCGCATTCCCCTGCGAAATATGACGGCGCACCTCACGCTTGCGGTCGGCCTCAAGCGAGCCAGTCAGCAGCACGATGCGATATCCAGCCTTCTCCAGAATCCGCCGCGCCGAAAAATAATGCTGCTGCGCAAGAATTTCCGTAGGAGCCATCAATGCTACCTGGCAGCCGTTTTCGATCGCGATAATCGCCGCCTCGAAGCCCACAATCGTTTTGCCCGAACCCACATCGCCCTGCAGCAAACGCCGCATGGGATAAGGCTTTTCCATGTCCGCGGCAATTTCTTTCAGAACCCGCTTCTGCGCGGCCGTGGGATGAAACGGCAAGATTTTCTTGATCGCCGCCCGCGCCCGGTCGTCCAGCCGAAATGCGATTCCGGTCTGCGCTTTTTGCTCGCGCCGTTTCAACTCCAGGCCCAGTTCCACAAAGAACAGCTCGTCGAAGATCATGCGGATGTGCGCCGGGGTCCGGGAGGACTGCAAGGCTTCAAAACTTTCCCCAGGCTCAGGCCAGTGCACATTCCACAGCGCGGCGCGCGGTGAAATCAGGCCGAGATGCGCGCGCACCGCAGCGGGAATGGGGTCTGGCAGGTCGGGCGTTAGATTATCGAGCGCGGTGCGAATCGCTCGCCGGAACCAGCGGGGTGTTAGTCGTCCAATCGCCTCATAGATCGGAACGATGCGCCCGATTTCCAAAGACTCGGCAGCTTTCTTTTCGGCGGCATTCCCTGCGCCTTTCTCAGCGCCGCCTTCGCCGGAATCTGTCGGGTCGCCCAATATCTCGAACTGCGGCTGCACGATCTGCAACTCGCGGCTGCGCTGATCTTCCTCGACTTTGCCGTACAGGGCGATCATCTGGCCGGGCTTGAACTTGTCCTGCAGGTAGGTCGCATTGAACCACAGGCAGCGCAGGCGGGCGCGCCCCTGCCCGATGGTCAGCTGAAAAATCGGCTTACTGCGCGTGCGGAACAGCCCCGAATTGCGCACTTCGCCGACTACCGTGGCCATCTCGCCCGCCCGCAGTTCCGAAATCCCGCGCGGGTTCAGCCGGTCTTCATAGCGAAAAGGCAGATAATGAAGCAGGTCGCCGACCGTGCGAATCCCCTTGGCAGCAAGAACTTCCCCAATGCGCGGGCCGACGCCCTTCACATATTGGACGGGGGTAGAGAGTTCGAGCATGCGCTAGAGTTCCGTGGGCGTGGCAAGAGAATGTTAGCAGGAGCGCATGGCGGCTCGCTGGTCCGCGGTTTTTGCTCAAGGCTCCATCACCGTCCCGTCACTGGCTATACACACCCAAGTATCCCGGCGGCGTACCCACATGTCGATGAAGCGTGCTCGCAACGTGTACGGCTTCCCCTTCTTCATGCCATTTTCCCGATACACGCCGTCGACGATCGCAGCCGCACCGAAGACATGCACCTTCATGGATTCGCTCACCACTCGTGTGGGATGCTCCTGCTGCGACTGGATGCTGGCCATATACTCCGCCTTGCTCAACAGCTTGCCCTCGATACCGACGTACACCAGCTCCGGCGCCAGCAGCATATCGAGCCCTGCCGTGTCTTTGGTTTGCACCGACCGATTCCACGCATTTTCCAGATTCAAGATTCTGGCCTGGTCGTCATCGATCTGGCTCCATCCCCACAACCATGCCATGCTCACGATCGCCAAAACCAGAGCCTTCCCTCTCATGAACTAGCCCTCTACTGCAGTCATCGGCAAGTCTGCAACCCTGCTTGAACCGTGGTCACCCGACCGCGTGCTCCGCCTCCCCGATTGATTGCAAAGGCTAACTCCTGGGGCGTAAATAATGGGGCATCCTCAGATGCCCTTTATGGTGTCTAAACCACCGGTGCTCATTAATTTTCTCCAGGCCCTGCTGGCGATCATCCTGGGGAACGTGGTGTACTTTGCCCTGATTCCGTCGCTGCCGCCTGTCGCAAGGCATCGCCCTCTCCATCTGGACCTGGGCATGGTGCTGGATTTCTGGCTCTGTCTCGTGGTCTACGGGCTAATCCGCACCGCTAGAAAGTGGCGCTAGCTTTTCGCGGCGCCCTGTGGCCGCGCCTGACACGGGTCTTCTTTCAACCAACGCCTCTACCGGTTACTTTCGGAACCTCGGTAACCGCCTCCCCCGGACGTACAATTCTCTCGACCATGCCGAAACTTGCGGTCCTCTATGAAGCGGGCCAGGCGGTGCTCTCCACCTTTGATTTGGATGAGGTGCTGCAGAGAATCCTGGGCATCGCTCGTGACTTTTTTCAGCTGCCGAACGTGGCCATCCTCCTTCTGGACAAGGAGGAGCAGCAATTGCGCGTCCGCTCGCAGATCGGCTGGGATGCCGGCAAGGACCAGATTTCCCTTGGCTTCCATGACGGAATCACCGGAGCGGCGGTTTTGAAGAAGCGGCCGGTCTATGCTCCCGACGTTACCCAGGACCCGCGCTATATCTGCGCGGCGCAATCCACCCGCTCGGAGCTCGCGATTCCACTCATGGTGTGCGATGAAGTCGTCGGCGTGCTCGACTGCCAGAGCGACCGCATCGATCACTTCGACCATGAGACCATTCAGCTGCTGACTCTGTTCTCTACCCAGGCTTCGATTGCGCTACAGAATGCGCGCCTGTATTCGCTGGAACGGCAGCGGGCGCGGCAACTGGAAGCCATCAACACGATCGCGCAGCAAAGCACCGCCGTCATGGAGCTCGAGGATCTGCTGACCCGCGTCTGCCTCGTGATTCAGCAGGCCTTTCAGGTCTCACACGTCTCGCTGCTTTTGCGCGAGGAGGGCGACCTCGTCATGCGCGCCCATCAGGGGACGCTGACGCCTTGCTTTCCCGCGGGCGGACGTTTTTCCGCTACCCAGGACCCCTGGTCGCGGGTGATCGCAACCAGCGGCACGATTATTGAAAAAGATCTGAGCGCCGCGCCTGAGCCCCTGCGGCTTTTCAAGGAATCTTTGTCGCGCATGAGCATCCCCCTGATTTCATTTGGACAAACGCACGGCGTACTCACGCTGCACAGCTTGCGCCTCGACGCATTTCGCGAGAGCGAACTGCAGTCACTGGAATCGGTGGCTGACATTTGCGCCAATTCCATCCAGAACGCGCATTACGTGGAGCGGGTCAAACAACTCGCGTACCTTGACGGACTGACCGGCATTTTCAACCGCCGCTTTTTCGAATTGCGAATCATGGAGGAAATCGAGCGTGCCCGCCGCTACGGAACCGGCATGGCCGTGATCATGGCGGACATCGATCAGTTCAAGCGCCTCAACGATGAGTTCGGTCACCTGCTGGGCGATGAAGTCCTGCGGCAGGTCTCGTCGCTGTTCCACCAGCAATTGCGCAAGATTGATGTGGTGTGCCGTTACGGCGGAGAGGAATTTGCGATCCTGCTGACCCAGACCAACGAGCAGCAGGCGCTCACCATCGCGGAAAAACTGCGTCGCATGGTGGAGGGCTTCCAGTTTCCCGGCGTGCCCCGGACGGTGACGATCAGCGCTGGCGTTGCAGCTTTCCCGGCGCACGGCAAGAGCCGGGATGACATGATCCGGGCAGCCGACGACGGACTCTATGCTGCCAAGCAGCTGGGACGAAACCGCGTCTGCCTTACCAGTCAGGCCCGTAGCGCCGCCCGCGGCCGCTAGCGGCCAGGATTCACTCGCCAACAGAGCTAAATATCCAGCCAGCGTCCCCGAAACTCCCGGGGCACTTGCATCTGCATCTCGAGATTTTTCTGGTCCTTCTGGAGTCGCTGCTGCCGGAGCTTCGACTGGTTCTTGAGCTTCTCGGCCTGCGGGCGCATTTTGTCATGCTGCGCGCAGAGATCCTTCTGAAGTTCCTTCGCCGAGGTCTTGGCGTCTTCCACCACAAGCTCCATCTGGGGGTGCAACTCGGCAACTTCCTGCTGCAGTTCGCTCAGTTCGAGCGCCGACTCGGCGTCAATCAGAGGGTCGTCCGAGCTCTCCTCTTCAATGAGGCCGCCTGATTCCTTGCGATCGGGCAGCGTCAGATTGAGGTTCTGTTCTTTCCGGTCGCGGATCACGCCCACACTCACCGAGCCTCCGTTGCGCGTGCGTACGGCGTGGGCGAAGTCGCTGGTGTCGTGCACGGGCTGCTCGTTGATCTTCACGATCACGTCGCCGGCGCGTAACCCTGCCTTCTCGGCGCGGCTGCCTTTCTCCACCGAGCGCACCAGAACGCCATTCCCGTTTTTCACGCCGAAGAAGTCTCCCAGTTGCGGGGTGAGGTTCTCGACCATCAGTCCGCTGCGCGCCGAGGAGGTGGTCATCACCATGTTGATGGCGGGCATGTCGATGTCCGGGATGTGGATCTCGGGAATATTCACATGAAAGTCCTTCATTTCGGGACCAGCCATCGCGAACTCCTTGTGCTTGTCCGCCAGCTGGACTTTGATGGTTAGCGGCTGTCCGTCGCGGCTGAGCCCCAGCGCAATGATGCGGCCCGCCGGCGTTTCGTGGATCATGCGCTGCAACTGCGCCTTGCTCTCGACCGTTGCGCCGTTCAGAGTGAGGATGACATCATGCTCCTTGATGCCGGCTTTGCCGGCCGGAGCATCCTGGTCGACCATTGTCACCTCGACGCCTTTTTCCTCTTTCAGCTTCAGAGCGCTCAATCGGTCGGTGGTCACATCCGAGATGTCGACCCCGAGATAAGAACTGGTGCCACTGTCTTCGCTGGAGAATATCCACGCCCGGTTCGGTGAATCCGACAGGTTCTGTGCGGCGTGCGAAAACGTGAGAAGCAACGGCAGCAACATCGTGCCAGTCATAACGTATTTGCGCATGGTCATTCCCCCGTTAGATTGCTGACAATCAGCAAGAGCTTTATTTCGCGCGTCTGAAGCAGATGTCACCACTCGAAGTGCGCACCTTCACGGTGGGTCCACCGCCATTCAGCTTGCCCTCGGCGGTGAGCATCTTCGGTCCCCACTGATCGCCTTCACTGCTGATGTGGATATCCGAGAAATCGGAAGTGATGTGATGGCCGCTGCCCATATCCACGCTGGCACGCACGTTGATGGCTACATCGGCGGCAAGGTACACCGTGATGTCGCCCGCTCCTGTTTCCAGATCGGAGTCGTTGCGCTCGGCGCCGGTATTCACCAGCTTCACGGTAATTCCGCCCGCACCGGTTTCGGCGCTGGCCGAAGGCACACCGTACAGCTCAATGCTGCCGCCGCCAGTCTCCGCGTGCACGTGGCCTTTGGCCGAGGTCAGCTTGATACTTCCCCCGCCAGTTTCAATCTCCGCGGGACCGCCAATATCGCTCATATCAACGCTGCCGCCGCCCGTCGATGCCTTGACCTTTCCATTGCAATGGCGCACCGTGATGCTGTTGCCCCCGGTCTCAACGACCGCGCCCTGCGCGCAGGACTGGATGTCGATGCTCCCGCCCCCGGTTTCAGCTACCAATTTGCCGTTGGCCTGGCGCACTTCGATCGAACCTCCGCCCGTGTGCAGTCCGAGATCGCCGCTGACCGTGCCGACATCAATCGACCCGCCTCCGGTCTCGGCATTCACGCCTCCACCAATGTCATCGAGGCGCACATTGCCGCCGCCGCTCTCCGCTTCCAGATGGCCGGCGACTCCCGTGGTCTCCACGTTACCGCCTTCGGTTTCGAGCTTCACCAGCATCATTTCGCGCGGTACGGTGATATTGAATTCGCCGGATGAATGCCGCGGCCGTCGTCCACCCTGCCAATCGCCGACGATCCATGCCGTATCGCCTTTTACGTATGCGGTGATCTTGTATTGTTCAAACTGCCGGCGCGCTTCTTGCTCGGAAGAGGAACCAAAACGAGTATGAATGACGTAACTAATGCCCTGCGTCTGACTGCCGTGCACCACCACTGCGCCCATGTCGACTTTCACTCGCAAATTCTTGACCGCCGCCAGCGAGCCCGTGATCTCCTGACCCCAGTCTCCGCCTTCGCGCGATACATGTGTTTCCTGCGCCCAGCTCTTCGTAAAAAAGGCCGACGGCGCAAGCAGGGCCAGCACTCCAGCCAACCCAAAGATTTGTAGCGAACGTTTCAAAATAGTCTCCTCATTCTCGCCGCATCTCAGCGACGTTTCTCTGATCCTGATCTTCGATTTGCTTCTTTCGATTCGTGCTTTCGATTCGTATTTCGAATCGCATCTCGATTCATGTCTTTCGATTCGTATCAGGGTATGCCCTCAGGCATACCGATCGTGCCGCAAAATCAACCGCGGCTTTAGCCGCTGGACGACTTAATCAATCTCCGGCAACTGAGCCAGCATAGTCCGCGCCTGCGATTTGATATACGTACTCTGATCTTTCGCCGCCAGTGCCATCAGCACACCGCGCACGCTGCCGTCGGCCTTCACCGGCTCGATCAGCCGCAGCGCCTCGATGCGCACGCCCGAATTCGTATCGTTCACCAGAGCCCGTAGCACGGCGTCGCGCACATTCGTGTCGTTTTTGACGTAGTTGCCCAGCGCGCCCAGCGACTTCAGTCGCACTCCTGGATTTGTATCGGTCTGCAGCGCATACATCAGCGCCTCGCGCACCTGCATGTCACCAGTTCTCTGCGCCAGCAGATCCACTGAGTCCACGCGCACGCCGGAGTTGTAGTTATTCCGTGCCGCATACAGCAGCAACTGCTGGATCTGCTGATCGTTCAGCGACCCTTGCGCTTCCTGCGTCGATACGGTGTTGTACTTGATGCTGACCCGGTCGGTGCCAGGCACGGGAGTCACGGAACTAATCCCCGCGATCGAAGCCTCGGTGGGAACACCAGTCTGGTTCACCGCGTTCGCGATCCCCGCGGTATTGGTGGTGCGCGGCCCATAAAGTTTGTACGTACTACCCACTCCGCCAGCGAAACCCAGAATCAGAATCGCCGAAGCCAGCGCCGGCGAGAACTTCACCTGCCGCAACCAGATCGCCGGATCAAACGCCAGTCGGCTGAAGAAGCTGCCCTGCTTCGCCGTCTCCAGCGCTTCCTGCAGGCGCATACGCGAAGCCGCCACCAGATTCGGCGAGGCCTCCGCCGCGCGATCCTGCGCCAGCAGAGCGTGGAACTCCTGCTCCGCCTTCAGTTCAGCCGCGCAGTCCGCGCAGCGTGCCACATGCTGCTCCAGTTCATGCCGAGCGTCATCCGCCAGCTCGCCATAAACCTGCAGCACAATATTTTCCCGAACCCATTCACATTTCATCGTCGCACCTTCCGCCAAGTCCCAACTCCGAACCAGCCCTACCGCATATCCGCCAGCGCTCCCCGCAACTTCTGCGTAGCGCGAAACAAAGTATTCTTCGCCGTCTCTTCCGTAGTCTGCAAAATCTCTCCCACAGTCCGCAGCTTCAGCCCGTGGTAGTGCTTCAACTCAAACACCATGCGCTCCCGCGGAGTCAATTTCTCGAGCGCCCCTGAAATCCGCGCCCCCAACTGCCGCCGCATCAAATCGCGCTCCGGATTCGCTCCCGCCCGTACATCCGGCACCTGATCGAGCAGATCGTACTCTCCGCCCGACGAATCTTTCGCAACCGGCGCGTCTTCTTTCCGCACATTCCGCTTGCGCAAGTGGTCAAGACACAAATTGGTGACGATCCGGTAAATCCAGGTGTAGAAGGAACACTCAAACCGGAAACTTCCGATGTTCTTGTAAGCTTTGAGGAAGGCGTCCTGATAAACGTCCTGCGCGTCCTGTTCGGTCCCAGTCAAATGCAGCGCCAGCCGCAACACCGCATGGTCGTAATGACGCACCAGTTCCTCGAAGGCGGCGCGGTTGCCGCGCTGGGCCTCCCGGATGAGCATCGTGTCATCGATGCGACGATCTTGAGCTTGACGATCTAACCCAGCCATGCGGCCCCTTGCGGGGTCCTGATTCTTAATAATTTCGTTCTGATGAACCTTGTTCCCAGTGGGCCCGTCTTCGCTAGTCCTAGGCGCCCGCTCGCTCTTCGCTTTGGAGTGGGCCCCTCCGCCAACCGCAAATGGAAATGCCAAAACACCGGCCGGCATGTCTCGTCGTGTCCTCTAGCTGCCCGATGGTTGAAGTCGTATCCGGGCTTGCACAGGAATAGACGGGTCGCCAGAGGAACCGTGAGCAGAAATTATAGGCTGGACAGGGATTTTTAGGTGACCTAGGTGACTCAGGGACAAAGATTTAGGGGCAAACAGAACATCGCTCCACAACAACAGCCATCGGTTTGGCAGGTGAAATGCCCTAATCGTAGGGCAATGACATCCCGACAGATGTCATCCTGAGTGGCGGCGAAGCCGGCGCGAGGGACCTTACGTCGGCAAAAAAACGTGGTGCAGCCGCAAGGTCGCCAATGACCGCCTTTAGAGGCAGCCATTTCATGGCCTCTCCTGAGTGTATACTCACACCCGTTTGCGTTGCGTTGAGTTCCGCTTCGAAGAAGAGCCGGGAGATGAATCGGGAGACCCACATGACCATACGAACCGCGCGCAGATCCAATCGATATCTATGCACCTTGATTCTACTGGGGACGTCACTCTGCCAGCCCTGGCGCCTCTCGGCTCAGGCCTCTGCCAGCCCCCTCACCGACCAGCAGGTTCGTGACAAAGCCAGCGCCCTGCTGCGGCAAATGACGCTCGACGAGAAAATTGCGCAGCTATCGCAGCTTCCCGGTTTTCCCGCTCCCGAGTTTCGTGAGAACTCGAGCCAGACGATGGAAGAGATCTTAAAGAAAGTCGGAGCCGGTTCCGTCCTGTGGGTATCGGATCCCAAAGAGATCAACCGGCTGCAGCACGTGGCCGTGGAACAATCGCGCCTGCACATCCCGGTGCTGTTCGGGCTGGACGTGATTCATGGCTACCACACGATTTTCCCTGCGCCGATCGCCATGGCCTCGTCCTGGGATACGAAAATGGTCGAAGGCGCCCAGGCGGTCGCGGCTCAAGAGGCTCGCGCCGCGGGAATCCAGTGGACGTTCGCTCCCATGGTAGATATCGCCCGAGATGCGCGCTGGGGACGGATGGTGGAAGGCGCGGGTGAGGATCCTTTCCTCGGAGCCGCGATGGCGCGGGCCCAGGTGCTGGGATTTCAAGGCAAGGAAATGGGCAACCCCGATCATGTGCTGGCATGCGTGAAGCACTTCGCCGGATACGGCGCGGCCGATGGCGGTCGCGACTACGATTCCTCCTACATCCCGGAAGAAGAGATGTGGAACGTCTACCTCCCGCCCTTCAAGGCCGCGCTGGACGCGGGCGTTGGCAGCGTGATGAGCGCTTACATGGATCTCAACGATGTGCCGGCCAGCGGCAATCCGTGGCTGCTCGATGAAGTGTTGCGCAAATCGTGGGGCTTTCAGGGCTTCGTAGTGAGCGATGCCTTTGCGGTCAGGAGCCTGGTCACGCACGGTTACGCTCGCGACAATCAGGACGCCGCCCGCAAAGCCTTCAGCGCCGGCTTGAACATGGACATGGCCAGCGGAGTCTACCTCAAGTATTTGCCCATCGAACTGCAAGAGGGGCACATTTCGATGCAGCAGATCGACAACGCCGTACTACCGATTCTCGAAACCAAATTCCGCATGGGATTATTCGAGCACCCCTACACAGATGTTTCGCGCCTCGAACAGGTACTGAACGATCCCGCGCATGGGCAAATGGCGCGCGCCGCCGTGCAGCGCTCGACCGTCCTGTTGCGCAATGATGGAGCGTTGCTGCCTTTGGATAAAAACGGCACAAAGATTAAATCCATCGCAGTAATCGGCCCGCTGGGAGACGCCGACGCCGACCTGCTCTCGATGTGGGGCGCGATGACCAAGCCCGGTCCAACGGTCAGCGTTGTGCAGGGAATCCGCGAAAAGGTGGGTTCGGCCGTGAGCGTCGCTTATGCCCATGGCCCAAACCTCACCCGGCAGTTTCCTTCGCCGTTCGAGAATATTCCTATCGTCCCGATGAAGGAGCAGCCAGCTCAGACTCCGCAGGAAGCGCAGCAGGCGATACAAGATGCGGTCGCACTCGCCCGCCGCAGCGATGTGGCCATCCTCGTGTTGGGTGAGATTGACTTGATGAGCGCGGAGTACGCCTCGCGATCTTCACTGAGACTTTCCAACGGCCAGGAGGAATTGCTGGAGGCCGTAGCGGGCACGGGAAAGCCCGTCGTTCTGGTGCTGGTCAACGGCCGTCCACTCGACATAACCTGGGCCGCCGAGCATGTCGCCGCAATTCTGGAAGCCTGGTATCCGGGCAGCGAGGGCGGCCGTGGCATCGCCGACGTGCTGTTCGGCGACGCGAATCCCTCCGGTCATCTGCCCGTCAGCTGGCCGCGCAGCGCCGGACAACTTCCCCTTTACTACAACCACAACCTCACACAGAATCCGGAGACGGCTCCAAACTTCAAGTCGCGCTACTGGGATCTTCCCAGCACACCGCTCTATCCGTTCGGATACGGCCTGAGTTACACCACGTTTTCGTTCGACAATCTGAAAGTAACTCCAACCGCACGAGTCGGGGGGATGAGCAAAGACACGATCGACGTTTCAGCCGAGGTCACCAACACCGGCGCCCGCGAGGGCGACACCGTGGTCCAGCTTTACATTCATCAGCGTGCCGGCAGCGCCTCGCGCCCGGTGCGGCAATTGAAGGGCTTCGAGCGCGTCACGCTGGAGCCCGGCGCGAAACGCACCGTGCATTTCACGCTGGCAAAAGATGAACTACAGTTCTGGAGCCCGATCGAAAAGAAATGGGTTGTCGAGCCGGAACAGTTCGACGTATGGGTCGGCGAAGACTCCAGCGCCAAATTGCACGGGGAGTTCCGCCTGACGGAGTAAGGCAGCCGCGGGAAAAAATCCTAACACTTACTCCGCGGCCGCTTCCTTCTCAATCACTACTTTCAAGTGCGCGGTCACGTGCGCGCCACAAGAACAGATCGAGTAGCAGATCGAGCTCCGGTATGGGAAAATAGCTCCTATGACTGGAGTTCAGTTTGTCACGGACAGCAAAGGCCGGAAGGTCGCGGTTCTGATCGACCTGAAAAAGCACGGAGCCCGGCTCCAGGATTTTTGGGACGGTCTTGTTTCCGAGTCCCGCCGCGGAGAGGCAGGAGTTCCTTTGGAGAAAGTGAAGGCCGACCTCGTCAAGCACGGGCGGCTTCGTGAATAGCTATGCCGTCGAGCTAAAACCCTCGGCGCGAAAAGAACTAGAATCCCTGCCCGATACGGTGCTCACGCGCGTCATCCGAAAGATAGAATCCCTCGCACTCGATCCGAGACCCGCAGGATGCAAGAAGCTAAAGGGCTACAGGGACCTGTGGCGCGTCCGGATCGGCGACTGGCGCATCGTGTACATCGTCGACGATGCAACCAGATTGGTCAGCGTGACCCGCGTAGCCCACCGCAACAAGGTGTATGACTAGGCTTCAAACGTAAGAAGCCGGACAGCCCGCCCTACTCGGCGACCGCTTCCTTCTCAATCACCACTTTCAAGTGCGCGGTCACGTCCTTATGCAGCTTCACCGGGACGGTGATCTCGCCCACGGTCTTCAGCGGCTCGTGCAGCTGGATCTTGCGGCGATCGATGTTGAAACCCTTCTTGGTCAGAGCGTCGCCGATGTCGCTCGACGTGACCGATCCAAACAGCTGATCATGCTCGCCCGTGCGCCGCTGGAACGCGACCGACACGCCCTCAAACTGCTTGGCCAGTTCCTCGGCCTGCGTCTTCTCCTTGGCGGAGCGCCGCACCGAAGCGGCCTTCATCTGCACAATGACGGCCTTGTTGCCCTCGTTGGCCTGAATGGCCAGCTTTTGCGGCAACAGGTAATTCCGTCCATAGCCTTCCGCGACCTTCACCACGTCGCCGCGGGCACCCAGCTTCGCTACATCTTCTTTCAGAATGACTTCCATGAAAATAGCTCCTAGCTTCTAGCTCCTAGCCAAGCAAAACTTCCGCCCCGTTCAGCTAGAGGCTAGAAGCTAGTAGCTAGAAGCTGCGTTTCTACGATGCTCTTCCCGCAAACGGCAGCAGCGCGATATTCCGCGCCTTCTTGATGGCCGCCGCCAGGCGATGCTGGTGCGGCGCGCACACGCCGGTCAGACGCCGCGGCACGATCTTGCCGCTCTCGGCCACAAATTGCCCGAGCATGCGGTAATCCTTGTAGTTGATGTCTTCGATTTTCTCGACGCAGAACTTGCAAACTTTCTTGCGCCGGAAAAACTTGCGCCCGCCGCCGCCTTCGCGCGGAGGACCACCCGGGCCGCGTCCGCCACCACCGCCGCCAAATCGCGGACGATCGCCACTGGGACGATCTCCGCCGCCGAAACGCGGCCTCTCACTCGGCGTCGATTGCTCTGCTGCTTTCGTTTCTTCAGCCATAATTCTCCTCTAAAATTCGTTGGCCAGTGTTTGCTCCAAACTGGTTTGTCATTCCGAGCCGTTCCGCAGCCGCGCAAGCGGCGAGGACGTGTCGAGGAACCTGCTTTTCGCCAACATCGTCACGGAACCAGCGTGCGTTTCCTAGGCCGTCGCGGGAGTTTCCGCCACCGGAACCGCTGCAGCTGGCGCTTCCGCAACCGCTGCCACCGGAGCCGGAGCCGCAGGCTGCGCACTCACTTTCTTCTTCGAGTCGCGCAGCGCCTTCACCTTGTCCAACCGCTTCTGTTCTTCATCCGTGCGCACGGTCAGGAACTTGATCACCTGCTCGGTCACACGCAGACGGCGCTCCAATTCGTGAATCACTTCGCCGCCGCCCTCCACGACCATCAGCACATAGATGCCTTCGTGGAACCGCTTCACGGTGTACGCCAGACGGCGCTTGCCCATCTTGTCGACCTTCTGTATGCTGCCGCCCGAAGCCGGCACCACGCCGCTCAAAGTCGAAATCAGTTTGTCCAGATCCTCTTCCGTCATATCCGGACGCACAATAAACATCAGCTCATAAGTACGATTCATTCGTCATCTCCAAACCTGCAATTGTCATCCTGAGGCGGGCGCTCTTGCCCGCCGAAGGATCTGGGCGAGCCGCGCGACGCGTCGCGTTCTTTGCGACGCAGTAATCGCGCGTTTGGCTCGCTTCCTTTACTCGTCCGGCTCCTTGCGATTGAAGCGGTTCATCGCCGCCGCCGGACCTTCTTTCAAAATTACCTTCACCGCTTCTTCCGCGGTGTCCAGGATTCCGTCCACCACCGCCAGTTCTTTCTTCTTCATCGGCGACAGCAGATAGTCTGCGCCGTCTCCGACTTTGTGCTCCGGTGCAACTCCAATCCGGATGCGCAAAAAATCCTGCGTGCCCAGCGCCCCAATAATCGACTCGATGCCGTTATGCCCCGCCGAACTCCGCCGCGTATGAATCCGCAGCGTCCCCAGCGGGAAATCCAGTTCGTCCTGAATCACAATCAGGTCCGACTCCGGCTTCGCCTCGTACTCCTCCACCAGCTCCCGCACCGCGACGCCACTCAAATTCATGAACGTCTCCGGCTTGGCCAGCAGCACCGTTTCGCCGCCCATCACCACCCGCGCCGTCAACGCCCGGCATTGCCGGTTTCTCACTTCCACGCCCATGCTGCCTGCAATCCGATCAATTGCCAGAAAGCCCAGGTTATGCGGCGTGAACTGATATTCGATCCCGGGATTGCCCAGCCCAACAATCAGTTTCACGCCTTGGCTGCTTCCTCAATCCAAACCACTTGTCATCCCGAGCGAGACGCGCGAAGCGTCGCGTTCTTTGCGACGCCATAATCGCGCGTTTGGCTCGCTTCCTTATTTCTTCTCCTTCTTCTCAGCCTTCTCCGGCTTCTTGTCGCCGGCCTCGGCACCCTCTTCATCCGCATCCTGCTTACCCTTCTTGATGACTTCGGGCTCAGCCGGAGCCGCCGCATCCGCCGCCACCGCGTCGGGCGTAGCTACCACTTCTTCCTTCACCGAGGTAACGTGTGCCACGGGCTGGTTCGCATCCGTAATGAACTTGATTTTGTCTGAGTGCGGCAACTCCGAAACGCGCAGTACCTTGCCAAACGTCAACTCGCTGACATCGGCGTCGATGTGGCTCGGAATGTCCGCCGGCAGGCACTCAATCTCGACCTCGCGCAGCATCTGTTCCATGATGCCGCCTTCCTGCTTCACGCCCGCCGCTTCGCCTCTCAGGATCACCGGCACGCTGACCCGCAACACCTTGTCGAGCGCGATGCGCTTCAGGTCAATGTGCAGCAGATGCCCTTTGATAGGCTCGTACTGCCAGTCAACGATCATGGCCTTGGTCGGCTCGCCACCCGTAAGGGCGAGATCGAAAATCGTATTATGTCCCGTCTCCGAGTTCAGAATCCGCTGCACATGCCGCGGATCCACGCTGATGGCGAGCGAATCTTTCCCCGCGCCATACACTACGGCCGGAATCTTTCCGCCACGCCGCACCGCGCGGGCGTCATTCTTGGTTCCCGCTTCCCGCGGTTGCGCTTCCAGTGTGTTCTGTTCCAATGCACTCGCCATAAATTTCAATTCCTTCTTAACAGTATTGTCATTCCGACCGGAGCCGGAGCACAGCGACGGCGCAGTGGAGGAACCTGCTTCTTGCCGGCGCCTGCAAACTTTTGCTTAAATAAACAACTTGCTCACCGAAGTCTCTTCGTGATTGGCCTGAATCGCCCGGCCGATCAATCCTGCAATCGAGAGGACCGTAATCTTTCCTCCCTTTTCAGTTCGCGCCGCATCTGCTTCGGGCGTCAGCGGAATCGTGTTCGTAACCACCACCTGCTGAATCACCGAGTTCCGAATGTTCTCGACCGCCGGTCCCGAAAGCACCGCGTGCGACGCACAGGCGAAAACCGAAGTCGCGCCATTTTCTTTCAAAGCCGCCGCGGTCTTCACCAAAGTTCCAGCCGTGTCAATCAAGTCGTCGATGATCAAGCACGTGCGCCCGTTCACGTCGCCGATCACGTGCATCACCTCGGCTACATTCATCTCGACCCGCCGTTTGTCGACGATCGCCAAAGCCGCATCGACTTTCTTCGCAAAAAACCGCGCCCGCTCCACGCCACCCGCATCCGGCGAAACCACCGTCAAGTTCGGGAGTTGCAACTTGCGGAAGTGATCGACCAGCACCGGCGAAGCGAACAAGTGATCCACCGGGATATTAAAAAATCCTTGCAACTGCGGCGTATGCAAATCCACAATCAGCGCCCGGTTCGCGCCCGCAGTCGTCAGTAGATCGGCCACCAGCTTCGACGAAATCGGACTGCGCGGCTTGTCTTTTCTGTCCTGCCGCGCATAGCCAAAATAAGGCATCACCGCCGTGATGCGCCGCGCCGACGCGCGTTTCAGCGCATCGATCATCAACAGCAACTCCATCAGGTGCTCGTCCACCGGACGGCACGTTGGCTGCATCACGAACACATCCGCGCCGCGTACGTTCTCCTGGATCTGGACGTAACACTCGCCGTCGCGGAACCGAATCACCTGCGCCTGCCCGCGCTGCATCCCGAGGAAGTGGCAGACTTCATCGGCCAAATGCTCATTGGCCGTGCCGCTGAAAATCTTGAACTTCTCGTCAGAACGCGGCCGCTGTTTCCGCTCCGTCTTCTCGTCAGTCACCGGCGGATTCTTCTTTTCAACCTTCTCAGCCTTGTCGGTCGGCGTGACTAAAATAGCCATGGTTGGTCTCTGGGCTCCTGGCTTTTAGCTCTTGGCCTTTGGCTCTTGGCTTAAAGCCCCCGACTCCGCGCCCGTTTGAGCTAAGAGCCAAAAGCTAACAGCGGTTTTTCTGGCTGGGCCGCTAGGATTCGAACCTAGACAAAGTGCTCCAAAGGCACTTGACCTACCATTAGTCGACGGCCCAGTGAAATCAATCGTTGATTGCCTGATGATTGATTGTCGATTGAACCCCTATTCGAGGTCCGTTTAGATTTTCAATCAACAATCAGAAATCAACAATCAAAAATTTCAAGGCTGGCCTGATTCAACCAATAATCCGCCGCCAGTAAGTCGCTCGCGTCAACGTCGCCGTCGCTTGCGCTGCCCAACCGAGCTTTCGAAGCCTGGCCGCAGCACGTACCGCCGCCGCGCGCGACCCAAAAAGCCCATACAAGGTCGAACCGGACCCCGACAACGACGCACATTTCGCGCCTGCGCGCAAAAGCGCACTCTTGCCTTCACTCAGCTCGGGATATTCAGGAAAGACGACCTGTTCAAAGTCGTTTTCAATCCCAGCCCGGACAAGCCAGAGAAGCGGATTCTCGGCCCGACCCCTTCTTGCCAAACCAGAAGGAGCACTGGAGCACCTCTCACTCAGCCACGCCGACAACCCGCGACCAAGCTCAACCATTCTATCGGACCCAGATGCTACCGTCAATTTTCCCGATCGATTGGCGCTGGCAAATGAACCTGTGGAAGAGCGGCCCTTAAGGGCCGCGTCAAGCGCCATTGAAAAACTGGGCTTTAGCCCCAGCCTCTCGTCGGACATCCTGCGGTCCCACGCCGCAAACGCCTTCGGAGTCGACACTCCCACCTCCGGCGTCACCACGACACAAGCCATCGCCGGCAAATCCTCCAGCGGATACACCTGCTCCCCTCGCCCTACCCCCAGCACGGTTCCGCCAACCAGAAACAACGGCAAGTCGGACCCCACTTCCGCCGCGATCCGCAACCTCTCTGCCGCTGGCAGTTTCTTGTTCAGCGCCCTCTCCAGACCCAGCAACGTCGCCACTGCATTCGCCGACGCGCCGCCCAGCCCGCCCTGCACCGGCAGCCGCTTCTCGATCTCAATGATCACGCGCCCCTTTGCGCCCAGCGCCCGCATCGCCTTCTCCACGATGCGGAAGCAGGTGTTCGATTCGTCCTTTGGCACGAGCGGATCTACGCACTGAATCTCAATGCCGTTCCCACGCCCCACACTCACCCGAATCACATCATGCAGGCCGATCGTTTGATACACCGTCAACAGTTCGTGAAACCCATCCTGCCGCGCCGAGCCAATGCGCAGCCCAAGATTGATCTTCGCGAACGATCGCACGGTCACCGACATGGAGGATGATTGTAAGGCTCGATCGCTGATTTTCGACCGGCGAATTGACAAGGGCTGAGCATCCCCATCCGTTCTAACACCTTGGTAATCTCGACCGCACCCCTCCGCGAAGAGCACCATAATAGTGATTTCAATCTCGAGACCGTCACCCCATACGGCCTTCCCCGTTTGAAACCAAGTAGGACCTGCAAACACAAGTGCTGCCCCGGACTCTGTCCGGGCCCCTGTGCGGCATTTTCCCGCAAGTTGGGATGTAAGTCGGTGGGAGCGGGAAGCAGAAGTAAGGGTACGGCCAAATATCACGCTCGGGTGAAACGAAGCCGGCCAGGTCGCCGGGCACCACGAGCCTCAAGGGGACAGGTATGCGCCGGGTAGATTCACGATTTTTCGTACTAACGTTTTTACTTGCCGCGGTTACTGCGGCTTTCTCACAAAGCGACTACAAAGTCATCACGGTCAACGACGGGGGCACCATTTCGGGTACGGTGAAATGGTCGGGGACGGTTCCGCACGCTCTCGAGTTTCCCATCACCAAAGACGCCCAGATCTGCGACCCGGAGGCCAAAAAGACGGCCGATCTGGAGCGCCTGATCGTCGGACCCCAGGGCGGCGTGGCCAACACCGTCGTCTACCTTAAGAACATCAGCCAGGGCAAAGCCATGGACTTGCCCGAACAGCGCCGTCACCTCGACCAGAAGCACTGCCGCTACATTCCGCATATTCTTCTCGTCCCGGAAAATGGCACGCTGGACATGAGGAGTTCGGACGCGACCCTTCACACCATCCACATGGACGGCGCGGCTTCTTTCAATCTGCCCTTCCCGTTCACCGACCGCCCCACTACGCGCACCATGCCCACACCGGGACTGGTCAATCTGCGCTGCAACGGTGGCCATGTCTGGATGAACGCCGAAATGTTCGTCGCTCCTCATCCCTACTACGCCGTCACTGACGAGAGTGGACACTTCGAGTTCACCGACGTGCCGCCCGGAACGTATCAGATCGTAGCCTGGCATGAAGGCTGGGGCCTGGCCGGCAAAGAGCAAGCCTACGACGTGCTCACCGAACACAGCGTGCAGCGCCCCGTCTTCACCGAAGCCAAGACGTGGGAAAAATCTGTGACTGTGAGCGGGAATCAAGTCAGCACGGTAAACTTTGTGATTTCGAACAACAAATAATCTTCCCTCGTAAGACTCCTGAGCACCCCACACCGGTCGCAGATCATCGCGACGGGGGTGGGGATTTTGACTCTCGACGTTGATTTTGTTTCTTGTTCGATCCGCGAGAATCCGCGCAGATCCGCAGCGAATAGAATTTACTCTAGCCCCGCCGCTTGTACAGCACGGCGAACTCAAATCCCGTATTCGGCGGAAACAACCCCGCCACTTTCCGCAGCCGCTCAGCCAGCGCGGTGGGCGCCAGCAGCGGATAGTCCCGCTCCCGCAGATCGTAGTAATCCACGTCGAGATAGAGCGACAGCAGATAAATCGAAACCGTGTCGGCGAACGTGGCCTCGAGATATTCGTTCTTGAAGCGCTCGGCATCGAGGCCGCCGGCCGTGGCCAGCTTGCGCGCGTCCCAAGCGTCCAGCGAAGTTTCGCCACGGATCCCCGCTTCCACCTGGCTCCACGCCAACTCGCTGAAATCGCTTGAAACTCCCGCCCGCTCGACCAGGGCGTGGCCAACATTTATATAAAATTCGAAGGCCACCGAAAACTTGTCGTCCATCAGCCGCGTGGAAATGAACACGCACTGCGAATCGCCCAGATTCAAGTTGCGATGGCACACGGCATTGTCACTGAGCGCCACGTCATAGCGGTCGGCGATGACGGTCTCGTCTCCCTGACTCACGGCAAGCGGAACGAAGTAGTACGCCTTGCGCTCCAGCGCCGCCGCGACCTTCACCGGGACGGCGGCGATCATCCGTTCCAGATCAAACGAGTTCACCGCAACTTCGCCGGCCACCGCATAGCAAATCCCGTTTCCCGCCTGGGAAACAGGCGTAAGCCGGACTACCTCCGCCGGACTGCGCGTAATTGCTGGAGCTGCCTGTGACATCTGCCCTATTCTACACACCGGCGGCTTGACGCTCCCGTTGCTGGTGCGGTCGGGCTGGCAGGCGGCCGGTCGATTCGAGAGCTGGCGGATATGTGTATCCCGAGATTTTTTTTCTTCGTCTCCCGCTAAAATCCTTACTTCATTGGGGTTAGGAGAAACGGGTATGGCCGGTTGTGGGCAAAATCTTGAGCGGGAACGGGTTACGGGCAAAATATTCTGGAACAAGGAGTTAGCGGCCGCGCTGGTCGCGAATCTGTTGGCAGAGCCTTGGCGCACCCGTCGAGCATGCGCTTTCTGAAATTCTCAGTAAAGGTTGTTCGTCACACGAAAGCGGGATTCTTGCTGTGGAAGGCTGTGGAAAAAGCTGGTTGCCGCGCATTCTTGATTTTGGGGAAGGTCGCGTCCCCGGTTTATTCTTTTCCCCGGCAACGCCGGTTCTACGATTTTGTCGTGTTCACCTAGAGGAAGCGCGTGGGAAAGCTGTGCTACATGCACCGTGATCCCGTGCAGCGGGGTTTAGCCCGACGAGTGGTTATGGAGCAACTTCCGACATTGCTCCGATGGCGAACGCGGCCCGGTTCTAGTCAATGGACCCAAGAACGGGGAGCTTCACATCCCGCAAAATCTCCTGATCCTATCGGCATCGCAGCCCACCCGTGAAACTGCCACGGGTGGGGCATCCGGTTCGTCGTAGACTGGACGAAATACGTCGGCTGGGCCAGCCCCCCTTAATGACTCTGCTCCCCGTCTGATCGGCTACCACTCCAACGAAGCCGGCCTGATGGCCAATCACTCTGGCAATACGACCAGCTTCAGGAATCAGTCCTACCGCATCAACACCCAGACTCAAAGCGCCCGCACCCAGAGCACTCGTGACGCACGTCTTGTACCAAGGAGTTGTGGACGGCCCGTTGTTTGCGCCCGTTGTTTGCGGCGCTACTGCTTCCGTATCTGGGGTCCGACGCCAAGAAAGTGGTGAACGGCAACGGCGAGCAAAGCCCACTCCAGGGCGACAACCGGTCCGAATACCAGTAAAGGTAACCCTGCCCCAGCATAATAGAAATAACCCACACCCAGGAGATGAAGAATCAGCACGCCGAAAAAGATACCCCAAAATGTTAATTGCTTCCGGGCTTTCCAATAGGTTCTCAAGCAATATCCAACAAAGAAAGTCGTGACGACACCGAATCGCACCCACTTCCAATCAATTCGGCGTCCGTAGATCCCAGGGGTCAACACCGCGGTGGCTAAAACGCAGAGAATCAGCAGTGCAGCCATTCCCGCTGCAACAAGGAGTAGCCGTAATTGATCCTTCGCTTTGGGATTCAGCGACATTGGCCCGCCAGGTAGGAACTGATTTCCGCATAGGCACCTTGACCTATTCTCGTATAGGCATCCGCGAGCACGAACGATGTCGCCGCCGTTTCTGTTCCCGACACTATTGCACGGTAGGTTGATGAACAGCCAGGGCAGACTAGCCCGTTATTCACAACGTACTGCGCCGCTGCCATGCTTCCTGCTTGCTTGATTACCTCGTCCGGATCGGGCCCCCCTTCAAGATTCTCGCTTACAGCGTTGACGATCCCGCCATTCGCGAAAGCATTCGCAAACACGTTTGCACACTGGTCTTTCCAAGGCTGTACTGCTTCCTTCAGGAAAGTCTTCCACCATGTTGAGTTCTGGCCTAAGAATGACCATCCATTGTTTGCGGCCCCGCCGATCTGTCCTGATACTTGCGACAAGATGGTACCGAGATTTCCCGGCGCTCCGCAGATGACGTAGCCGTTTATGACGAGGTATCCCAATCCTGGGCCGCAAGGAGAGTACGAAGGAGAGTACGAAGGATTAGGGTCGGGATTCGGACAAACCGCGTATACGATGATGACTCCGGTAGCAGTAACCGAAAGGGGCTCGCCGCAAAGGCCCGACGGGTCAACAAAACCTAACGGCTGGTTCATGACGTACCCATACCGATTCCAGCTCTGCGGATTCGTCGGGTCCACGGCCGCCAGCCCCGCCGGATCGGGTGAAATCCATCGTCCCTGGGTCGGGCTGTGCTCGCGGAATGCGAAGTCGTAGAGAGTGCTGGCGGTGTCGGCATTCTGGCCCGTGAATGAAGCGTCGGCGGTGCCATTGAGTGCGTACTGTTCGCCGTACGGGGCATAAGCCGAAGTGGAGTAAACAGTTTGCGATGCCGTAGAAGTCAGGCGCGAACTGCCCAGCCAGTCGGGATGGCGATAATACGCCAAGCCCGACGAGTTGTAGATGGCCGTCTCGCCACCCGGCAGGTAGACGAAAGCCTTGATCAAGGTTTGTCCGTTCATGATCGCCGTCTTGCCTGCGGGACTATAAAGAATCTGCGTGTAGGTCGATCCCACCTGCTGCTCCACCATCTGCCCCAGAGCATCATAAATCAAGTTCGTGCCGTTGACGCTGGCCGGATTGCCCCAGTTCGGGTCCCAGGTGTAGGTGTTGAGATTGTCCTTCGTCAGGTTCCCATTGCTATCGGCATCGCGGCCCACCCGTGAAACTGCCACGGGTGGGGGATCCGGTTCGTCGTAGACTGGACGAAATACGTCGGCTCGATCAGACCTGAGCCGAACGAAAATCAAACCGTTAGAATAGGGATGACTCCCATGGCAGCCGCGCTCGCATCCCGGCCTCCTCGCTGGTACACGATTCCGGTGCGCGTTGGTCTGGTGACATTCGTTGTAACGCTGCTCTGTTTTGCGATCAGCCTGCTGTTCGCCATCCTTGGCACGGTGATCGTGGCAGCCCTGCGGGGCGTGCATCCCGATATGCGGATCGCCTACCGCCAGATCGCGCTGCCCCTGGCGGCGGTCGCAGGCGGCATTGTTTTCGTGCTGGTTCTAGCGATGGAGATCCGCCACTATCGCCAGTCGAAAATGTTGTCGGCAATCGAGCGTCTGGGCTAGCACGGTCCAAGGAGGGCCGGACGCCCTCGCGCGTCCGCCGGTACCCGGCAGCTGTTCGTTACAATCTAGACAATGCCGCCCCGCATCGCCATCCCGCTGCCGCACTCTTCCGACCCCGAGTATGCCGAGCGCGCGATTCCGCAATACGAGCGAGCCGTCACGCTCGCCGGAGGCGAACCGGTTCGCGTAGCGTTGGATGAAGCGCCGGATGAGATCAGAAAAATTGCAGAGCAATGCGACGGAGTTCTACTCCCCGGAAGCAAAGCCGACGTAGATCCCGCCCGTTTCAACGCCCCCCGCTCGCCCCACACGGCCGCTGCCGATCCCGGCCGCGACGCCGTCGACGATCTTCTTCTCGATAACGCGTACCGGCAGCACAAGCCGGTGCTCGGCATCTGCTACGGCCTGCAGAGTCTGAACGTCTACCGCGCTGGATCGCTGGTCCAGCACATCCCGGATTTTCTGCCGGAAGCAACCCGCGCGAAAGTGGATCACGAGGCAGGCGGAAAGGTCGCGGTTGCGCACGAAGTAGAGATCAACGCAGGCTCGAAGCTGGCCGAGATTTTATCCGGGGACAGGAAAAACGCGGAAGAGCGAAACCGGGAAGGGCATGGCATCGGCCGTGCCGCCGGATTGCCGGAGAACGACCGGGCTTCAGCCCCTGAGGGAAAGCTCGTCCTCCCCGTCAACTCGTCGCACCATCAATCCGCCGACGCCGATAAAATCGGCGACGGCCTGCGCATCGTCGCTCGCTGCACTGCCGACGGCATCATCGAAGCCCTCGAAGGTACAGCGCCCGATCATTTCGTGCTCGCCGTGCAGTGGCATCCCGAGCGCTCGGTCGAAGACGACCCGGCTTCTCTCGCCATTTTCCGTGCTTTCATTGAGGCGGCCAGGTGCCGAGATTAACAGCCCCGGCCCGGCGTCCCGCGGTCGGCTACTTTTTCTTCCGCGTTGTCTTTTGCTTGCGCGGAGTCGTTTCCAGCAGCACCACTGCATGCGCGATCGCGGCGTTGTCTAGATTCAGGCCTTCAGGCGTTTTTGCTTTTAGTCCCACGCAATCGCCCCGCAGTCCCAACAACTCTGCTACGCGGGCGCGAATCGCGGCTGTATGGGGGCCGATCTTGGGCGCGGCCAGGATCAGGCTGGCGTCGATGTTGGCCACGCTGTAACCCGCGTCCCGCACACGTTTCAGCGCCTCGCTCAGAAAAATAGCGGAGTCGGCGCCCTTCCACTTTGGGTCTGACGGAGGGAAGAGAGCGCCGATGTCCGGCGCGGCGATCGCTCCCAGCAGCGCGTCGGTAATGGCGTGCAGCAGCACGTCGCCGTCGGAATGTCCGCCCAAGCCTTTGTCATGCGGCAGCGTGATTCCGCCAATTTTGAGCGGAATCCCTGGACGGAATTCGTGCGAGTCAAACCCGTATCCGATGCGGGTCTTGGGTCGTTGGTCTTTGGTCTTGGGCATGAGAAGTTGAGCTGATCCGCGAATATCCGCGCCGATCGGCGGCGAAAGATTTACTTCTTTAGATAGAACTCCGCCAACTCCATGTCTGCTGGAGTCGTGATCTTGATGTTTCTAGGCGAGCCCATGACGACCGCGACTTCGTGTCCGCTGCGCTCGGCGAGAGAAGCTTCGTCGGTACCGGTGAATCCATCGGCGGCGGCCTCGTCGAATGCCTTCTTGATCACACTGTAGTGAAATCCCTGCGGAGTCTGCGCCAGCACCACGCCGGCGCGCGGAATCGTGGCTTTTACGATGGCGCCTTCCGCGGTTCGCTCCACCTGCTTCACGGTATCGACTGCAGGCAGGGCCGCGATGGCGGCGCCGTACTTTTTCGCGGCTTCGATAACGTCGTGAATAATCTCAGCCGTAACTAGAGGCCGCACCGCGTCATGCACGAGGATCAAGTCTTCGGCCGCCGCCGTAATCGCGTTGAGCGCGTGTTCGACCGACTGCTGGCGATGCTCCCCGCCAGCGACCAACTCAACCTTCTTCTTTAATACGTCCCCTGCCTCTTTTTCCAGGCGCTCGCGGAAGCCTTCCATTTCATTTTCCCGCAGAGCGATCCAGATTTCAGTGACCGCATCGACCGCGGCAAACGCGCGCAGCGTATGAATCAGAATCGGCGTGCCCGCCAGGTCGGTAAATTGTTTCGAGGGATGGGGCCTCTTGGTTTTCGCGTCCATGGCGCTGGGCATGGGACCCATGCGCGTCCCCAGCCCCGCAGCCGGAATGATCACAATCACCTTCATAGCGGGCTGTAAGTATACGAGTGCGCGGAGTGGGAGTTCAAATCCTCACCGCCGGATACACTGAGAAGGGAAAACATTCCGGGGAAAGCGAGTGCGGTCACGGCCATTTGATGGCTAGGCCTCCCTGCGAATGCAGGCCGATCGCCAGGCCTCCGACCGCGCGGATGCCGATCGCCAGTCCGCCCACGGCCACTCCGCCGATTGCCAGTCCTCCGAGAGCGACTATACCGAGCGCGAGTCCGCCGACGCCGATCACGCCGAAACTCAAGGCACCGATTGCGATTACGCCGGCGGCTATTGCTCCCACGGCAATGATCCCAACCGCGACATCGCCGATCGCGATTACACCCATGGCGCGGCCACGAGCCTGCTGGGTTCGCACATCCGGTCCGACTGCGATGCACACCATAGGAATGTCGCCAATAGTGGCTGCTGACTGATAGCGCATGATCCTATCCTCCAACGAATACTACGAAGAAGGCTTCGTCTCGGTTCCCGAAGAAATGGACGGGCCTGCCACGGCCACTGGGACTGGTGGAACGAGCGGGGCAGCCACCGGCACCGGCACCGCCTGTCGCGAATACGCCATGCGTTCGTCCCACTTGCCGAAAATCATTTTCCCGGCGGTCGTCTGCAGCACCGACGTGACCGACACGTCAATCGTCTTGCCAATCATTTTTCGCGCGTTGTCGACGACCACCATCGTGCCGTCATCGAGATAGGCGACGCCCTGGTTGTATTCCTTGCCTTCCTTCAAAATAAACACGCGCATGGTCTCGCCAGGCAGCACAATGGGCTTCAGCGAATTCGCCAGTTCGTTGATGTTCAGCACCTGCACGCCCTGCAGTTGCGCCACTTTATTCAGGTTGAAGTCGTTGGTGATGATCTTGCCCTCGTAGAGCTTGGCCAGCTCAATCAGCTTCAGGTCAACTTCGCGCACGGCGGGAAAATCATCTTCCACAATCTGAATGGTCAGCGTGGCGACCTTTTGAAGGCGCTGCAGAATGTCGAGTCCGCGGCGCCCGCGATTGCGCTTCAGCGAATCGGCGGAATCGGCCACGAGTTGCAACTCGCGGAGCACGAACTGCGGCGTCACGATAATGCCGTCGAGAAAGCCGGTTTCGGCAATGTCCGCGATGCGCCCGTCGATGATCACGCTGGTATCGAGAATCTTGTAGCTTTTCTTGCTCTGCTTCTCGCCGCCAAAAATCCCGCCCAGCGCCGCCAGATTCAGCAGATCGCCCTTATTCGCGCCGACGGCAAGGCCGACGTAGGCCATTAGCAACATGACCAGGATCTGCAGAAAGCTCGAGTTGTTCCCGGAAGGGACGCTGCTGCGGATGACCAGAGCGAACAGGTAGGCGCCACAAATGCCGAGGAAGCTACCGATCGCCGCCCCAATCAGCCGCTTCAGGCTGACCGTGCGCAGCTTCCATTCGAACAGGACGATCGCCGCCCCGATCAACGCCCCAACTCCCGCGTCAATATTGCGGGGTTGCCCAAAAGGCGCAATCACGAAGCAGGTAATCGCTACTACGATGACAAAAAGAAGACGTACAAAAATAAGATCCACGGTAAACCTCCGCGGATGCACTCTGCCCATATGCCCAAACTACCTGGCAATGCACCCGTGCCGCTTCCGTCGCCGCCCCGGCGGGAAACGGCCTTTCGTATGCGGGGCACGCATGAATGAGGGGAAACCGGATGCGATTACGTATAAATGTGCGCCCCGTCCCGGCCGGTACAGGGGCTCGGCCGGACGACCAGTAATCTAAGACCAATAATCTAAGCCCAGTAATCCAACGCCAAGAGTATATACCTGCCGGTGAATGCCGGGAAGAAAAGGGGGGCAAGCCCAGAGTCTGCTTGCCCAACCCGTCCTGCTAAACTTTCCCCATGAAAGCCCTGATGATCACCGCACTTTCGGGCCCCGATGCGCTCGCCATTCAGGAGGCTCCCGAGCCTGTGGCGAAGGCGGGACAAACGATCGTCCGAGTCACTGCCGGTGGCCTGAACTTCGCCGATTTCATGACCGCAAAGGGCGGATACCCCGGGACGCCGCCTCCACCCCTAATCGCCGGCCGCGAGTTCGCCGGCATGGTTGCCGAAAACCCGATTGCCGGCAACGAAAAAAGCACTGGACGCCGCGTTATGGGATACGCCCAATGGGCCGCCTTCGCGGAAAAAACCGCGGCATACTCCAACATGCTGTGGCCCGTCCCTGATCGCTGGACCGATGAACAAGCCGCCGCGTTCCCCGTCAACTACTTCACCGCCTACCTGGCCTACTGGCAAGCCGGCATGACCCCAGGATCAATGTGGGGACGGCCGCCCGTGGCTTCGCAGCGCACTCCCCGTGTTCTAATCCACGCCGTCGCGGGAGGCGTGGGAACAGCCGCAGTCCAAATCGGCAAACTCCTTGGGGTCGAAATGTACGGCACCTCTTCATCCCCCGAAAAACTCGCGCGCGTGAAAGACCTCGGCCTGCAACACGGCATCAACTACAAGCAACATGACTACGAAGAAGTGGTCAAGAACCTCACCCACGGCGAAGGCGTCGACGCCGTCTTCGAGATGCTGGGCGGAGAACATACCGCGAAAAGCACGCGCTGCCTGCGCGACTTTGGGCGCGTGATCCAATACGGCACCGCCACCGGAAAGCAGCCGCAACTCGACCTGCGCGCCATGTACGCGAAATCCGCCAGCGTGCAAGGCCTGTGGCTCACATATTTGTCGCAGAAATCTGAAATCATGGGGCCCGCCTGGCAGCAACTCTCAGCATGGATCGACGAAGGTAAACTGACTCCGCAAATCGGCCACGTCTTTCCGCTCGACCGTGCCCAGGAAGCCTACAAGCTTCTCCAGGATGGCAAAAACTACGGGAAGGTCGTGCTGAAGATCGGGTGAGGGCTCTAAAGAATGTGTGGGCGCGCGACTCGCCCGCGCAATTCAAAGATCGCCACAAGCCGGCCGCGGCGGCGGCCGCGGGTCAGCATGAACCAGTGGCGACGAGGTTCAGCTCTCCCCGAACACCCACATCTCGCTCACCAGAAAATTCGCGACCGAGCACACCACGATCGCAATCGCGTTCGCGAGCAGATAGCGCATTTGCCCCAGACCGACCATCACTTTCATGAGGGCCAGGGTGCCGAAGATCGAAACGGCTCCATTCCCAAGATGAAAGCGCAGTAGCCGCCGGAAACTCGCCCCGAACGGCTTCTGCGTCGCGCAGCGCTTCAGCGCTGCTTTCGTCCGGTCCGCCCAGGTGAACCGTTCATGCCAGACGAAATTGTGAAGCACGGCGGCCTCCACGGCGATCACAGTGGCAGCGAGATAGTTGAACTGCATCACGCTCTTCAACAGAACTAAAACGGCGAATTGCACCAAAATCCCAATCCCGCCAACCAGGTTGAATTTGCACCAGCGCATTAGTCCGGGCGGAACCCTCCGGTCGCGTGGGTACGTCGTCATGGTCATCGCCGGATCCATTCCTCGCGATAAAGTCGGACCGTGTTCTGCACCGTGAATACAACGATCATCAATCCCATGCCGACGAGTCCAATCACTCCGCCCACATCGAACAGGCGATATCCCGCACCAAAGAAGTGCACGACCGGTTTCCAGAACAAAGCCAAGTTCCCGAGCGCGAGCAGGATGCGCAACTCCGTCGGCCCAAGGCGCCAGAACGAGAGGCGGAACTCGCCCAGCGTGTAAGTAGCCAGGTACGACTGGATGGACAGCATCAGAAATGCAATGAGCAGGCCAATCGCGATCCACGGGTGCATATAGCCGGACAGGGCCAGACCGCCCATCAGGGCAAGAGCGCCGATGCTGTCGACCATGTGGTCGACGTAGAAACCGTAGCGCGGACGGAGTCTCTGGCGCACGCGTGCGAGTGTGCCATCGAGTGAATCGCCCAGCCAGTTGAGCGCGAGGCACGCTACCACGGCGAGAAGCGCGTAACGATTCCAAGCGGCGAGGGCGTAAAAGATTCCCGCGCCGATCTGCGCGACTAATCCCAACGCGGTGAGATGGTCGGAGTTGATGCCGTGGGGCGTGCGCGCCGCCAGCCACAAGAGTGCCCGCTTCTCTGCCGCTGCGACCCAGCTCTGCTGAACGCGCAGCATTTCGTGGAAGGGACGCGTTTGGTTATCGGGAAGAGCCCGGAGCACGCTTGGGGTTGGCGGCTCGCGGAATTCGGTCATCGTTGGGATTGGACTTGCCATGGTTGCCTCCGCTTTCGCTTCTTGTCGCGCATTATGTAGCGCACGCTTCGAATTTCGCGCAGACCGCCGCGCCGGGCAATGCACGCGAAGTCAAGTGGAGATCAAACGAAGATCATTCGGGAAAGTATTGAGAACACGGCAAGTGGGCCGACAAGTCAACTGAGGCTGGAGCGGCGCGCGATCAGGCGAGCGCTACTTGGCTTCGCGGATGGAAGCCGCCAGTTGCTCGATGGACCATGTGATCTGGCTCGGCGTGATGACCGCTGGAGGCGCGAGCAGCAGGTGGTCTCCTGAGATGCCGTTGACGCAGCCCTGCATAGGATAGACGAGCAGGCCGCGCTGCAGGGCGGCAGCCGCGACGCGTACGGCGAAGTTGTCGGCGGGCGGGAAGGGCCGCTTGGTGGCTTTGTCGGCGACGAACTCCAGGGCCCAGAGCAGACCGATCCCTCGGACGTCTCCTATCAATTCTCCCACGACCGTTTCGTGGCGCAGGGTTTCGAGCGCTTGTTTGAATTGAGCGGCCGTACTGCCAGGCTGGCTGGAGTCGGCAGCTTCGACCAGGTTCCTCTCTTGCACATGCCGCAACACGGCTCGGCCAGCCGCGAGTGAGATGGGGTGAGCGTTATAGGTGAAGCCGTGCAGAAACGCGCCAGAGCCTGCGGCGATCGCGTCGACAACTTTCTTGCTGGCGATGACGGCGCCGAGCGGAGCATATCCGCTGGAAAGACCTTTCGCAGTGACGAGAATGTCCGGGTTCACCTTCCAGTGCTCGACGGCGAAATTGCGACCGGTGCGGCCCATGCCGGTCATCACTTCGTCGGCAATGGTCAGCACGCCGTGGCGGCGGCAGATTTCGGCCACCGACTGCAGATATCCCGGCGGCGGGACAACCGCGCCGAGCGTGGCCCCGCTGACTGGCTCGAAGATAAATGCTGCGGCCTGGCCTTTGCTACTTTCTATGGCTTGTTCAAGTTCAGCGGCATATTGCTGGCCGCAGTTGCGGCAGCCGTCAGTGCAATCGAAGGCGCAGCGGTAGCAGTAGGGCATGCCGACGTGCGCGAATTCTTTCACCATCGGCAAGTAAATTTCGCGGCGGCGCCGGTTGCCCGACACCGACAATGCGCCGAGGGTTGAGCCGTGGTAGCTCTGCTGGCGGCTGAGCATCTGGTAGCGCGAGGTTTGTCCGATTTCGACCTGATATTGCCGTGAGAGTTTGAGTGCCGTCTCGATCGATTCGGAGCCGCCGCTGGTGAAATAGACGGCGCCGCCTCGGAAATGTTCCCCCGCGAACACGAGCAATTGCTCGGCGTACCGTTCGGCGACCGGGGTAGTGAACTGGCTGGTGTGAACGAACTCGAGTTTCGCGGCCTGCTCGGCCATGGCCGCGGAAATTTCCGGCACGCCGTGTCCGATGAAGTTGACTGCGGCGGAACCGGCCAAGTCGAGATACTGTTTGCCGTTCGCATCCCAGACATAAACGCCATCGCCGCGCACAGCGACGGGGAAGTCCTTGCGGAAGGATCGACGGAATACCGCGGAGCGAGGCGGGATCGGCGGGGACTCGGGCACGATGGAATTATCGCATCCCGGATAAGCAACGATTAGCAACGATTGGCAACGGAATTATTGCAGCGAGGCTTGCTCGTCTGTCTCGCCAATGCTGCCCACAGGGTTTGCGCCTTTCGGCAAGCCCAGGACAAGGTAGGCCGTATTTTCGCCGCTTTGCCGCCGGAGTGGCGAAGGTCTTTCCAACCCTCATTCCGCAGCGGCGAAGGAGACGTGTGCGTCTTCGGGCGGAAGCAGGTCGCGGAGAGCGTGATTGTCTTTCTTGTGAGAGCTGTTATGAGCGCTGCGCTTGTGCAGCCAAGTCATGAGATGTTTGCGCGCGGCGGGGGCGAGTTTGGAGAAAAACAATCCGGCGCGGCCCCGCTCGCTGGCCCACATCACGTCCGCGTGTCCTTGCAGCGTAATGTCCGTGCCGGGGAGCACGCACCGAAAAGCGAGATTCGAACTCACGGGTACAGGCTCGGTGGCTTGAACCGCGAGGCCGTGCTCACCGATATCGATGCTGAGTCCGGGAAGCGTTCCGGTTTTCAGGTCGAGATAGACCAGAGTTTTTAATTCGTAACGCGCGGTCTTGCGGCGGCTGGTTTTTCTGGTTTTCTTGCCCGACCGTAAGGCGTCTTTAATCTGCTCGGCTTCGAGCGGCCGGTAGAGGATACGGTTGGCGCCGGACTGGAAAGCCTGGCCCGTGCCAGGCCACGCGCGGCTGGCTACGGCAAGCAGTTCGGGCTTCTGGATGGGGGGCAAGAGCGCGGCCATCCGGATGACCTCTTCAGCGCCGGGCAAATCAAAGTCGACAATCAGGGTGGAGCAGCAGCCGGTCATGACCAACTCCAGCGCCTCTTGGCCAGAGGGGCTCTTCACCATCTCGATTTCAAGCTGTTCGAGGGTCGCTTTCAAGGTTTGAAGCGATTGCTTGTCCTGACACATGACTGCGGCGGATTGGCGCATGAGCTACAAAGTACGGGCTCGCGCGAGGCAGGTAAATGTCACAGCGGTAATCCGCAAGGTGGTTACTGAAGGGCTCTGTAAATATCAGGATTAGTATCAGCGGCGGGAATCCTGGCGGTATGCGGCTGCCACGGCGCTGGTTATGGAGCGCTGTTATAATCAGAAATTGCGCTTATGACTACGAAACGACTGATTCGATCCACGACAGTTCTGTCGGTGCGGCGCGAAGGGAAAGTTGTGCTCGCGGGCGACGGCCAGGTCACACTGGGCGAATCGGTGATCAAACACACGGCGAAGAAGATCCGGCGGTTGTACAACGAAAAGATTCTGGCGGGATTCGCGGGGTCGACGGCGGATGCGTTCACCCTGTTCAGCCGGTTCGAGGCCAAGCTGGAGCAGTATCACGGCAACCTGGGGCGGGCGGCTGTGGAGCTAGCGCGCGACTGGCGCACCGACAAGTTTTTGCGGCATCTGGAAGCGCTGCTGCTGGTGTGCGACAAGGAGCAGACGTTTCTGCTCAGCGGGCAGGGCGACGTGATTGAGCCCGACGGCGCGGTAGCCGCGATCGGCAGCGGTGGGCCGTATGCGCAGGCGGCGGCGCAGGCGCTGGCGGAGCATACGCAACTCTCAGCCCGCCAGATTGCCGAAGAAGCCATGAAGATTGCGGGCAAGATGTGTATTTATACGAATGACAAGGTAACGATTGAAGAACTGTAGCTGGTCGATGGTCGCTAGTCGTTGGTCGTTGGCTTCAACACAGCCCGCGACCGAATCGGCCAACGACCAACGACCAACGACCAACGACTGATTTATGGCCATCTATCTTCCCTCCACTGCCGAAGAAGAACAGCTTGCGCTGGATGAACTGACTCCGCGCGAGATTGTCGTCGAGCTCGACAAACATGTGATTGGCCAGAAGGACGCCAAGCGCGCCGTGGCCATTGCGCTGCGCAATCGCATGCGGCGGCAGAAGCTTTCGCCGGAGCTGGCGGAAGAAATCATCCCCAAGAACATCATCATGATCGGGCCCACGGGTGTGGGCAAGACCGAGATCGCGCGGCGGCTGGCGAAGCTGGCGAATTCTCCGTTCTTAAAAGTGGAAGCATCGAAGTTTACGGAAGTCGGATATGTGGGACGCGATGTGGAATCGATGGTGCGGGACTTGGTGGAGATCGCGATCGACAATGTACGCGAGGAAAAGTTGGAAGACGTTGCCGACAAAGCGGAGTTGAACGCGGAAGAGCGGCTGCTGGATATTCTGTTGCCGCCGTCGCCTGCGCCGCGGCCTGAACAAACTTCGACCGCGGGCGGTGTGGTGATTGATGGGAGCACCGCTTTGACGGAGTCGTCGAGCCGGACGCGCGAAAAATTGCGCCAGCAACTGCGCGAGGGAAAGCTGGATGACCGCACGGTGGAGATCGACGTGCGCGAGCGGAATTTCCCGTCGTTTGAAATCCTGACCAATCAGGGCGTTGAGGAGATGGACGTCAACATTAAAGACATGTTGCCGAACCTCTTTGGCCAGCGCACCAAAAAGCGGAAGATGAAGGTGAATGAGGCCTTCGAATATCTGATTCAGGAAGAAGAGCAGCGGCTGATTGATATGGATCAGGTTACGCGGATGGCGATCGACCGCGTGGAGAATTCGGGAATCGTGTTCCTGGATGAGATCGACAAGATTGCTGGCCGCGAAGGCGGGCATGGGCCGGACGTTTCGCGGGAAGGCGTGCAGCGCGATATTCTGCCGATCGTTGAAGGGACGACCGTCAACACACGGTATGGGATGGTTCGGACCGATCACATCCTTTTTATCGCGGCGGGTGCGTTTCACGTTTCGAAGCCGAGCGATTTGATTCCGGAATTGCAGGGACGATTTCCGATTCGGGTGGAATTGCAGTCGCTCACCATGGAAGATTTTGTGCGGATTCTTACCGAGCCGAAATCGTCTTTGGTGAAACAGTACACGGCGTTGCTTGAGACTGAGGGCGTGAAGCTGGAATTTACCAAGGAAGCGCTGGACGAGATCGCGCACTTTGCGTTTCGGGTCAACGAGAGCACGGAGAATATTGGAGCGCGTCGCCTGCACACCATCATGGAGCGAGTCCTGGATGAGCTGAGCTTCGATGCGCCGGAGAAGAAGGGCGAGCAGGTGACGATCGACGCGGAATATGTGCGGAAGATGCTCACCGATATTGTGAAAGATCAGGATTTGTCGCGGTACATTCTGTAGGAAAATCTCTTAACCACAGAGGACACGGAGAACACAGAGGAATTCAGCGAGTTCTCTGCCTGTTTTCTTCCCCATGAGACGCCCCACGTTGACGCTTCTGCTGGCGTTCGGTGCGCCGTTGATTCTTACGGCGTGCGCTACGATGGGGCCGCCGCAGCCTCCATCGCTGGAATTGCCCAAGCCGCCTGCCGATCTGCGGGCTGTGCGCAAGGGCGATCGCGTGATTCTTACCTGGACCGCACCTAGCGTTACGACGGATCGGAAGACGGTTCGCGGGTTGGGTGTTACCAGAATCTGCCGGGGACTGGACGCGAGCCTGGCGCAGTGCGGAGTACCGGTGGGGGAAGCGGCTGCGCAGCCGAACTCAGGGGCGGCGAAATCTCCTAAGCAGAAAGTTTCCGCGTCGTACAGCGATGCGCTGCCGGCAGCGATGCTGGGCGACAATCCTTCCAGGTCTAATACCTATGCCGTCGAAGTGCTCAATGCGGATGGGCGCGGGGCTGGGCTTTCGAATCAGGTGCGGGTTTCGTTGGTGCGTACGCTTTCGCCGCCGCGGGATTTCAGGGCGCGGGTTACAGCTCAGGGAGTCGTGTTGAGCTGGGCTGGCGAGCTTCCGGCCGCGGGATCGGCAAAATCAGCGAGCTATCGGTATCGGGTTTACCGGCGTCGGGAGGCCAGCAAGGAGTGGATTCTGGCCGGCGAGGTGCCGGCGGGAAGCGAACAGAGCTTTACGCTTGTCGATTCGAACATCGAGTGGGAAAAAACTTACGAGTATCGGGCGGAGACGGTGACCGTGATCACTCGGGAAAAACCGCCTGAGTTGCAGGTGGAAGGGGACGACACGCCGGAGGTGAAAGTGTTCGCGGACGATGTGTTCCCGCCGGCGGTTCCTTCGGGGCTGCAGGCGGTGTTTTCTGGCCCGGGACAGAAGGCGTTTATCGATTTGGTGTGGGCGCCCGTGGCCGACGTGGATCTTGGCGGATATAACGTGTATCGGCGCGAAGCGGGAACGGCCGCGGTGAAGGTGAATGTGGCGCTGGTGAAGATGCCGGCTTTTCGGGATGGGAATGTGATGGCGGGGAAGGATTATTCTTATTCGGTGTCGGCGGTGGATGTGCGCGGGAATGAGAGTGCGCGGTCGGAGGAAGCGGGGGAGGCGGTGCCGTAAGTAACACGGGGGCTGAAGCCCGTGTCATCGCAGCCCACTTACGCGGCGCTGAAGCGCCGCTCTTCCACGGTGGCGTCGGGGTCGTGAGATCTTCGACATCGTGCGGGCGAAGGTTTTCCAACGAAGCGCATCTCAAAACCTCCGGGAAAATATTTCTCTCCTTTTGCGCTCCGATTCCGCGGATATGGTTAGATAGATTGCTATGAAATACTGTCGATTTCAATTCAATGGCCAGGCCCACTACGGGCTGGTTGAGTCCGTGGGCGGGCGGGACGCGATTGTGCGCGTGCTGCTCACCGCTCCCGAAGAAGCTGACGGGGACATGGAAAGCCTGCGCACGCGGAAGATTGAGGCGATTCCCCTGGAGGAGGCTTCCCTGCTGCCTCCGGTGCGGCCATCAAAGATTGTTTGCGTGGGGAGGAATTATCGCGAGCACGCGGCGGAGCTGGGGCACGACGTGCCGACGGAGCCGCTGATTTTTCTGAAAGCTACGTCGGCGCTGCTGGCGCCGGGAGGCGTGGTGCGGCGGCCCAAGATTTCTGAGCGCGTCGATTACGAGGGTGAACTGGGCGTGGTGATTGGGAAGACTTGTTACCAGCCGGCGGCGGATGCGGACATCCGACAATACATTTTGGGATATACGTGCGTGAATGACGTGACCGCGCGCGATCTGCAGAATAAAGATGGGCAGTGGTCGCGGGCGAAGGGGTTCGACACGTTTTGTCCGGTGGGGCCGGTGGTGACGGATGAGATTGATCCATGTTTCGGAGTGGGGTCGGGCGTGGGCGTGCAGACGCGGGTGAATGGACAGATCAAGCAGGACGGCAACACGCGCGATTTTCTTTTTGCGCTGGACGTGGTAATTCGGCATATCGCGCAGGCGATGACTTTGTTTCCGGGGGACTTGATTCCTACGGGGACGCCTGCGGGCGTGGGGCCGCTGGTGGCGGGGGATGTGGTGGAGGTTAGCGTGGCGGGAGTGGGGACGCTTAGGAGTTCGGTGGTGGATGAGTAAAAGCCAGCACCAAGGGTCAGCGATGGGCGACCTCGAAATGATTCCGAGCGCAGCCTCTGCGGCATTGCGCCGCGACTCTGGCGAGCTTGTTTTCATGCTCGGACGCGCTGTGGAAGTGGTCCAAGCCTGCACAGCCTCGGGAATCGCGGTACTGGGCATCGAGGTGTTTTCCGGGCTCAATGTGTCAACCTACGACCTACACGTGAAGGATCCGGCCAACGAGAAGGATTGGCCTGACTATGTAAGAACCAACAACGCGTTGGCGGAAGACTTCCTAAGGAAAAATCCTGCGCCAAGCTCAAGTGAATGTATCCTGACGACCGCTTCGTGGCGGGAGTTCGGCGATATCAGGCGGCAAGCGAAATACCAATCCGAATAGTCTCGCTCTTACTGCAGCCACTCCGCATCAGCGAACGGGCGTTGCCTGGCTATAATTCAACTCGCGAATCGCGTCCCCAGCGCCGCTAAGGTTGGCGAGTCGCATCTCGGAATACTTGCGAGACAGAATCACGCCCGGGGCACCGGCGCGGAAAGCCGCGAGAACTGCTTCCTTCACACTCTGCGGGGTGCACTTACTGTTTTTCGGTTCGGTCGGGATGTCGATATCAATGCCGGGCCAGATCAGAGTGTTCGTGCCTGCGACGCCCTCCAGAGAGCGCTTGGTTTCGCGAGAGACGTAATCCGCCGAGAGCCCAGTGTGAGGAATCTGATCGTAGCTGCCTTCTTTGCTGGGCTGGCCGTACCCCATCTGCGCGTAGTTCATCTCGAGCAGACTCGGTTTTGAGAGATCTCCATAGAGTGTCTGGGCGATATTGTCGGCGTACAACGCCATGCGCTCCCCGCCGCAGTTGTTGTACATGACGACCTTAATGAAATCCGAATAGTTCGAGAGCTCGTGCAGGTCCTGCTCGGCACGGTAGATGGGATTGAAGGAATTGTTGTGCCAGATGTGCCATCCCACGGGCACGGCCGGCTTGGCGGTCTTTACCGTCTTGTAGATTGCGGCGTAGGTCTCGCGGAGGCTGTCAGTCCAGAGCATTTCCCACGCGGCGAGTTCGGGATAGCGCAACAGCAAGCGCCAGAATTGAACATAGTAGCCGTCCACGGGGCGCTTGCCGCTGCGCGATGCGCGGACATACTTTTCTAACTCCAGAAACCCTTCACGGGCGCGATCTACGTTGATGCCTTGCTGCTTCGCTTTGGCACGGCAAAACTCGCAGAAGCAGGTTACGTTGCCCGGGTCAACCGGCGGTACGTCATGCGTGGCTCCGAGGCTGTCGCAAAGCGCGCCCTGCCGCTCGGATCCCCACATGATGCCGTCGATGTCGTAGGAGCGGGCATAGTCTTCGACCAGGCCGGTGAGGAAATTCCGGTAGTCCGGATTATTCACGCACAGCGTGTCGGCATTGCGTCCGTACAGATCGCGCTCCTGAACTTTCTCGATGTTCGGCAGGTCGGCGCGGAAGACGTCTTCGAGCCAGCAGATCACTTTCATGCCACGCTTTTTGGCGGCCGGCAGCACTTCGGCCAGGATGTCCAGATTGCCGTGGTCCGGGGCGCGCGTGTCTTTGAGGACCGTGTTCTTGTAGTACTGCGGATGAGGCGTGGCGAAGTTGCCGCCGTGAAAATTGAGATCGTATTCCTGCTTGCCGTGATCGGGCAGCGGTTGTCCGGGAATCTGCCGTCCGGCGATGCCGCGACCGTAGGTGAACACGGCAAGAAACAACGTATTCACGCTGGCACGTTCCTGGAGGGTGTCGAGAACTTTCTCGGTGCCTTCATCGACGAATGAAATTGCGCCGACCTGGATTCCGATCATCTTGGAGGAGACTGCAGTGTGCCCTGAAGTTGGCAGGGCCAAGGCGGCGCCGGCCCCAGCGGCGATCTTCACGAATTCGCGACGAGTGACGTCCGAGGTCAGCATGAACTACTCCTGTTGTCTTTGGTGGCAGGCGATATCGAAATTCCCGAATATGTCCCCGAATATGTTGCCGGATAGGTCTCGAGATATATGCCCGGATTTGACTCGCGGGGCCTTCCCGGCCCGCGACACTCAGGATGGTACATCAGACTCGAAATAACATGAAAGCATAAGAAGTATTTCGAAGGGAGCGTTTATTGCAGCCGGAATCGTTCCTTCATCAGGCGTTGCAGGCGGGGTTTGTAGAGGAGGTCGTAGGCGAGTTCTTTGTCGGGGAACATGGCGAGGGCGGCGCGTTTGGCGCCGGCGGCCAGTTCGGAGGCTTCTTCCACGGTAAGGTTGGGGTCCTGGCTGATGACGGACATGACCATGCTGATCAGCAGTTGCAGGCGGCGGATTTTGCGGGCTTCTTCGTCGCGCTCTGGGAGGGATTGTTGCTCGGCGACGGAGAAGTCTGGTTGCGGTTCGGCCTGATGAGGGATGTTCATGTTTCCCGTCCTCCTGCAGCGTTGGATGCCGCGCCCCGCGCCGGGGTTATGAGCATTTTGCCTGAACCCGGGAAGAAAGCAACGGCATAAAGGTGTGATTTGGGGTTCATCTTCATGTTGATCGTTCCCCGCACATACCCAGGCTTGGCAGGAGTCCCGCAGCGGCTGAAGCCGCGGCGGCTGTCCCCACATCTGCGGAGTAAGAGTAAAATCGCTGTGTACACGCGCTCAGACCGCGCTTTATCCGCGCCCAGATCGGAGACATCATGACAGAAGCTGACACGCAGCCACGTCCTAATCCTAACGAGAAGCTGGTGAAGGTGTTTGGGTCGGAACAGGAATCGGAGGCGCTGGTGGTGAAGGGGTTGCTGGAGTCGGCGGGGATCGACAGCGATCTCACTTCGGCGTCTCTGGTGCAGGACGCGTTCCCGGGGCTGGGTGGAGTGATCTTGCTGGTGCGCGAAGAGGATGCGGAGGCTGCGGGCCGGTTGATCGCGGAGCAGCGCCAGGATTTTTCTGTGAAATCGGAGCCCGACGATGACTCGACGGCGGAGATTGCGATTATTGAAGAGCCGCCAGCGAAGGGGTGACGGAGTGGCCGTCTAAGTAGAAGGTAACGGCGCCGTCAAGATCGGTGCGGTAGACGCGGGCTCCCGCGTCGGCCAGGCGGCCGAGAATTTCGAGCTTCGGCAAACCAAAAGAATTTCCTGAGCCCACTGAGATGACTGCGAACTCGGGCTGGGCGGCGGCGACGAGTTCCGGGGTGGTGGCGTTGTCGCTGCCGTGGTGGCCTACTTTGAGTAAGTTCGCAGCGGGATGATGGAGCGCAGCCACGCGGCGTTCCACCTGCTTTTCTGCATCGCCTTCCAGCAGAACCGAGGAATCTCCCACGCTGACACGCAGCACCATTGAGTCGTTATTCTTGGGCTTGGTGCCGACCGGCCAGTCGCGCGGCGGGAACAGTACCTGCACCTGGGCTCCGCCGATCGAGAATTCATCGCCTTCCCAGTGGCGCACGATTTTCACGCCGAGCGACTGCGCGGTTGCGATCACGTTCTGCAGAGCCGCGCTCGGCGGCAGCAGACCTACCCATAATTCCTTCGGACGGAAATTCTTCAGCACGGCGATCATGCCGCCAATGTGGTCGGAGTGGCCGTGCGTGATGGCCACGGCGTCTAGGCGCGAGATGCCGCGGGTCCAAAGATAGGGCGAGACGACGTCTTCGCCGAAGTCGAGCTGCGAGCCGCCGGGGCCGATGGGGCCTCCGGCATCGATCAGCAGGGTCCGGCCCTGTGGTGTGACGAGCAGAGTGGAATCGCCCTCGCCTACGTCGATCGAGGTTACTTCCAGGACTCCGGGATGCAGGCGTGGCTTCGCTGAAATGAATGTCAGAACGAGCGAGGCCACAAGGATGGCCACAAGTCCGGCAACTGCGAAGGCGGGGCGGCGGCGCCCCGTCCACATGGCCAAGACGAGCGCCGCCGCGGCCAGTGTGATCAGGACTAGGGACGGCATCGCTACGCGCAGGTCGGCTAGTCGAAGCGCACTGAGTCCGTGAACCGTGCCGGTGATACTGTCGAGTGCGAATGTGGTCAGGAGCACCGGGGCCTTCGCCAACCAGACTCCGAGCCACGGGGGTGAGGTGAAACCCAGGGCCAGCGCCGCGACTGCGGCGGGCATCATTAACTGCGTTAACGGAACGACGATCAGGTTCGAAGGTAATCCGATGGTGGTGGCGCGATGGAAGTAATACACCATGGGCAGAGTAAGCCCCACCTGCATGACGGCGGAAACGAAGATCAATTCCCACGCGGCCAGGCAGAATGCTGCGCTGCCGCGCACCAGGCGGCCTGACCACTTCTCTCCCACGAAAAGGGTGATGCGCGCGGCGATGAACTGCAGATCCACGCGAAACTGCGCCACGCGTGGAGGCAGGAAGGCGGCGTAGTCGTTGGAGTCCCAATGGGCGAGCGCCTGTTTGTGTAGTTGAGAGGTGCGCTGCAAGATCGGTATGGCGATAGCAGCCACGATGAGCACGCAGATAAATGTCATCTGAAAGCTGGCGGTGAAGAGCTGGCGCGGGTCGAAGACGAGAAGTCCCAGCGCCGCCGCGCCGACCGCGTTGAGCATGGCGCGATCGCGGTAGAGCAGTCGCGTGCCCAAATAGATGGCGCACATCAGGGTAGCGCGCCAGACCGGGGCGCCGACTTCAGTGACCAGCGCGTAGGCGACACAGAACGTCACAGTCAGCAATGTGGCTGGGATGTCGCCCAAGCGCAGGCGGCGCAGCGTCCAGAACACTACAAACGCCAGAATCGTGACGTTCATTCCCGAGACGACCAGAACGTGGTAAGTGCCGGAGCGCTGGAAATCGGCGCGCGTGTCGCGATCGAGGAAGGCGTCTTCGCCGATGACCATGGCGTCAATCAGGGCGGCCTCGCGCGGCGGCCAGAGTTCGTGCACCTTGGCGACCACGCCGCGATGCAGGCGGCTGCGCCAGGCGGCGATCCGGCTGCCGGCGAAGCCGGGGAGTCGCTCGACATTTTCTATTTTGGCCGAGCCGAGCGCGGCGATGCCGCGATCCGCGAGATAGCCTTGATAGTCGAATGCGCCGGGATTACGGAAATTGCGCGGCACCTTGAGCTTGGCCGAGAAGCGAATGCGGTCGCCGTAGTGGAATACAGGCATGAGGGCGCTGGAGCCGGTCGGGATTGTCTCGGCCAATTCTTCGGGAGCAGAATCGTTTGGACGCGGGCTATAAATGCTCAGGCGGATGCCGGACTGAACGGCTTGGCTGTGGTTGGCAGCAGGCTCGACTCGTTGGTTGGAAGCGTCTTCTGCTTCAATGCTGTCGGTTGCGGCGCTTTCTGTTTCGATGCTTTCCGTTTCAACATCTATCGTCTGTTTTATTTCGTTGAAGCCGCCCAGCTGAAGATGTCCGTCACGTGTGACATGGGCAGTGATCTGGAGTTTCTGGCCGTCGGCGTAGGGTTGAATGCCGGTGTCGAGGCGCGGGGAAGCTCCGCGGAGTTGAATGTGAAGCGCGCCTGCAAGAAAGAGCGCCGCAAGGGCGATCGCCCAACCCAGAGTGGGGCGACGAAGGGTGAAATACGCGGCGGCAGCGATGAATGCGGCTCCAGCGACTATCCACCAAAGGGCGGGGCGCCATTGGTAGACCCCGGCGACAATGCCAGCAGAGTATGCGGCGGCGGCCCACAGCATGGGCTGGCGAGAGGCTTTAAAGGTGAAGGCGCGGGCGGCAGCGAGCGGAGTGGGTGGCGAACTCATACAGCACGCCGGGCCGCGCCCAGCGGACGGCCTCCTTCGACAAGCTCAGGGCAGGCTTGGGCGGCGGTCCCCACATAAATCTTGCCCGTCTCAACGCACCAGGTGCACGACGCTTTCCAGGTGGAAAGTCTGCGGAAACAAATCCACCATGTGCACTTGCTCGACGCGATAGCCGGAGGCCAGCAGGGGGACGAGGTCGCGCGCCAGCGTTGCCGGATCGCACGACACATAAGTAATTCGGGGCGCACCCAGATTTGCCAGCGAGCGCGCAACGCCTTCTCCCAGGCCACTGCGGGGCGGGTCCACGACCACGAGGTCGGGCTTATTGGGAATAGCCGCCCCCGTCCCGGCTCGCCCAGGATTCTCCCTGCGGGCCAGGTACTGCTCGGTTGTGGCCTGGACCGTTTCTCCATTGGAGGGCTGATTGTAGGCAAGATCGGCCGAGGAAGTCTGTGACGACTCAACCGAAACGACGTGACGAAAATCACCGGCCAGGGCTGTGGAAAACAACCCGACGCCTGCGTAGAGGTCGAGGGCCAGTTTTCCGGATTGGCCGGCAGCGACGATCTTGATGAGTTCGCCGGTCAAATGGCGGTTGGTTTGAAAGAACGATCCGGCGCTGACTCGGTAGGAGGCGCGGTCGGTCTGGTATGTCAGAGAAGCGGCGCCGATGGTGATGAGGATTTCCGGTGCACCTGCCTTACGGTCTCCGGGATTCGGTTCGCGGAAGGCGACGACTCCGGCAATCTCGGGCAGCGCGGCGCGCCAGTCTTCGGCCCAATCGCGGATGGCGGCGCGGCGGGCCTCGCGGGCGCAGCCGACCTCGATCAATAGTTCAGTGTCGTCGGCGTTGGCAAAGAATTCGACCTCGCGCACTCCCGCAGGAACTTTGCGGGCGCGTCCGCTCTGCCACAGCGACGCGATGCCGCGGTTGATCAGCGGTGAACTGATGGGACAGGCTTCGACAGCTAGTAATTCGTGCGAGGCGAGTTTGAAATATCCGGCGGAGAATGCCTGCCCGATGCTTACCTGCAGGCGCGAGCGGTTGCGATAGTTCCACGGCGGCGAAGGATGGACCTCGATGTCGAAGGGCAAGTCGAGCTTGGCCAGACGGCGCAGACTCTCCCGCAGGATTTCTTTCTTGATCTCGAGCTGGTGGTCGTAGCTGGCCTGCTGGTAGTGGCACCCGCCGCAGCGGGTGAAGTGCGGGCAGTCAGGATGGACGCGGTGCGGAGAGGGTTCGATGATCGCGTCCGCCTGAGCGCGCGCGAAGCCAGGCTTTTGTTCGGTGAGCGAGGCTTCGATTTTTTCCTCGGCCAAAACGAAAGGGACGAACACAGCCTTGCCGCGTCCGTGGGCGTCATCGATGGCACGAGCCGCAGTGCCAGGCGCCGCTACGGAAGAAGCAGTGGCGTCAGGAACGGCAGGCAGACGAGCCAGGCCGTCGCCGCCGTAGATCAGCTTTTCAATTGTAAGGAGCAAGACTTGATTCTACGGCATCGGGAAGAGCGAGGCGGAATGCGAATTCGCCGCAACGCTTTATCCCGCCTTTAGACTTGCTGATTCAGTGGGCGGAACGCTCGTTTCAGGCGAACTGGATTACAATGCTCTGCCGGCAGCCGCCCCCGATGCCCATGCCCACTGAAAGTTGAAGCCACCGAGGTGTCCAGTTACGTCGACGACTTCGCCGATGAAAAACAGGCCTGGGACTTTGCGGCTCTCCGTAGTCTTAGCCGAAAGTTCGTCGGTGTCGACTCCGCCACAGGTGACTTCGGCTTTTTCGAAACCTTCGGTTCCCACTGGTGTGACGATCCACGCATGCGTCTGCTGTTCGAAATCTGCCAACGCGTTATTCGTCCACGAAGCGGGTGGGTGCAGTTCGAGCCACCGGTCGGCGAACCGGTACGGCAGGGTTTTGCGGAGTTCGGATCGCAGCGTAGCCAAGGTTCGCTGCGTTTTGGGATCGCGGAATATTGCAGTCAGATCGTGACCCGGAGCGAGGTCAATGCTGAGAGCGTGACCGCTCAGATTTTGTGGCTGCTTCCAGTAGGACGAAATCTGCAGGATCGCGGGGCCGCTGAGGCCGCGATGGGTGATCAGCATTTTTTCCCGGAACTGGTGCCCGTCGCAGAAGGCGATCACGTCGGCGGAAACGCCCGCCAGATCGCAGTAATGGGAACGGTCGTCCGCCTTGAACACCAGAGGGACGAGTCCGGGTCGCGGTTCGAGAATCTTCAGGCCGAACTGCCGCGCCAGATCGTAGCCAAAGGAAGTCGCGCCGATCTTTGGAATGGACAGTCCGCCAGTTGCGACAACTAGCGCGGTGGCGCGAAATTCTGCATTGACGGCGCGGATTAAGAAGTCTGTTGGACCGCCGCCTGACGGAGTCCGCGTGACTTCCTGAATCTTTGTATTCAGGAAAATGTTGACGCTGGCAGCACGGCATTCTTCCTCGAGCATGGCAACGATGTCGCGCGCCGAACGGTCGCAGAACAATTGCCCAAGGGTTTTCTCGTGATACGGAATGCGATGCTTTTCGACCAGCGCGATGAAATCCGCGGGCGTGTAGCGGGCCAGCGCTGACTTGGCAAAATGCGGATTGGCGGAAAGGAAATGTTCGGGCTGGCAGTGGAGGTTGGTGAAGTTGCAGCGCCCGCCGCCGGAGATGAGAATCTTTTTGCCTAAGCGGTCGGCGTGTTCGAGCACGGCGACGCGCCGTCCGCGCTTGCCGGCCTCAATGGCGCACATCAGGCCGGCAGCGCCGCCGCCGAGAATCAGTGCGTCGAAACGATTTGTTGCCTCGGAATGAACGGCGTCCCTCAGCGGCTAAAGCCGGTTGGATTGGTGCGATTCCGACGGCACGACTGCAGTCGTGCCCTGATACGAACCTCGATGCGAACCTCGATACGAACCTCGATGCGAACCTTGTGGCATTGAAGTCGAGCTTTTCTCGAAAACCTGCCTTCGGCTCGTCACATATAAAACAAACTGAGCCGCGGAAGGCGATATTTTTCCAGCAGGCGCTTATGCACGTATTGTTTCTGCAGTTGGTCGATCTGCGCTGCCGACATCTTCCGGCGGTAGGGCGCTAAATCGCTGTCAGCTTCGGCGCGGACCATTACGATCTCCTCATCCGCAGTGGAGGCCAGCAGCGCGGCGAAGAGTTTTTCCTCGAGCACGGTCAGGCGGCGCTCCAGGTCTTCGAGACGAGCCGCGGGTTTCTCTTCGACTTCCTGCGCAAGATGGCGCAGAGTCTTCGCGGTATCGAGAGCATGCGCACGGACTCCGCCTTCGTCTCGCAACTTCGCGGCGTCCAACAAGTCTGCGTTGCGACGCAGGAAGGGCGCGACGACCTCAGGCTCGAATCCCTGCCCTGAGCTGGGTTTCGTTGGGAGCGTGGGCTGCGAGTCCGCCGCGCCGACCGCCGCCTCCTTCATGTCCTCCGCCGTGGCCAGCACCAGTTGCGAGCAGTAGGCCAGGCTGTTCACCTTCTTGGTTTTTGATGGACGCTGATCATAGCGATCGAAGGCTTCGTCGATACCGCGCAACACAGCCGCGAGCGGAATGCCGGCATCTCTCCAGGTTTCGATGAGGGCCCAGTCGAGAGTGGAGAGCAACAGGCCACCGCCGCGACGGCGCAGGAAGCGATCTTCAATCTCGGTAAAGTAGTTGAAGTAGTTGAGGTGATTTTCCACGGCAGGCAGGTCAGCGGGCAGAACGCGAAGCCGGCGGAACCGGTGCGCCACTTCCATTCTTCCCTTTCAGCTCCGACTTTGGGCGAGCCGGCTTTGATAAGACTTGCGGCGCGGATTTCGCCGAACCGGAATCCTTGCGCGCTGCCCCATTTCTCTCTTTAGCATTAGCATTGCGCTCCCAGATGATGCGCAAGCCCTCGAGCGTCAGGAAGTCATCGACGTGCTTGATGTATTTCGATCCCGTTCCAATCATGGGGCCGAGGCCTCCGGTTGCGATGACTGGAGTTTCCTGGCCCAACTCCGTCAACAGCAGTTCAAGAATGCCGTCGACCAGGCCGAGATACCCATAGTAGAGGCCTGATTGCAGGCTGCCGACGGTGTTCGAGCCGATCACGCGGGCAGGCTTGCGAATCTCGACGCGCGGCAAGCGCGCGGTGCGTTCAAAAAGTGCGTCGGCGGAGATGCCGATGCCGGGGCAGATCACGCCGCCGAGGTATTCGCCCTTCGCCGACACGCAGTCGAAGGTGGTGGCCGTTCCGAAGTCGACGATCACGCACGGACCACCGTACTTCTCGAAGGCCGCAACCGCATTGACGATGCGATCGGCGCCGACTTCGGCAGGATTATCGTAGTGCACCGGCATGCCAGTCTTTATTCCTGGTTCAATGTAGAGCGGGCGCAAATTGAAATAGCGTTCGCACACTTGCCGCAGCACCGGATCGAGCGGCGGAACGACGGAGGAGATCACGATGCCGTGCATGCCTTTCGCTTCGAGGCCCGCCATCGAAAACAGGTTGCGGAAGAGCACTCCGTACTCATCGACCGTGCTGGTGCGGGAAGTGGCGACGCGCCAATTGGCCACAAGCTGCTTGTAGCGCGGAGTCTCGTCGTGATCGCCGGCGGGGTGCACCTCAGCGCGGGCGAAGACTCCGAGGACCGTGTTGGTGTTGCCGACGTCGATGACGAGAAGCATGGTAGCTCTTAGCTTTAGCTCTTGGCTTTTAGCTAAACCTTATGGCAGTGCCTTCTTACCGCTCCCTCACGGTTCCGCTTAAAACAATCTGCAATCCCTTCGTGGTACGCACTTGCAAAAATCCGCGTGGATCGAGTCCCTCGGTCGTTCCTTCGAAGGTGGAAGTATTCTCTTCGATGCGAACCCGCTTGCCTTGCACCCAGGAGGAATTCTCTGTAAAACGCCGCAGAATCGACTCCCGCGCGGCCTCGGGATCATCGACCAACTGGCGATACTCGCGGTCGAGTGATTTTAGCAAAGCTGCCACTAAGTCGACGCGCGACCACTCGCTTCCGGTCGCCAGCCGCAGCGAGGTCGCGGGCAAAGACAAGTCCCGGGGAAAACTTGTCTGATTCACGTTGATGCCAACTCCCACCACGATGTAGCGGACGCGGGTAGCCTCGGCATTCATCTCGGTCAGAATTCCGCAAACCTTCTTGCCGCCGTTGGGACCGCCGTCCTTATTGAGGATCAGAACATCATTGGGCCACTTGAGGTCGGGAGTGATGCGCGAGTCGACCTGACGAATGGCAGCACACACGGCGAGTCCGGCGGCGAGCGACAGGACAAGCACTTCCGACGGCGGGAGCACGGGCCGCACAATCACGGAACAATAGATTCCCGTCGAGCGCGGAGACTGCCAGCTATTTGCGGCGCGGCCACGGCCCGCGGTTTGCTCTTCGGCCAGAAAGACGCTGCCTTCGGGAGCGCCCTCGGCGGCTGCGGTCATGGCGGCTGTGTTGGTCGATCCAATCTTGTAGAAGTGGTGGAGGTGTTGGTCGAAGATGGTGCCGCGCAGCAGCGGCCGAAGAATTTCCGGCAAGAGCAGATCGGGAACCGAGCGCAGTTGATAGCCGGTTGCCGGATGCCCGGCCACGTCCACGCCCAGGCCACGCAATTGCTGGATCAGACGCCACACTTCGGAGCGGCTGGAAGAAATTTCCTCGGCGATCTTCGTGCCGCTCACGACCACGGTGGCGTTGTCGATCAGCAGGCGTACGATGCGCCCGAGCCGCAGATCGGTGGACTGCGATTGGTGCGCTCCGGGAACTTTAGCTCGCGAAGGCTTACGAATTGTGCCGGTCTTGCGGATGCGGTGATTATGCGCGAATCGCGGCGAAACGACAAACATCCGTCTTTACTCAGTCGTCTCGGTGAACGTCGCCACAGGATGTCCCAGCGCATATTGGCCTTCGGCGGTGACGTGTACAGTTTCCGCAGTCGCGGGCAGAGTGAGCACGACTGCCGCATTCCCCGACGAGTCAGTGTCGACGATGCGACTCGAGAGCGACCCGGCGCTGGTGGTAAACAGAACCGTGCCGCCGGCGGCGCTTCCACCCGACTGACCCGGATTCAGCGTGACAGAAAGGCTCAACTGGCCGCCCGCCGCGCCCTTCTGCTTGTCGCCTGTCTTGGTGAACGATGCCGGGGGATTTCCGACGAGAATGTAGCCGCCTTGCTGCTGCGTTACTCCGGCAGTATCCGTGCTGGGCACGCTGTAGTGATAGAAGCCCGGGGTCGTCCCGGCGGTTACAGTGATCTTTCCGTCGCTGCCCTTGCTCAGGATGGGCTGTGACACGACGACGGTAATGCCGCTGTCAAACGTGGGAGTTCCCAGGGTCACGGTGGCTGATCCGGATAGAACTTTTGGCTGCAGCACCACTGCGCCGCCCGCAGCCACCATGGTTGTGTCGGGGTTCAGGTCCCACTCCGCTCCGGGCAACTGCGTCGTGCCGGTTATCACGAGGAGCGTTGCGGTGTAGGGCGCAACGGTGACGGTAGACGACCACGGCATGGTTTTAGACGCGGTGATCTGCGTGGGATTTGTGGAAGCTAAGATGTAGGAAGTCATCTTCTGCGGCGTGAACCCATTCATCGTGAACTGGGCCTGCACGGTATTTGCCGGATCTTTGTTCAGGACCAGCACGGTCAGACTCTTGCCCGTTGAGCTGAGGGCGGCGTAGCTGCTGAAAAGATCGGGATCGCCGTTGTTTGTATCGGAGACGGAAGTTGTAGCGAATCCGTGATGCTGGCCATCATAGTTGGTGAACAACTTCAGTGCGAGGTAGTTCGGATTCGTCGGTACGGGGGCGACCCATCGTGACGAGAGATAGACGCGCTCGCGACCCAGAATACCGTAAGCATCGGCGTCTCCGAGGGCAGTCGAAAAATCCGACTCGCCGGCGAAGTTGGCGCTCCACTCAGTGAAGCTGACGGGCGTTCCAGGATAAATCATGTTGGCGGTCGCGCGAATGCGGGGGATGCGAAACGGAATCGTCTTATTGGGCTGGATAAACGTTGCCCAGATCTGATTGATGGAGCTGGACTCGCTGACATACGTGGGATCCCAGTAATCGCGATAAATGCGTGCAGTGAGAGCCTGCTTTTGAGTCTGCGTCCAGGTTGAAGTGTCGGGACCGTCGGGGTAGGCGTGGACGTCGAAAATGTCGACAGAGCGAACGCCGGCGACTTTGTCTTCCCAATAAACTTCGTTCAGCCACCAGGGCAGCAAATCGACTCCGGCGTGCGCGGGCTTATCGGCGCTGTTCGCGCCATTCCAGTAAAACCACCAGCAGCAGCTGACGGGACCGAAACGCATTGCCGCGGGGTCCCACCCTTTAAGGTTGCGCGCTTCGGTGACGAAGGTGTCACGCATTTCGTTATACGCGGTGGGCGAAGGATGAACGTCGCGTTGCGTGCTGCCCCAAATGTCGATCTCGTTATCCATGTTGTAGAAGTGAGGCGCAGTGCCAAATGCGGTGGCCAGCGCAGCAGCCCATTGGTTGCGGTAAACGCTGCCCGAAGGATCGCTGGTGCCGGGTTGATCGAGGATGGGCACGTTGGCGTCGTTAGGATTCGCGGTCAGCGTGGTGGCGCAATCGGTCTCAAGGCCGTCACCGGCATCGGTGTTGTAAGGATCCACGGCGCATTGCGCGCCGTATTTGGCGACCGAGAAGCTCCAGTGGCCGTTACTTCCATTTTCCGCGGTTTGGGCGACCCAGGGCAGCATGACCATGGTCATGAGCGGATGGCTGCCCGCGTTCTTCACGTCGGTGATGAATTGCGTGGACTCGGCGTCGCCGATCTCGGAGTAATTGAAATCTTCGAAGAAGTAGTCGTTGGCGGCGTTATAGGTGAAGAGTTGCCAGTTGTAACGCGAGGTCGCATCGCCGCCCCAGCGGACAACGGTTAATCCGCTGTCAGTGATGGTGGACGCGTCTTGCGGATAGGCCCCACCATAAACATAGGAACTGATGGTGTGACGGTTGTTGACTGCATCGATGGTCACATTGATATTTGTTGTGGCCGGAGTGTCGGTGGATCGAGAATTGTTCGCAGGCACGGCTGGAGCCAACGATTGAGCAGAAGTCGCTGCGGGGGCGATTTGCGATCTTGATTCGGGGGCGCTGGCAAGAAACACGGTCAACGCGAATTCGACGAGGCACAGGGCTGCGAGGGAACGGGTAAAGGGGTACATAAGGGGAGGACCTCCGTTGGAGGTAGTCTAGCGCCGACGCGGCACGGTGCGAAGGCACACAAGTACATCTGTTCTGAAATCCGGAACTGCGGTGTTCAAGGACGTTCAGGAACCTGTCAGGCGGGAACGACACGCATGCTCATATCGACCGCCTGGGGCGAATGCGTGACAAGGCCGACGGAGATGAAGTCCACGCCGGTTTCAGCGTAGGCGCGAACGTTTTCGAGGCGAATGCCGCCGGAGCACTCCACGGGGATGTCGCGGCTCTCCTGTTGGGCTTCGTTCTGAGCGGCGCTCTGCGCGAGCTTACGGGCATCGGACTGCGAGCAGCGCTCGACGGCGCGGCGCACATCGTCGACCGACATATTGTCGAGCAGAATGGCTTCGGCGCCGTGGGCGAGCGCGAGGTCGAGTTCGTCGAGCGTGCGCACTTCGACTTCGATGATCTGCGAACCGCGGCGGTTACGTACGGCGCGCTCCAGGGCCGGAACGATGCCGCCCGCCAGCGCGATGTGATTGTTCTTGATGAGCACGCCGTCGGAGAGATCGAGCCGGTGATTCTGTCCTCCGCCGCAGCGCACGGCAAGTTTGTCGATCACGCGCAGGCCGGGCGCAGTCTTGCGGGTATCGAGAATGCGCGCTTTCGTGCCGGAAACGGCTTCGACGAACTTGCGGGTCAGGGTCGCGATGCCGCTCATGCGCTGTAGAAAATTGAGAATGACGCGCTCGCAGGAAAGAATGACGCGCGCATTGTGGCGGATCACAGCCACGGACTGCCCCGCGCGCAAGCGCACACCGTCGAAAATTTCTGGATGCGTGGTGACTTCATAATGCGCGGTGACGGCGCCGTCAAGCGCAGCATACACGTCGAGAATACGCGCCACACAGCCGATTCCGGCGAGAATGCAATCCTGCTTGGCTACGATGGTCGCCGCCGCGCGCTGGTTGGAATCGATGCAGGCGTAACTGGTCGCATCGCGCGTCGCCCGGTCTTCGAGCAGCGCGTTCTCCAGAATGGCGGTAAGGCGTCTTGAATTCCAGTCCATAAAGACAGCCGTCAGTTGCGAGTGGCCAGCGCGAAACTTGTGCAGCCACCCGCCTTTGGCAACTTTGTCATCCCGAGCAACGCGAGGGATCTGGGTTCCTGCCTATACGACCAATGGCGCTGGCACGGGCAAACACCCAGGTCCCTCGCGTTGCTCGGGATGACAAGCGATTTGTGTGTGGTTCCCATATTCAACCGTTCAATTCTTTCAGCTTGCTCTGCGTCTTCCCCTGAAGAACTATGAGTTCCTGGCCTCGACGGCGCAAGCCTTCCACTACTTTCTCGGGGGCCTTTGCCAGAAACTGCTCGTTTCCAAGTTGTTTCTGATTGTTGCCTAGCTCCTTTTCGATCTTTTCTAATTCCTTCTTCAAGCGCTCGCTCTCGGCGGCAATGTCGATTTTTCTTTCGTAAATCACGTGCACGTCAAAGCGTGCGGTACCGCGGGCGCCAGCCCGATTGGCGAGGGAAGCTTCCACGAAAGTAATCTTCTCCACATGGCCCAGGCGCTCGATCGCGCCACGATTCTCCTCGATCATCTTACGGATCGCCGGCTCTTGCACAAAAACCTCGATGGGCACTTTCACCTTGGTCTCGACTTTCAATTCCGCGCGCAAATTGCGCACGCTGACGATCAAGTCCTGCAAGATCGCCATCTCGGTCTCGGCCCCAAGGTCGAACTGCTTCTCATCGGCCTGCGGATATCCGGCCAGCGCAATCGACTGGAGCGGAGGCTGGCCTTCGTAGATCGCCTGCCAGATTTCTTCCGTGATGAACGGCATTACGGGATGCAGCAGGCGCAATGAAGCGTCGAAGAGATTCACGAGGTTGGCGCAGGCTGCCTGCGCCGTAGTTTTGTCGCCGCCCTCATCGAAATTGAGGCGAGGCTTGATCAGTTCCAGATACCAGTCGCAAAACTCTCCCCAGAAAAAATCGTAAATGCGGTTGGCCGCTTCGTGGAAGCGGTAGGCCGCGAGGGCATCATTCACCTCGGATACAACCCGGTTGAAGCGGGAAAGGATCCAGCGGTCTTCGAGCGTGTCAATTCGAAACCCGAAAACACCGGCATCGCCACTGGTCGCGTGGGACATGGTCTGAGACCCGGTTGCGGGCCGCAGGCCCGGCTCGATTCTGTCCACGTTCATGAACATGAACCGCGCCGCATTCCAGATTTTGTTGGCGAAGGCGCGGTAGCCGTCGGTGCGGCTCTCGCTGAAAGCAATATCCGTGCCGGGCGCGGCCATGGCTGCCAGCGTGAAGCGCGTGGCGTCGGTGCCGAAGCGCTCGATGATCTCCAGCGGATCGATCACGTTCCCCTTGGTCTTCGACATCTTCTGCCGCTCGGCGTCGCGCACCAGCGCGTGGATGTAGACGTGGCGGAAGGGCACGCTATCGTCTTTCATGTCCTCCCAGCCGTTGGCCTTCTTGATCGCGGGGTCCTGCTGGTGGTCCGCCATAAAGTGGCAGCCAAACATGATCATGCGCGCCACCCAGAAGAAAAGAATTTCGTAAGCCGTAATCAAAAGCGTCGTCGGATAGAACACCGCCTGGTCGCGCGTTTTCTCGGGCCAACCCAGCGTTGTGAATGGCAACAGGCCCGATGAAAACCAGGTGTCGAGAACATCCGTTACCTGCTCCAGTTTCGCCCCGCCGCATTTTGTGCAGGTCGTTGGGGCTTCGCGGGCGACGATGATTTCTTTGCAGCTGCCACAAGTCCAGGCTGGAATGCGATGCCCCCACCACAACTGGCGCGAGATGCACCAGTCGTAGATGTTATTCATCCAGTTCAGATAAATCTGGCGATAGTTGTCGGGAACGATCGTGATCTCGCCGCTCTCGACGGCCTGTTTGGCGCGATCGGCCAGCGGTTTGATCTTGATGAACCACTGCTCGGAAAGTCGCGGCTCGACGATCGTTCCGCAGCGCTCGCACTTGCCGATCGACAGAGCATGATCTTTCTCGGCGACGAGAAATCCCTGCGCCTCCAGATCTTTGAGTATGAGCGCGCGCGCCGCGAAACGATCCAGTCCCGCATAAGGGCCGGCGTTCGCATTCATGTGTGCGTGCTCGTCCATTACATCGATCTGCGGCAGATTGTGGCGCAGCCCCGCCTGAAAATCGTTAGGATCGTGCGCGGGCGTCACCTTCACCGCGCCCGTGCCAAATTCCGGCTGCGCCAGTTCGTCAGTGATGATGGGAATCTCACGGTTCATCAGCGGCAGCAGAGCGTGCTTGCCGTGAAGATGCGTATAGCGCTCGTCCTTCGCGTTCACCGCGATCGCAGTATCGCCAAGCATGGTCTCGGGACGCGTGGTCGCCACAGTAATGAACTCGTCGCTTCCAACGACGGGATAGCGAATTTCCCACAGCTTCCCGGTTACGTCTTCGTGCTTCACTTCAAGATCAGAGATGGCGGTTTCGCAGCGCGGGCACCAGTTCACGATGTACTTGCCGCGATAGATCAGCCCTTCTTCATACAGCCGGACGAATACCTCGCGCACGGCGTGCGAAAGATTTTCGTCCATGGTGAAGTACTCGCGGTCCCAGTCGACGGAAGCGCCCAGGCGCTTCATCTGGTCGAGAATGGCGCCGCCGTAAAGCTTCTTCCATTCCCAGACGCGCTCGATAAATTTCTCGCGGCCCAGGTCGCTGCGCTTCTTGCCTTCTTTGGCGAGATCGCGCTCCACCATCATTTGTGTAGCAATGCCGGCGTGATCGGTCCCGGGTAGCCACAGCGTGATGAAGCCGCGCATGCGATGCCAGCGCACGATGATGTCCATCTGCGTCTGGTTGAGCATGTGCCCCATGTGCAGCCGTCCGGTAACGTTAGGCGGCGGCAGCAGCAGCGTAAACACCGGGCGAGTTTCACCCGGCGGCGGCGTGGGCACGGAGAAAAGCTTTTCCTTGATCCAGTAGTCGGCCCAGCGCGTTTCAATCGCGCCCGGCTCATACGATTTGGGCAATTCGTGGGGCATAGAAAGCAGTCAGCACTCAGCCATTGGCAATCAGCCAGCCAAAAATGCCAAAAGTTGCGGCGAACTCCGCAACAGGCGGCTGAGTACTGAGAGTTGAGTGCTCTTTTTTATCTTAACAACTGATTTTAACAGTCGCGAGAAAAGAAGGGTCAAACGGGGCCGCCGGCACGCCGCGTGAGAAAGGCCGGTCACTTACTGCTGGACCTTTGCCTCGGATTTGGCGGCCCTCGCACCGCTGCCCTCTGCTGGGGCGGGATCGGATTGACGAACTGCTGTCCATGAATAATTGCTGGGATGGGCGTTCTCTCCGTGCCAGTCGTAGCCGTCGGGAACTTCCTGGATCGCGAATTTTCCCGCCATCTTGTCGCCATCGATCGTTCCCGTGAAAATAATGGTGAAAGGATGGGCTCGCTGAAACTGAAGCTTCAGCGTGATGTTCTTGCCTTCGACCGTGCCCGTGATCCGCGGAGCATCCAGATGCCCGTGGTAGCTTCCGGTAAGGGTTGAATCGACTTGTTCGAGCTGCATGGTGCCGCTCTCGGTGCCGAGGCGAGCTTCCCAGGATAATTGCCATTTTCCAGTGAGAGTCGCGGGCTTGTTCTCGCCGCCGGCGAAGATGGATGCCAGCAGCAGAAAAAGCAGACAGAGATGCGGCCATCGATTGGTCTTCATTATTGTTGTCACTCCCTTCATCATTCGTCCTCGACGAAACACAGGGTGAAACCGGCCAGGGCAATCAATCTCCCCGGCCGGTTCCGGTTAGCGTCGGCCGCCGCGATCTTATTTCGACAGCCTTATCACGACAACCTTATCGCGTCCGCCACGAGCCTTCACTTCTTCGCAGAAGGGAAAGTGAATGCGTCGAACAGATCGTCGAGTGCCGGGCTGTTGGTCGGCACATAAACGTTGTCTGCCGCGGTTATAGGGTTGGGAAAGTTGTCCCGGCTGCGGGCCGTGATGGGTCTGAGGCTCCAGTTTCGTTCAATGAACTTGATGATCGAAACGTGGTCCGCGTAGCTGTGGTTGATCACGCCGCCGGTCGAGTAAGGAGAGACGATGACCAGCGGAATGCGCGTGCCGTCGCCGAAGTAGTCTACTGGCTGGATGTAGCCGGAGTCGTAGTATCCGCCGCCTTCGTCGAAGGTGACGAATACTGCCGTGTTCGCCGCCAGAGTCGGGTTAGCTTGCAGCTTGTTGATGACGTTCTTCACGAAACCTTCAAACAGGTCGAGCTTCGAGGAAGAGGGATGACCGTCGGTGAATCCGCTCGGCTTGACGATTGAAACGGCCGGCAAATTTCCGTCGTCCAGGTCCTCATACAGGTAGGTGGTGTCCTGGATGTGAGCTTCAGATTGAGAGGGCACGGTCATGATGTCGGTCGCGTACTGGAACGGGTTGCAGATGCTGCAATAGCGGTCGTAAGGGTCCGCACCGGTGGGGTCGGTCACGTAGAGATCCCAACCTTCGCCGAAGTAAGTCCACGTCAAGCCCGCCGCCGTCAATGAATCGCCGATGTGCCGTTGCGACGTGGGAGGAATCGTGAACTGCGTGTATTGGCTGTCCAGCGTTCCATTGCCTACGTAGCCTGGGTTGTAGTTGTTGAGCAGGTAGTAGGCGCTGGGAGCGCAGTTGGAATTAATGGGAGGATTCAACGACTGCAGGTAGTTCACGACCGCCGGTACGCCGGGCTGCGTGAGGTCGTTGCAATTGCTGTAGCTGCCGCCGGAGTAGCCATCCTGATCGTAGTAGTTGTTGGTGCCGGCCTGAGGATCCGGATCTTCCACCTGATTGATCGGCGGAGTCGCGAGATTGCCATTACCGTCGCTGTAAGGAAGAGCATCCGCGTAACCGAACATAATGTGATTGGCTCCGGTGCCGCCCATCACCGATTGATGGAAGTTGTCGCTGATGGTGTACTGCTCGGCGAGCTGATGGAAGTAGGGAGCGTCCCCGGCAGCGACGTTAAAGAACGCCATCGCCGTGGATCCCTCGCCGGTGTTCAGCGGTGGTGGTGGCGGTGGGTTGCCGTTGCTTCCCGCTCCAATCGTGGTTTCGACCCAGGGGAAGAGATCGTTCATACAGCCGCTGGGATTGCTGGACGTCGCATAGGCCGCGCTGCAATCGGTTTGCTGCCACATCTGGTAAAAGCGGTGGACCGGACTGGCCGCATAGGAATCGTAAGGCAAGGTCGCGGACGTGAGTTGAAATACTCCTGAACCCAGAGTGCTGACGTTGGGAATGCGAGTGTCCGGAATGTCATGCGCCAGTCCGGTCGCGCCGGTGAGCAGGTATTTGTTGTAGGCGGGGGCCAGGTCCGGCTCGGCGAGCACGGCTAAAGACAAAGTCACAAAAGGCGCCGGATCACTATCACTCGCTGCCGTAGGAGCTCCAGCAGTTTCGGGCGCTGGAATGTTGCTGTAAGCGAATTTGCCGCCCGGAGCGTTGGAGAAGACCCCGTTATCCACTGCGCTGTACTGCGCCGAGAGCCCATAGTTGATTCCAGGTGTGCCGCTGGTCGTGACAATGCCCCTGGAGAGCAGGTTGGAAACGGTCTGTCCATGCTTCGGTTTGAGGGTTCCGTAGACGTGATCGAAGGTTCGGTTTTCGCCGATGATCACGATCACGTGCTGGATCGGAGTTATCGCAGTGGTGGGATGTTCCTGAGCGACGGCCGGGGCCGGCGCTCCCAGGTTGGCAAGCAAAGCGAACAGGCTCGCGCCAACTGCCAGATGCTGTCTGGCTTGCGCCAGTAAACCAGGTGAAGACATGACTTTCCTCCTCAGACGTACCGAGAACTACAGAGGCCAAGGTAGCGGGCGCGTGGTTACGCGCAGATGACGCGGGAATGAATTCCCGAAGAAAAGAAATCCACAGGCATGAGGTGGAAAGAAAATCAGAGAGTTCCGGATTCCGTAACAGACTGCTGATTGTGAGCGAGGTACGTCGAGAGCAAAGAAGGTTTTCGGTGCCGGAGATGGCGCTCTCAGCAGAAATTGGCGGGAAAAAACGACAGGGCGGGAATCTCCCGCCCCGTTTTAAACCTGCAGCGCAAGCCGCTTCAGGCGACTTCCTTTTCCTGCTTCTGCGCCTGAAATGGACTCAGGCCGACGTGCGGCATTCCTGGCGCATCCCATCCCGTGTCGGAGAATGCGCAGGATAGAGTATTGGGCGGTTTAATCACGATTGCTTGATACTGGCCCGGCACGACAGGATCTCCTGTGGCTGCGGGGACTGTACAACTAGCGGGCGTGCACCAGTTTCCGGCATTGCCGATGTTCACGCTTGTGGTGGTGTCGTAGTTGAGCCACACGAAAGATTCTCCGGGGCTGGGCATCGTGTAGCCAGTGGGCGGGTTTCCGTCTGCGACGTTAATTCCGTTGGGCATTTCTTGGTTCCTCCAGATTTGAGATGGGGCCGCTATTTCTGCTGCATCAGGGCCTGATAACGGGGATTGTCGTGGAGGTTGTCGAAGGGCGCGCCTGTGGCAACCACCGACCGCGAATAGCCGGCTGCCAGCGCTTTTTCCAACCATTCCAGCGCGGGCCCGGTTTCGTGCAACTGGTTGTACACCACGGCAGCGTTCAAAAGCAACTCCTTGTCGCCCTGCCCGAGTTGCAGCGAACGATCCAGATAACTCACAGCTTGTTTCCGGTCCCCCAGCATCGAGTAGTAACTAGCCAGGTCGCCGAGAACGCCGGCATCGCGCGGATTGACCTTCAGTTGCTGATCCGCCAGCTCGATCGCTTTGCGGTAAGAGCCCCTAGCTGACGTGGGATCGCCGCCATAGTATTGCGAGTCGCCCAGGTTGCCCCATTTCTGGTAATCGCTGGCGTCGAGCTTCAGAGCTTCCCTGTAATTGCGAACCGAATCCTGAAAACGATGCAAATGGAACTGCGTGACCGCGATGTTGTTGTAGGCATTCAGGCTGGGACGAATGGCGATCGACCTTTCAAAAGCCCTGGCCGCATCGTCATCCTTTCCGTCATACAGTAAGGCTGCCCCCAGATTGTTGAAGGCGTCATAGCTGTCGGGGGCCAGTTCGGTTGCGCGGCGAAATTCAGCTGCAGCTTTTTCGTATTCCGCTTGCGCAAAATAGAATGCACCCAGGTAGGAATACCCCCGCCAATACTGTGGGCGCACAGAGATCGCTCGCTTGTAAGTTTCCTCCGCCTTGTCCGGCTGATTGAGATGCCGGTAAGCGCCCGCCAAACTGGTGTAGGCGCGGTCGTTAGCCGGTTCGAGTTGCACGGCCTGCTGGAATTGTTCAGCGGCTTTCTCGTACTGGCCAGTGCCATCTTCCAGCAAGCCCAAACACATATGGCCCTCGGCGCCGGCGTTGCCTAAATCCACGGCCTTGGTGCAGGCTTCCTGCGCGGAACCGATCCACTGTTTCTGCTTCGTGAGTCGATACTTCAGCCAGTAGGTCTGGCCCAGTCCGGCTTCGGCGGCGCCGAAATTCGGATCGATCTTCAGCGCCTGCTTGAAAACGATCTCCGCACTGGTCAAGTTCTCCGGCTTGCCCGAGTCCTGCAAATAGCCGCGGCCTTGCACGAAATACTGGTAAGCCTCGGGCTGGCTGGTGGAGTGCGCACCTAAAGCCTGCTTCTCTTCGCTGCGCAGAGAAATCTGCAGCGCCGCGGCCACACCGTTCGCGATTTGATCTTCAATGGTGAAGAGATCCGACACGGGAGCCGTGATCTGCGCTCCTGCCAGATTCCTGCCGGTCTTGGCGTCGGTCAGGCTATAAGAAGCGCGGAACAGATCGTTCGCCTGCTCCAGCGATACAGTCAGGCCGAGATTGACGCCGAATTCTCTTTGCGCGTCGTCCAGGGTCGCGACTTTTTTATCTTCGAGCGTGCGCGCCGGGACCACTTCGAGATCATGCGTGGCGCTCAACTGCGAAAGTTTCGCCGCGACGTCTTCGAGCAGACCTTTGCCGAAGGCTGTCATTTTCTGATCTTGTGCGGCGTCGCCCGCAACCGTCGCGAACGGCAGCACGGCGATGCTCTTTCGTACCGGCACGACGTGCTCCGGCACGCCGGAAGCGGACTGCGCTGCCGGTCCTACGACCGAAGTTGCCCAACGGCGCAGAATGCGGGGTCCCCACACGATCGCGGCCGCCAACACAAGCACAGCGGCAACCGCCATCGCCAGTCGCAACTTTCTTCTTGGTGACCACGTGGTCGCCACTCGCACCGACTTCAGCGACTTGCCTGCCTCGAAGTCTTTTTTCAGCTTCAGCAGGTCGTGGTGAATTTCGGCCGCGCTCTGGTAGCGCAGGTCGCGATTCTTGATCAGGCATTTGTCGATGATTTCCTGTAGGCGCTGCGGCAGCCCCGGCATCGACTCGTTCAGCGACATCGGAGCCTGGCCCAGAATCGCATAAACCGTCACCGCCCACGTAGGCCCGGAGAACGCTTGCCTGCCCGTGGCCATTTCATACAGCAGCACGCCGAATGAAAATAGATCGGTGCGAGCATCGAGCGCTTCGCCGCGCGCCTGCTCGGGCGACATGTAAGCCACGGTGCCGATGGCCGCGCCGGTGTGGGTGAGCGGCCCAGTCGCCGATAAAGTTGCCTCGCCCGAACCCATCAGATCGACCGACGTCAACTTGGCCAGGCCGAAATCGAGAATCTTCGCCTGCCCGCGCTCGGCGGTGATGAAAACATTCGCGGGCTTGATGTCGCGGTGCATGATGCCCTTAGCATGCGCGGCCTGTAATGCATCGCTGATCTGCAAAGCCCAATCGAGCAGCGTGCCCAGCGGAACCGGGTGCTCGCCGATGCGATCACGCAGCGTCTGCCCTTCGAGCAGCTGCATGGCGATGAAAGGCCGGCCTTGATCGTCATCAATTTCGTAGATGGTGCAGATGTTGGGATGATCGAGCGCGGAAGCGGTCCGAGCTTCGCGTTTGAAACGCTCCAGAGCGCGCGGATCGCGCACCGAACTGTCAGGCAAGAACTTCAGAGCGACCAGACGACCGAGACGAATGTCCTCGGCTTTATAGACCACACCCATGCCGCCCGCACCCAGCTTCTCGTGAATGCGATAGTGCGAGATGATTTGCGAGACAACCTGCGCAACATACCTTGGGTCGTTCTCCGGGTCATTCTTCGGGTCAGTCTTTGCATCAAGCGGCGAGACATTCGGCGAGACATTCTGGTCGTCCATGGGCGCACAACTCTGAGGCGCAACTCCGGCACCGGGCCCCGATAGCTGGAATGGTACTCAGTGCAGCGGAGAGGTGCAATACGCAGTTGATGTTTCTGGAGTGTGAATTTCCTAATTCAGGCTTCCTACTTCAGTCCGGTGACCACATACGCTTCCGACAGCACCCGGACGTAGACATAGGCGTAGCCGGAGCCGTCGGCGGAGAAATGGGGCGCGCCTGTTTCGGTGACTCCGGCCCCGCCTTCCGCGCCAAATATTCTCCACGGTTCCATTTTCCCAGTCTGAATGTTCACCTGATAAACCTTCGCGGTTTTCTCGCCCCGGCTGGAGGCCACGTACACCGATCCTCCGTCCGGTGACCAGCCGGCCACATAGTAATTCGAATCAAGGCCGGGGATGGCACGAAAGCCGCTGCCGTCGAGGGGCCAAATCCCCATTTTGCCACCGAGCCCGCGCACCGCCGCGCTGCGGCCGTCGGGTGAGAGAATCACGCCCGCCACACCCTCGGGCGTAATCGGTTTAGAGTCGCCGCTACTCAGGTCGATCATATAGTCGCGGCGGCCGTGTCCGGCTTCGATGCCGGTAGCCAGCAGTTCTTTGCCATCAGGCAAGAAGCGAACCGTGTTGTAGCTCACGGCGTCATGCGTCAGCACCCTCGACTCGCCAGCGCCCGTAGGCACCAGGTTCAACTGGCCACCCTTGGCCGGTTTGGTGATAACCCACTTGTTGTCGGGAGAGATGGCCTCGGCGTCGCCCTCGCCGATGCGGGCGGGTGGCGATCCATCGGTATCGCGCAGGAATACGGTGTAGTTCGGTCCGCCGCCGTTGCCTTCTTCTTCGAAGATAATCTTGTGGCCGTCGCGGCTGATGTCGCGGATGATCGACCAGCCGAACCATCCCAGTTCGTGTTCTTCCTTTCCGCCCGGTGCCACGCCACGAATCCCGATGCGCTGTTGATGCGTAATGACCAGTGCGGCGCCATCGCGCAAATCCTGCAGCCAAACGCCGCCGGGGACGTTGGTGATGGAACGCAGCCTGCCAGAGAACGTTACGGCCATGGGATTCAGAGCGCTGCCGCTGTTGCTGGCGGTGAACCAGATTTCATCGCCGGCCGGGGACCAGAGAACGCCCTCGATCGACTCCCAGCCCGAGGAGAGTTTTTTCTCTTTGGCGGTGCCGTCCGCGCCGATCACGGCCACGGAACCTTCGTCGTCGCCACCCGGATTTTCGTGGTCAGAAAAGGCGATCCATTTGCCGTCCGGTGAAATCTTCGGATCGCTGATCCAGTTGATGCTGTCGAACAGCACCTTGCCGATGGGATACTCCAGTCGCCAGTGGCTATTCTCCGGAAGATAGCGGACCACGGCGAGAGCATCGCCGTTCGCGGAAAAGTCGGCGTCCTGCACATTCTCGAGGACTTCGCGCGGTGTTCCACCGCTCAGCGGTACCCGCGCCAGCGTGCCGGTGCGGGCGTAGCCGCCATAGCGCACGGTGTTAAGTCGAATCGCGAGTTCTCCGCTCTTCGAAATGGCGAGCAGTTCGGCATCTTTCAGCGCCAGTTCGCGCGCGCCGGGATCGTCCATGCGCGACAGGTAGAGCTGATCTTCGCCGCCATCCCACGATGCGCTGTAGACCACGCTGCCGTCGGGCGAGAACCGGGCATTGCCGATGGAACCAGTGCGGAATGTAATTTGCTGATACTTCGCCTGCGGCGCGGCGCCGGTACCCCGGCCCAGCCACCAACCGAGACCAAGCATCACTACCGCGATCGCGAGCCCGGCTGCGAGTGCCAGCAGCAACTTGCGCCGCGGAGGTGCGGCCGCAACCGATGCAATTCTCGCGGATGCCCCCGAAGTTCCAGAAAGATGTTCGAGATCGAAGGCGATGTCGCTGGCCGAATGAAAACGCGACTCAGGATTTTTCTCCAGGCAATGCTGCACAATGCGCTCCAGCGCCGGAGACACATTGCGATTGGTCTCGTTGAAGTCCGGAGGATCTTCTTTCAGGATCGCGCTCATCGTGTCGGCGGCGGTCTCGCCGTGAAAGGCCCGCTTGCCGGAGAGCATTTCGTAGAGAATCGCGCCGAAGCTAAAAATGTCGGAGCGTGGATCTACGGTCACGCCGCGCACCTGCTCCGGAGACATGTAGCCCGCCGTGCCCATCACCACGCCCGCTTCGGTGGCCTGTGTAGCGGTGGCTAGCGCGGTGCGCCCGGCGGGTTCGGGCTGCGTGAGTTTGGCCAGGCCGAAATCGAGAATCTTGAGGCGTCCGTCTTTGGTTATGAACAGATTCTCCGGCTTTAAGTCGCGATGGATGATCCCTTTCTCGTGCGCCGCGGCCAGCCCGTGCGCAATCTGCAACGCGTAGTCGAGCGTCTTGCGCATCGCGATCGATCCCCCGCGCAGCCGCTCGCGCAGGGTCTCACCCTCAAGCAGTTCGGAGACGACGTAGGGCGCGCCCTCATACGTGCCAATGTCGAATACTGCAAGAATGTTAGGGTGATTGAGGGCCGCAGTGGCCAGAGCTTCCTGCTCAAAGCGGCGCAGCCGGTCGGCGTCGAGAGAAAGCGCCTGCGGCAGGACTTTGATGGCTACTTCGCGCTTGAGTCGCGAGTCCCGAGCGCGATAGACCTCGCCCATACCGCCCGCGCCCAGCAGGGAGACAATCTCGTAAGGACCAAGTTTGGTGCCAGGGGCCAGATTCATTCGTGGGCAAGAGTATCATCCCCGGAAAGAAATGGCACGGCGCATACCTAACACCAAGCCCTGAACCACGAAGGACACGAAGTCGCACGAAGGGAACCCGCCCAAGCGAATTCCTTCGTGATCCTTCGTGCCCTTTGTGGTTGACGCTTTTCTTTCGACGGCTGCGAACGCTTCTTACTTCTTCTTCCCCATCTTGCGCGAAATCTCTTCGACGATTTTGGGCCGCAAATCAGCGAGCACGCTGTCGACGATGCTGGCAATATCATCCGGATCGGAGTCGATCGCTGCGCATCCTTCCTCGAAAGCCTTTTCGGCGCCGGCGGCAACGGCCATGGCCGCCGTGTCCTGAGGAGCGGGCACCGCCGGTTCTTCTTTCTCGGGCGATCCCGAAGGCGCCACTGCCTTCGGATCGGTCTCGCGAATACGCCGCCAATTGGCCCATGCGGCGGCCGTGTTGGCTGCAATTTCGGATTCTTTTTTCGCCATATCTGATATGCCTCCCGCAGCCAGGTCGTTGAACGCAGCGGCTGCCATGTCGATGTAGGAAGAAACAATTCCCGAAGAAAAAATACTTGCAGCGGAAAACTTTGAAGAATCAACCTCGGAAGAAGTCGATGGGCCCGAAGAAGGCGACGGCGAAGAAACTGGACTCGCCGAACTTCCTTCCGCAGGAACCTCACTGACCGGCGCCGGTGTTTTCTCGGGCGTCGCCGTGGCAGCTAAGGACGTAGTTTCAAGCGCAGCCGCAGCGGCAACAACTGGCGTGAAGATTTCGCTCCTTACGTAGGCACTCTTCACTTCCGCGGTCTTTACTTGCTCGATCTTTACTTCCTCGATCTTCGCTTCCTTAATCCGTGCTTCCTCAATCTTCACTTCGTTGATCGTGGATTCCGCGGCTTTGGTTTCCTCAACCTTGGATTCCTCTATTTCGGATTCTGCAATCTTGGATGCTTCAATCTTGGGCTCTTCGATCCGTGCTTCGATCTTCGTTTCGGCGTTCGCCTCTGCGACCTGTGGTTCTTCGGCCGTAGGCCGCGGCGTCTCGGGTTTGGGCGATTCGACTGGCGGAATGTCCAGTGCTGGCACTGCGCTCATCGCCGAACTTTTTTCAGTGTTGGCTCCGGTACTGGTCGAGATATCGGTTGGGGTGCCGCTGGCAGCGGTCTGAAGCGCCTCGGGCACAAGCGTTCCGGCGATCACGAAATCCTTCACCGGAGAAGGTTGGGGCGCCACTGGAGCAGGTTTCATCTGCTCGGCGTACGCGGCCGCGACTGCTTCCAGTTCCTGTACCGCGGCGCTGATGGCATCGGTCGCGGTATCGGTCGTGGCATGAGTCGGAACGCTAGCCTCCGCGCCGAAAGTCTTTTCCGCTTCCTGAACATGTTCCTGAACTTGAGGCCCTGGAAGAGGCAGCGACGATTCCTGGGTCGGTGCTGCTGTCGTCGCGTCTGGCGCGACTGCGACTTCCGGGGAAGAAGTTTCAACTCCTGCTGTCGACGCTGACGCTGGCGCAGACTGGGACTCCAAACTTTCAGTGTGCGGTGTTTGCGCGTGCGTCTCGACGCGCGGGCCGAGAATCGTCGCGACCGCTCCTGCTTGACCGCCATCAGCAGCGGCAAACGCCGCCTGGGCCTTCTGCATTTCCTGTTCGAGAGAAACCGCAGCTTCTTCCGGAGCGAGCGCCACTGCAACCGCGCTCCAGCGCGACGTTGCCGCAGAGGATTCCCCTGCTCCCGCCGCTACCGCCATGGTCACAGGCTCGTCAGCTTCGGCCCCGCTGTGCGTCCACGACCCGGCGCCTGAATTTGGATAGGCTGAATCCTGATTCCCTGAACTTTTTCCTGCCGTCGTGACCGCGTCCGTCTCCAGGGAGGCAATCGCGGCCATCAGATCGGCATGGCTGGGGGCGGTGATGCTGGGGGTCTCGATGCTCGGAGCGGCAATGCTGGCCACTTCCTGCGCGGCTTCAGTAGGTTTTTCCGCAGCCGCTTCGATTTTCGCGGCAAGCGTCTCTTCGGCCTTCTCTTCGATCTTTTCTTCCGGTTTCCGCGCCGCCAAAGTCGCCGCCACATTTTCCTGCGGGATGCTTACTTCGCTCGCAGCGGTCTTTCCCTCAGCCGACTGGATTTCTTCAATCTTGCGTTCTTCAATCCTGGGTTCTTCAATGCTGGCCTCAGCGATTTTGCCCTTCATCTGGGCCGCAGCCGCTGCCAGAGCGGCAATCTCCTCCGGAGTCACATCCTTCGGCAAGCCCTCGGGAGCGAGCGCGCCAAGATCGACCAGAGTTTCTTCAGTTTTGGTTTCGTACGGCTTCTCGGCTCGGCGCTCGACCACAGTGCGCAAGTCTTTGTTGATGGGGTTATAAATCTCGGAATCGTCGGTCTCTTCGGGCGCAGGTTCCGTCTTCTTCTTGGGGAATGCGATCCGGTTCTTCCAGCTCGAATCTTCCTCAATGGCGACGCTCTTGTCGTAGCGGCCTTCATCGAGGGCGGCGTTGGCGCGGGCAAAGCGGCCAGGCTTCGATTCCGCGCGAGGCACAATCTTGTCTTCCAGCTTGCTCAGGGCGCTCAGCAACTCGCTGGCTTCAAAGGGTTTAACGATGAAGCCATCGGCGCGCACGCGCTTGGCTTCTTCCGGCTTGAAGGGTTCCAGTTTGCCGACGGTCAGCAGCACCGGTATGCGTGAAGTCTCCTGCGCGTCTTTCAGCCGCTGGCATACTTCGAGCCCGCTATAGCCGGGCATGTAGACGTCGAGCACGATCAGGTCGGGCTTCTGCTCGGCGATCTTCTTCAGCGCCGCAGAACCGTTATTAACCGTGATGACTTCGTATCCCGCATCGGCGAGGATCTTCCGTCCCATATTCTGGGCGGTCACGCTGTCGTCGGCGAGCAGTATCTTCCGGGCCAAAGGTTTCCTCTGCTGAGGGAGATAGCCGAAGGTAACCCGAGCCACTATCCAAGTCAATGATCCTGAAGGGAAGTAACACGTTACCAGTGGTCAACACCTACCGCGTATGCTCGGGAATAGGCGAACTTGTCTGCGCACGACTACGCCTTGGCTGATCGCTGACGGCTGAGGGCTGATAGCTGGTTTTCAGAACGGAATCAGCTTCTTCAATCCCTTCTTCTTTTTCTTCTTGCTGCTGGAGAGATCTGCGTCGCTGGCGGGTGCCGAGCTGTCGGAGCCTGCCTTGGCCGAAGAGGAAGAGGACGAGGACGACGCCAGAGCCTGCCCCGGCTGAATCTCATTGACCTGCGTGGGCGGGGGCAGGGCCGCATCGGTGCCGCTTTCGATGGGCTTCAGTTCGTTGGGATCGGGAGCATTCGGCTTCAGTTCATTGGGATCAGACCCGCTGGCCGCGGCGGCTGGCAAGTGGCCAAACGGCAAACCGCCCGTTGCGTTCGCATCGGCCGCGGGAGCGGGTGCAGCCGGTTGGGTCGGGTTTAGAATGTCGATTCCCACCACTCCGGAGCTCGATCCCTTGTCGGGCAGCCCCATGGCCGAGAACGTCTCGCTGCGAACCACCGAGGTCGCGGCGATTGGCTCGGGATCAACCAGCGGCGGATCACCCACTCGAACCGCGTTGGCCACATCCGGCCCTTTCTTCACCAGTTCCATGACTCGCTGCACTGCGGTGGCCTCACCGCGGCTGGCCAGTTCGGCGCGGTTGCGCGCGACATCCCCTTTGGTGGGCCGGGGAATCGGCTGGTGCAAAGCGGACAGGCGAATCTTGGCATCATCGGCGCGATCCATCAGAGGATAGCGGATCAGTATCCTCGAATATTGCTCCGCGGCGTGCTTGGTCAAATCCTCGGTATAGCGTTCCTTCACGGCTCCAGGGAGACAGCCTCGCGGCAAACCTTTCGGATCGCAGATCGGCGAGAGTCGCAGACGCGCAATCTGCCCTTCGTAATCCTGTCCCAGTAGATAGAGCGCGTCATCGGCGCGGCTGTACAGCGGATACTTGTCCACCAGCGATTGCAGGCGCGCGATCGACGCCGGATAGGACTGCCGCAGATTGTAGAAGCGGCCAATCTCAAACTCGCGTTCGCCCAGCACTTCCTGCACTTCCAGCAGCCGCAGCTTGGCCTCGGGCACCAGCTTGCTGTCGGGATACTGCAGAATCATCTTGCGATATTCGTCCTCGGCGCGCTTGGCGTGCGTGTAGTCGCGGTCGGCCTTTTCCATCTGCTGGTAATGGATGTTGGCGATTTTCAACTGCGCTTCAGCCGCCTCCGGCATGTTGGGGAAGAAGATCTCGAAATCGCTGTATTCCTGTTCGGCCTGGGCCAGAGCGGCAGCGCCGCCTTCGGCGTACCACGAGTCGCCCACCGACAGCTTGGCGCGGGCGATGTACTCGGAATCCGGGTAAGTATTGATCAGAGTCTGCAGCGTGAGGCGGGCCACGTCAAAACGGTTGTGCCGCATGGCGTCCATGGCCTTGTCGAACAGGACCTTATCCGGCTGCTTCGACCCGACATTGGCTAACGGGTTCACCGACTTCTTGTTGGTGCAGGCAATGGTAATTACCAGCAGCATGCCCAGCACGATCATCAACGGAATTCGACGTGACATAAGACCTCGAGATACGAGATAAAGAGAAAACCATCAACCACGAAGGGATTCGTTCGTCCGGGTTTCCTTCGTGTAACTTCGTGTCCTTCGTGGTTGAAGATTTATCGTGCCTAAACTTTCAGCAGCGCAGCTTCGGTCGCGGCCTTCAGCAGCGCCTGCGCATTCTTGCTTGGATCACCATTCCCGAACACGGCGTTGCCCGCCACCAGAATTTCTGCGCCCGCCTGCACCACATCGGCGACGGTATCGAGCCCCACGCCGCCATCCACTTCAATGCGGTAAGCCAGCCCGCGCTGCCGACGAATCTCGGCTAACCGCCGCATTTTGTGCAGCGTGGACGGAATGAACTTCTGCGCTCCAAACCCCGGATTTACCGACATCACCAACACGTAATCGACAATGTCGAGCACTTCCACCAGCGTCTCGACCGGAGTCGCCGGATTAATCACTACGCCCGCCAGGCAGTTGTGACTCTTGATCAGATGCAGCGTGCGGTTCAAGTGCCGGCAAGCTTCCTGGTGCACGGAAATCCAGTCGGCGCCCGCGTCGGCGAATGCGGGAATGAATTCGTCTGGATTCTCGATCATGAAATGGCAATCCAGCGGCAACTTCGTCGCCTTGCGCAGCGACTTCACCACCGGCGGACCTAACGTAAGGTTCGGAACGAAATGGCCATCCATGATGTCGACGTGGATGACGCTTCCGCCACCCTCGCCGGCGGCGCGAACCTGCTCGCCCAGCCGGGCAAAATCAGCCGAAAGAATCGACGGTGCCAGTTCGATCATGCTAATTCGATCATGCCAGTTCGATCAGGTGAGATCTCACGAAATCCTAAGAATCAGAGCGCACGCAACGTGCAGAAATTCTATCACGCTGCCGAGTGTGGCGCGGGCACTCCTGCCCGCGAAAGGTCAGGGATCGTACTGAGTTGATCGTACCAAGTAATGGTTCAACTCACGGTTTCAACGACGCCGCATAAGCAGCGATTGCCGCCATGTCGTCGACAGTAAGTTTTGCGATGGCGGGTTTCATCTTTTGCACCGCCACTCCCGCGCGCGCCCCGTTTTGAATATCGTAAAGCTGCCGCACAATGTAGCTGGGCGAACGTCCCGCCAGCGCCGGCACATTCGCGAGGCCCCTTAGATCGTTGCCGTGGCAGGCGGCACAGCGCAGAGTCTTGTTGGGGTTGGCGGTCGTGAGCGCCTTACCTCGCTTGATGCTGCCTACCGGCACATATGCGACGAAACCGGAATGGTCGTCGCGCAGTTCGGTGCGTTCCAGATTCTCCGGCGTTTCGATAATGCGCTCACCGATAGGCTCCATCTCGGCTGGGCCGTTCTCGGCTGGCTCGGTGGCAACCAGCATCCAGCCGGCAACGTGAGTCTTGGGGACTGTGTCAGTTTCCACGACGCGGATCCACGGTCTCGGTTTCAGCGCGAAGAAGTACTCGGCGGCGGCCTGGATTTCTCGTTCGTTCGCTTTGGTTTCGTATGCGATCATGGCGCTCGTGGGCCCGTGTTTCGGTTCGGAGCTCTTGCGCAGGCCGCTCTTGAAATCGGCCAGTTGCTGAATGATGTAGGCCGCGGGAAGGCCCGTCAGACTGGAATTCTCCGGTCGGCCTTGCCCGTTCGGCAGGTGGCAGTAGCCGCAGGCAAAAACGTCGGGCGCGCGGCCGCGCGACACGATTTCCGGCATCGCCGGATGATCCGTGGGATGCCAGTCCGGAGGGGCGAACAGGTCCGTAGTTTGGGCGAGAGTGAAAGCTGCTGTGCTGCCGGGAACGTGCCGCGGAGTGGTGTCCGGCGTTTTCGCGGGGACGGCCGCCGCGCCGGCTGGCGGATTCACAACGTAGGCCCAGTAGGGAGGAGACTCACGCACTGGCGGAGCTTTTGTGGCTTTTTCCGCAGCGGTTGGGTTGCCGAGGCTGGAATTCTGTGCCTCGCCGCTTGCCGCAAATACGCACAGAATCGTCCCCGCAGCCATCGCGAACACCCGGAATGAGCTGCGAAAACAAATGTCGATAGTCCGAAGTCGGTGCGTCGGCAAGCCGAGAATACTATCCGATCGACCGCATTTTATCCATTGCTCGGCTGATCGGCTGTTCGAGTAAACCAAGGGCTTTACCACGAAGGGCACGAAGGTCCACGAAGGGAACACATCGAAATAAAAACCTTCGTGATACGGAGCCTGCCCTGAGCGAAGTCGAAGGGTGTCCTTCGTGGTTGAGGGTCTTTCTTTCCGCGTGCCGACAGCGTGGTACTCTCGTCGTTCGTGTCGTCGCTCGTGACCTCGCTCACCCAATTCGCACCTGCCGTGTACAGCGTTGCGGCGGTATTTCTGTGGGGCGCGGCCGACTTTGCGGGAGGCTATGGGTCGCGCCGCGCCAACGCGTTCGTGCTGACCGCGTTTTCGCATCTCTGCGCATTCGCGCTGATGCTCGTCATTGCATTTGCTCAGCACGGCGCGTTTCCTTCGGGCGCGAGCATCGTGTGGGCGCTGATGGCCGGGGCGATTGGCGGATTCTCGCTGGCCATTTTCTATCGCGCCCTGGCCTTGGGACAGATGGGCCTGACCGCGCCGATCGCGGCCTTGCTGGGTGCGGCCATCCCTACCATGGTCGACATCGCTCTCGAAGGCTCTCCCAGCCGCTGGACCATCGGCGGCTTCGGGCTGGCCATCCTTGCTATCTGGCTGATCACGCGGCCGGAACCGTCGCAGGAAGAAACAGCTCACGAAGAAGCATCCGACAAACGACCGTCAAACAAGGAGGACGCCTCGGGCCGCCCGGCCGGTGTGGCCATGGCAGCGCTCGCCGGAGTTGGATTCGCGGGCTTTTATCTATGTGTCCACCAGGCCAGCGGCTCTCCCGCCTGGATCGCCGCCATCTCCCGTATCGGGTCGCTCACGACCACAGGCATTGCGGTGCTTGCAACCCGCGCTCCGCTCACGCTCGACCGTCCGCGCGCCACGCTCGGCATGCTGGCCGGATTCTTCGACATCACCGCCAGCGCCCTATTCATCTTCGCCAGCCAGCGCGGACGTCTGGACCAGGCCGTTGTCCTGACTTCCCTGTATCCAGCCGTGACCGTGGTGCTGGCATGGCTTGTCCTGAAGGAACATTTCAGTGGATGGAGATTCGTTGGCCTGCTGGCGGCGCTGGCGGCGGTGCCGATGATCGCGGCGGGGTAAGCGCAATTTTCCGGCCTCATTCCATATTCCAGAATATGGGATGAGGCACCTGAGTCCTCGGCGGATTGGCAGCCACCGTCCGATCTCACTCCGCACTCGCGATTCGGTACGCAGTGCTGCTAGCATCGCAATGTGCCGCTGCTTGAAATCCGCAATCTGACGAAAGTCTTTCCGCATGGCGAAACGCCGTTTGGCGGGAAGGCGCGCGGAGAAGTGCGGGCGGTCGATGACGTTTCGCTCGACATTCACGCTGGTGAGACGCTTGGACTCGTGGGCGAATCCGGATCGGGTAAGAGTACGCTGGGGCGGCTGATCCTGCGTCTGATCGAGCCGACTTCCGGTACTGTGCTCTTCGACGGCCGCGATCTGCTGGCGGCCAGTCGGGGCGAAATGCGGCGGCTGCGCCGCGATCTGCAGATTATTTTTCAGGATCCGTTCGCCTCGCTCGATCCGCGTTTCCGGGTGGAAGACATTATTGCCGAGCCGCTGGTCATTCATCGGCAGAGCATCCATCGGCAAAGCATTCATGAGCGGGTCATTCATGGAAATGCAGGCGAGGATCGTCGAGCCAAGCTCGACATTCGCGGCCGGGTCGGGGAACTGCTGCGGGCGGTGGGGCTCGACGAATCGGCACGGCTGCGCTATCCGCACGAGTTTTCCGGGGGACAGCGGCAGCGCATTGGAATCGCCCGCGCGCTGGCGCTGCGGCCGAAATTCATGGTGTGCGACGAGCCGGTCTCGGCGCTCGACGTGAGCGTGGGGGCGCAGATTGTCAATCTGCTGGCGCAACTGCAGCGCGATTTCGGTCTGACTTATTTGTTCATCTCGCATTCCATGCCGGTGGTGCGCTATCTCTCGACCCGCATTGCGGTGATGTACCGGGGAAAGATCGTCGAAGTTGGCGACACGGCGCAGATTACCGAGCGGCCGGCGCACGCCTATACACGCAGTTTGCTGGAGGCTACGCCGGAGTTGCTGGCGTAGGGAACACGTTTTGGGCATCCGGCCGATGTCATCCCGCAGGAGCGCCTTTCACCGTATGAAGCGCGGTGCGCCCATCGACAGCATCAACAGCGTCAGCCTTCGCAAGGTTCCTCGCCCGGCTATCGCCGCGCTCAGGATGACATCGGGCGGGCAACAATCTTGAAATCGAACCACCCACGGTCTGGGCTCTACTTCAGGCGCAGCGCGCAGTGACTGTGCCATACTTTCGGGATGTCCCGTGCAGCGCCGGGTTCCACACGCGATCTGATCGAATTGATTGTCGGCTTCGGGCTGATTCTTTTCGTGCTGTGGATGCCGGAATTTCCGCAGCGCATTCTTTCTCCCCTGGCGCTGGTGGTGACTCTCGGCATCGTGCTGGCCCGGCGGCCGAGCTTGGAAGACCTCGGCATGAGCTGGCGCGGGCTGGTGTCGTCGCTCTGGATTCTTCCTGCGGCGATCGTCCTTGTCGTCGTGAGCCTGCTGGTGGCGAAGCAAATCGGCACGTTGCATCCGCTGTATAAAGGCGACTTCAAGCACATTGCCGGCTACGTTCTGTGGACGCTTTACCAGCAGTTCCTGCTGAATGACTTGTTCATGCCGCGTCTGACTCGGCTGCTGGCCAGCGAAAACGCGGCCGTTGGCCTGGCTGCAGTGTTGTTTGCGGCGGCACATCTGCCGAACGTGTGGCTGGCAGTTGCGACTCTCGTTTGGGGGGCGGTCGCGTGTCTGCTGTTCCGGCGCTACCGTAATCTTTACGCTCTCGGCCTCGCTCAGGGACTACTGGGCATTTGCTTTGCCGTGTGCGTGCCCGACTCTCTCAGCCATCACCTGCGAGTGGGGCTGGGATATTTGCGTTACTCAGCGCCGCAGTCTCGCCCGTAGCAACCCACGCTCGCATTCTCTGCAGCCCGTTTTTTTCCGTAAGTCGTTGAGTCTTCGTGTAAGTGATTGAAAAGTCGTAGGAGGGCCCTGCCAGGCCGCTGGAGACTCGATTTTGTCGCGGATGGAGCTAACCTCGGCCTGAAGACCGATCGTCGACGGCAGGGCCGTTTCCGGCCCCGCCAAGGGCATTCTGTTGAGGGGGTATCGTGGCTTTAGGGAGCGACCAAGCCAGCTCTCGGGACATGCGTAGCAATATTGTACGTAGATATACGTACAATATTGTCAATACCGCTATTTCTGGCTTCTTTTAGGATTTTCTGACTTCTCTTAGTTTCTGACTTCTCTTAGTTTCTGACTTCTCTTAGGAAGTGAGGCAAGCTGGACGGAAATAAATCGTAGGGTCTGGATTCTCAGTGGAGCGGATAGCCGGCTGCGCCCGGCAACAGGTTATCGACCTTGAGCACTTTCATCTCCGGCTTGAGGTCGCGGAGAATTACCAGACTGATGCCTCCGGGAAAAGCCTTCAGGGCTTCTTTCTGCATGCCGACCGAAGGAACGATCAGGGGTTCGGCGTCGGCCTCGCCACGGAAGACCTGGGCGGTCCAGTATTGCTTGTATTCGCTTTCCGACATGGCGAGAAGCTTCAACAGAAGGAACCGTTCGGGGCATCCCGGGCCGCGACCGATGAGCTTGATGGGGAGTCCGCCGGGCCACGAGCGTTTCGCACCGCTGAATATCTTGCGCAAGTCCCCCAGGCTGACATTGGTGACAGGATTTCCCGGGTTGACGATGACAGCGATGTCGCTGGCCTGCGCTGCGACTGGCGGAGGAGGCGAGAAGATGGCCAGTCCCAGACTTGTCAGTCCCAGGAGGAGCGGAATTGCGATGGACTTGAGGCGCATGTTCGGTACCCGATGCTCTCTCCTGTCTCAGAAAGTAAACGCAAACTGCAGTTGCAGACCGTTCAGGTCGGGCTCGCCGCGCCGGATGGTGTGATCCAACTGAGCAGTAAAGCCGGCGTAGTCGTTCAGATCGTAGCGCGCGCCGAACGATGGCCCGTAGCGCAGGCTGACGTCGTTGTAGATCAAATTGTTGGGGCTGGCGTTTACATACTGAAAGCGGAAAAAGGGGCGAAGGTGGCCAACCCGCTTGGAAAACTGGGTGTAGAACGCGGGCGTGTTGAAGACGGGCCAGATGAAATGCAAGGGTGCATCGCGAATGAGGAAGCCCTCATTGAGAAACTCGAAGCCGTGCGCCACGTAGACCACATAACCGTTGACGATGGTCTGGCCATATCTGGCGGACAGTCCCGGAGAACCCGGAGGCGGGGGCAGCGGAGCACCAGAGAACGTGGCCAGGAGGTTATTGCTGATCTTGTCGTGGTAATACGAAGTTCCGATTTGCAGCCCGCGGGCGGTGTCGGGGCGCAGGAATAATCCAACGTTAAAGTCGTTGCCGTTATTTTCATCGGTGAATAAGCCGTCGCCGTTAAGGTCCGGCCGAATGGTGTCAGAGGATCCGTATTCAGCAATGTAATTCAGTCCCAGACTGCCCGAGGGAATTGCGCCGGTTATAGAAACGCCGACGGCTTGCGTCGGAAGCAAACCCCCATTGCTGGCATATTCCATCACCAGCGGGCGATCGGCGGTGGTTTGCAGCCAGGCGGCGCTGAGAAACGCCCAGTTGTAATAGCCGATGTTGGTCTGGTAGCGGCCAAAGGACATCTTCAAATGGTCGTTGTGGTCATACTTAAGCAGCATCCGGCGCAGGGTTACTTTGTAGCTTTGAGCGTCTCCTTCCTCGAAGATAATTTCGGAAAGCACACTGGTTTTGTTGGTGAGCCTGGAAGTAAGGAAAAGGCCAAAATCGCCCGTATAGAAGTCTCCCGCCGAGCCAGGGACGAATCCATAGGTTCCCAGTTCGGGCTTGCGTTGGTTGAGGGCCTGGTAGTCAACTTCCCCGAAGCCGCGGAATTGGATGCCGTGAACGTCATGCCAGTCGTGAGGAACGGACGCGGAGGTGGGTGCTGGCGCTGGTCGTTCCTCGGGTTGTGGTAATGCTGGCGGCGGTGCGGGCAGCGGAGCCGAGGAGGATGCGGGTTCGGTCGCGGTCGCGGGTGCGGTTGGCGCCTGTTTGGCCTCGAGAATTCTGATCCGCTCTTGCAGGTCGCGGTCCTGTTGTTGCAGCTGCCTGATCTGCTGTACCAGTTCGGGGATGGTTTCCTGGGTGGTCTCGCCGGAGCCGGGGTTGCTCGTCGGTGTCTGTGACCACGCGGAGGCAGGAAACAGAAGCAGCGCTAGCATCGTGAAACCGTTGCGAGTCCGGATTGTCATTCCTGGCACAGACCTCTCCTTGACCGGGAATGCGCGACATTCCCTGAGTTGACTGTCGGCAGGACAGGCTTAGGGCATCGAGTTACTTTGGGAGTTACGAGGAAGGTGAGGTTCGTTTTGACAGTATTACCGAATTGGAATTGACATTTAAAATTGACATTGGAACTGGTGAAGACGCCGAGTTCAAACGAACCCTCGAGCGGCGACCGTCCCTAGAACCACCACGACCATAACCAATCGACGCAGGTGTGGGTGATGGCCGAGGCCGGAACGCGGCGGTGCTCGCGCCAGGCGCGGCCGTAGAAAATGCCGGCGATAGTCGCCAGCAGAACATAGCGCCAGTTGAAGTGGACGGAGCGTTTATTGAAATGGGAGAGACCGAACAGCACGGAGGTAATCACGAGCGCGGCGGGGCGTCCGACGCGACGCTCCAGCAGATTCTGTACCCAGGCGCGGAAGAAAAGTTCTTCTGGGATGGCGACAAAAACAAAAATACCCGCCCAGGAAAGAACTGCCTTGCCCACGGAGGGCAGGTTGGCGTGGGGATGGATGAATCCGAGCGCGTATCCGAGCACGAGCACGACGGGAGCGAAAAATAAGAGCTCGCGCAAGCCGGTTTTCCAGTCGCTTTTCCAAGAGTTCCAGCGCAGGTGGAAATCGAAACCTGTGCCGCTCAGTCGGCGGATGCCGAGAAAGCCGTAGAGGCCGGCGTCCACCAGCAGGAGATTGGCCAATCCACGCAGGCCGCCGGGCCATGCCACGTCGAACCAGCGCAAGTCGACAGCCAGGCCGAGGGTGAGGAGAATGACGGCATCGCGCCAGTTGCCGCGCTGTTCGGGATCGGCGGCCGCGGCCCGCGCCAGCAGCCACGCAATCACCACCGGCAGCGCGGCGTATAAAGCAAACCACTGCCAGCGGAACATGTGCTGCGAGGCCGCGAGGACTGCGTAGGGAACAACCAGTACGGCCGGCAACGCCACACGCGCGGCCAGCGGCCAGCGTGCGATTGCCTGTGCGATGCGCTCGGCGGCGCATCCGAAAGCCACTGCCGGCGCAAGCTCGGCCAGCAGGACCGCAATCACGAGCGGCGTCGCGTTCGACATGCGGATTATCTTAAATCCGGACTGCAGCTTGGATTGCTTGTAGAGTCGCTGGCCCTCAGGCTAGAATTCCCTCGAAACTTTTCCAGGAGGCACTTATGGCCGCCGCTCCGGTCCTTCCCGAATCGCCTGTTCCCACGCCCGAAACTGCGCCGCTTTCCCAGGGGGCGCGGATTATCGATACGTTCATTGCGCCGTCGAAGACGTTTACTGATTTGCGCCGCAGTGCGAGTTGGTGGGCGCCGTGGATAGTGATCTCCATCTTCTCGATCGTCTTCGTTTACGCCGTTGCGAAGCAGATCACCTTCGAGCAGGTGAACCGCAACGGCATCGCGCACTCGCCCAAACAGGCCGAGCAATTCGACAAGCTACCGCCGGACCAGCAGGCGGCGCGCCTTCGCATCGCTGCGAAATTCGTTGCCGTCTTCGGCTACGGCAGCCCGGCCTTCATCCTGCTTTATTGCCTAATCGGCAGCGTCGTCGTGTGGCTGGTCTTCAAGGTTGGGGCTGGAGCTGAGACCACCTTTTCTCAGGCCTACGCCATCATGATGTACGCTTGGCTTCCCGGAATTCTGCAAGCGATCCTTGCGACGATCTCTTTATTTGCAGGAACCAATCCTGAAGGTTTTGACATGAGCAACCCCGCGGGTACAAATCTCGCGTACTTCCTCGATCCCGACACAACGGGCAAGTTTGTGCGCAGCATGGCATCGGCGCTCGACGTGTTCAGCATCTGGAGTATCATCCTGGTCGGCATCGGCTTTTCCTGTACCAGCAAAGTGAAGCGCTCGAATGCCATTATCCTCGTCGCTGCGTGCTATCTGGTCTACAAGCTGCTTGGGGCAAGCCTGGCCGCCGC
>Ga0302324_100000537_pt1 | contig 99072 bp, 79 predicted proteins | sample Palsa_T0_1_FD_201949 | JGI IMG/M metagenome (GOLD analysis project Ga0302324, IMG submission 201949) | Peat permafrost microbial communities from Stordalen Mire near Abisko, Sweden - Palsa_T0_1 | ecosystem: Environmental > Terrestrial > Soil > Palsa > Peat permafrost | place: Sweden: Abisko... | reverse complement strand
AGCGGGAGTGGTTCAGTGGCAGAACGCGAGCTTCCCAAGCTTGAGATGAGGGTTCGATTCCCTTCTCCCGCTCCAGAATCTGAATAGATCACAACGCGATCTCGTCTCTCGATTTTCCGTTTCAAGATGTTTGCAAGTTACGAAGGCAAAAAGTCTCCCGCTATCTGGCTGCAGCAGCCCCGAACGAGAGTTGCTGCATCAGGCCTAGCTGATCCCAATTGTCCCAGCCACGAATAATCTTACCGTTCTCTATCTGCGCGACTGAAATGCCGGTGATCTGAACTTTTTTGTTCGTTGCCGGCATACCGAGTTGATCTCCGGTATGAGTCATTACGGCAGACCAGCGGAGGGTAACTTTGTCGTCCGCGCCAAACACGTCTTCGATCGTAATTTTTATGTCTGGAAACGCGCCGCGAAGACGATTGACGAGCGCTACGAACTCGGCAGGCCCGTGGATTTCGACACCGGGCCGGTCCTGCCCGATGCCAATCGCATTTTCAGACATCAGATCGTAAACGGTCTGCATGCGTCCCTCGTTCCATACTTCCTTGAACCATCGGCGCATCAGAGCAATGTTTTCTTGTACGGACATAGTTGCGCTCCTCAAGAGTCTGCCAAGAGCAAACAGCTACTTTGCATTCCGACTTCTTGGCTGGCCATAACGTACACCTACCCCCAGTCAGCATGCAACGCTGCGTCCAAGCCTTCGGAAGAAACTCCCTTTTAGAACTATGCAAGCGCTTTTGGAATTGCTTCTTTCCAGCGCCCCTGCGCGCGAAGGATTAATTCGACCACTTCTCGCGCTGCGCCATTGCCGCCGGAGGCGCGGGTGACGTAGTGCGCGGCTTTTTTCAATTCGGCGACGGCGTTTGCGGTCGCAACTGCCAGGCCGGCGTGCTCGAAGAGCGCGAGATCGGGGAGATCGTCGCCGATAAATGCCGTTGCGTCATCATCGAAGCCGCTCAGCTTCTGGCATTCGCGGTAGGCTTCCAGTTTTTTCGCGCGGCCCTGGTAGACGTAGTCCATTTTCATTTCTTTGGCGCGCTGTATGGTCGCGGCCGAATTGCGTCCGGTGATCAAGCCCGTCTTGATGCCCATGATGTGAGCGAGCGTTAGGCCTGCGCCATCGTGCGCGTCGAAAATCTTCAGCTCTCCCAAATCACCGTCCGACATTCTTGCGAAGATGCAGACCTTGCCGTCGGTGAGCGTGCCATCCACATCCATTAATAAGAGACGAATTTTCCTGGCGCGTTTTATGACGCTCGCTGAGGTTCGTGGTGATTTCGAAGGCAATTCAATTCTCCAGGAATCGAAATTTCAGAAAAGTTGGAGCGTCCATAGATCGTGAATATGCACGACACCCTGCAAGCGATGATCGGAATCGACGACCAGCACCGACGTGATTCGCTTCTGCTCCATGATGCGGAGAGCGCTGGCGGCGAGTTCGCCGGGGCGTAGCGTGGTCGGATTTTTCGTCATGCATTCCGCTGCGGCGAGGTCGAGAACGTCTTTGCGCCGCTGCTCCATCATGCGCCGGAGATCACCGTCGGTGATGATGCCGAGAAGCTTGTTGTCGCCGTCCACAACCGCCGTAAGCCCGAGGCCCTTGCGGCTCATTTCGTAAATCACATCGGGCATTCTGGCCGCGGGCCCAACGCAGGGAAGATCGTCGCCTGAATGCATCAGCGATTCGAGCCGCCGCAAGCGCTTGCCGAGTTTGCCGCCAGGATGTAGCGCCGCAAAATCATCTTCCTTGAAGCCGCGGCGCTCGAGCAAGGAAATCGCAAGCGCATCGCCCATCGCCAGAGCGGCGGCAATCGAGGCTGTTGGGGCGAGATTCAGCGAGCAGGCTTCTTCTTTAACGGCGATGTCGAGGACGACGTCACTCGCGGCGGCAAGGGTCGAACGCGGATTCGCAGTGAGCGTTACCAGCGAAACTCCGAGACGCTTCAGAGTTTCGATCATGTCGAGGAGTTCCTGAGTTTCGCCGCTGATGGAAATTGCGAGGACTACGTCGTCGCTAACGAGCATTCCGAGATCACCGTGCGCAGCCTCGGCGGCGTGCAAAAAGAAGGATGGCGTGCCGACGCTGGCGAATGTCGCCGAAATTTTTCGGCCGATTAAGCCGGACTTGCCCATGCCTGTAACAACTACGCGGCCTTTACACGCGAAGAGCGTTTCGACGGCTTGCTCGAAGCGCGCGTCCAGCCGATCAATCAGGCTGGCGATAGCTTCGGATTCAATTCGAAGGACGCGCTTGGCGGTTTCGAGGCTCATTGGGCGCTCACGTTCCAGCCGCGGACGAGCTTCGAAATTTGCAGCAGTTTTTTTACGAGTGGGCGGAACTCGCCCAAAGGAAGCGCATTGGTTCCATCGGAGAGCGCCTTCGAAGGATTGTCGTGCACTTCGACAAAGATGCCATCCACACCGACCGCAGCGCTGGCACGCGCCAGAGGTTCGATGAATTCGGGCTGGCCGCCGCTCGACTTCCCTTCCCCGCCGGGCAATTGCACGGAATGCGTCGCGTCGAAGACGACTGGATAGCCGAACTTACGCATGATGGGGATCGAACGCATATCTACGACGAGATTTTGATAACCGAATGACGCGCCGCGTTCCGTGAGAATGATTTTTTTATTCCCGGTGCTTGCGACTTTCTCGACAGCGTTGCTCATCTCCGGAGGCGAGACGAATTGGCCTTTTTTGATATTGACGGCGCGGCCCGAACGCCCTGCGGCGACCAGCAAATCTGTTTGGCGGCAGAGGAACGCCGGGATTTGCAGCACATCGCAAACTTCTGCCGCCGGCGCGACGTGAGATGGCTCGTGAACATCGGTGAGGATCGGCAAGCCAGTGCGCTTGGCAATCGCTCCAAGTATCCTGAGTCCCTCTTTTAGTCCGGGTCCTCGATAGGATGACACCGAAGTGCGATTCGCTTTGTCATAGGACGCCTTGAAGATGAGCGGCACGGCCAGCTCGCGACAAGCCTCGCCGAGTTGCTCTGCGATGGATGTCGCGTGCGCCTCGCTTTCGATCACGCAAGGGCCCGCGATCAGAAATAGCGGCGCATTGCCGCCGAGCGCGACGTTCCCCACCGAAAATGTCGAGAAATCGCTCATTTCATCGAATCGTTTGGAATTCGTTCGAAAAGCGTATGCGGGATTGACGTGGATTGCAACTGAAGGCGATCGAAATCGTCAGTCGGAAGTTTCTGCTGTGCGCACACGCGCTTCGACGGAACCGGCGTGGCGGTGCCGGCGATGCTCGTAGCTCGCGTGAATGAAAGCGGCGAAGAGCGGATGCGGCGTAAGCGGCTTGGATTTGAATTCGGGATGAAATTGAACGCCGACGAACCAGGGATGATCGGGAAGCTCGATGATCTCGACGTAGACGCCGTCCGGAGTCTTACCGGTGATGCGGAATCCCGCGGCGATCAGCGTGGGCTCGAAATCGCGATTGAATTCGTAGCGGTGGCGATGGCGCTCTGAGATTTCGAGCTGGTCGTACGCGCGATGAGCGAATGAATTCGGCTCGAGTTTGCACGGCCATGCGCCCAAGCGCATGGTGCCCCCCATTTCGTCCACGCCGAGAAGTTCGCGCAATTTGTAGATGACGCGATTCGGCGTTGTAGGATCGAATTCGGTGCTATCGGCGCGCTCGATGTGGCAGATCTGGCGGGCGTATTCGATCGTCGCGCACTGCATGCCGAGACAAATCCCGAAGAAAGGAATTTTCTTCTCACGCGCGTATGTGATCGTGTGAACCATACCGGCAATTCCGCGTTTGCCGAAGCCGCCGGGAATGAGAATGCCGTCCACATGGCGCAGCCGCTGCTCAGCAGTCGCCGCGGAATCAATCTCTTCCGCTTCAATCCATTCGATGACGGTACGCTGATGATTCGCCAAACCGCCATGGACAAGAGCTTCGCGCAAACTTTTGTAGGCATCTTCGAGTTGCACGTATTTGCCGACCACGCCGATGCGAACTTCGCCTTCGGGATGCTCGATGCGTTCCAGCATTGCGATCCACTTGCCGAGATCGCGAGCGGGCGCATCAATATGGAGCAGTTTCAAGACCCGATCGTCCAATCCTTCGGCGGCAAGCGACATCGGAACTTCGTAAATGTTTCCCACGTCCGGGGCGGAAATGACCGAGGATTCCGCGACGTTGCAGAAGAGCGCAATCTTCGACTTCAAATCTCGTTCAAGCTGGCGATCGCTTCTGCAAATCAAAATGTCCGGCTGGATTCCGATGCTCAGCAATTCCTTAACGCTGTGCTGGGTGGGCTTGGTTTTCAGTTCGCCCGCAGTGGGGATATACGGAACGAGCGTCAAATGAACGAAGATTACGTTCTCCGGGCCAAGCTCGAGGCGCATTTGGCGAATGGCTTCGAGGAACGGCAGCGATTCAATATCGCCGACGGTGCCGCCAATCTCGACGATGACGACGTCAACCGAGTCGGCGACCTTTCGAAACGCATCCTTGATCCCGTCGGTAACATGCGGAATCACCTGCACCGTTTTGCCGAGGTAATCGCCGCGGCGTTCTTTCGTTAGGATCGCTTCGTAGATTCGTCCCGTCGTCCAGTTGTGATCGCGGGTGAGCTTGGCCGAAGTGAATCTTTCGTAGTGGCCGAGATCGAGATCGGTTTCGGCGCCGTCGTCGGTGACAAACACTTCGCCGTGCTGATACGGACTCATGGTGCCGGGATCAACGTTTAAGTAGGGATCGCACTTCTGGAGGGTTACTTTGAGGCCGCGGCTTTCGAGCAAACAGCCCATCGAAGCCGCTGCAACGCCTTTGCCGAGAGAAGAAACCACGCCGCCCGTAACAAAGATGTACTTCGGGCCGGTCCGCAAGGTCTCCGAAATTCCTCCGTGAGGTGTGCGTACGACGCATTATCCGTGGAATCGTCGTTTCTGTCAAACCACGATTCCAGGAAGATCGGATTTGATTTTTGACGTCGTGCGGACTTTCCGCAATGGCCACCTGCCAGCCCAGCTAGGTTGCTCGAAGTTTCGATTCGTGATGAGATTGCAATTGCCCGGCAATGGAGAATTGCGGGTGACACGCAAAGATTTTCGGAGGCTTGCCCTGAGTTTCCCCGAAGCAACTGAGAACGAGCATATGGATCATCCCGATTTTCGGGTGCGAGGAAAAATCTTTGCGACGCTTGGTTATCCAGATGGACGCTGGGGAATGGTCAAACTCATGCCGGACCAGCAGGTGGACTTTGCGAACGCCGAGCCCGATGTATTTGTCCCGGTAAAAGGCGCTTGGGGACGCAGAGGAGCCACCAGCGTGCTACTGCGTTCTGGCAAGAGCGCGTCGGTGAAGAAAGCGTTTGGCCTCGCTTGGCGCAACGCGGCACCGAAGAAGCTCTCTGAAGACCTAGAGGAATATTTCGGCGGCTACAAAGATCTAAGACAGACCGGAGTCGCGCAGAATTTTTTCAACTTTGACGATATCGGCAGGAACATCCACGCTGACGGCGTCGTACTCGCTTTCCACGACGCGAATCTTGTAGCCATTCTCCAGCCATCGCAATTGTTCGAGCTGCTCGACGCGCTCGAGTTCCCCGGGCGGGAGCGTCGGAAAATCCAATAGCGCCTCGTGCCGAAAGGCGTAGAGACCCATGTGCTTCCAATGGCGAGCGGCGACACTCGCGCCGGTGTCACGCACCCACGGGATCGGAGCGCGCGAGAAATAAAGAGCGTTTCCATCGAAATCGATCGTAGCCTTGACGACATTCGGATCCATGATTTCGGCTGGCTGGCGAATTAGAGAGCAGGGTGTGGCCACATGAATTTCGGCGTCTTCTTCCATCGCGCTTACGAGAATATCTATCGCTTCGGGGTCAATCAGCGGCTCATCACCCTGGACGTTGACATAAATCGCGGCCGAAATGTGGGCGGCGACCTCGGCGACGCGTTCTGTGCCGCAGTGATGGTCTTTGCGAGTCATCATGGCTTCGCCGCCGAACGATTTCACGGCTTGAACGATCCGCTCGTCATCGGTCGCCACCACGACGCGAGCGATTTGCTTGGCCTTTTTCGCAAGCTCGTAAACGCGCTCGATCATCGTCCGTCCGGCAATCTGGGCGAGGGGCTTCCCCGGGAAGCGCGAGGATTCGTACCGCGCCGGGATGACGGCCACCGCATTGAAATCGGAGCTTTTCGCCATGGATCGTTCCGTGAAGACGCCGAATCATAGCACGCGTCGCGAAAGTGGATCAGTTTCGCGAAAATCGCAGGGGTGCCCGATTGAAAAATTTACAAATCTGAGACTTGCTTTGGAATCACCGAGTGATAGAATCCGCTGCTAGATAGAGATGGGATGGTGCGCCGTCCCCTGCGGCGGACTTCCCACGGGGGACCCTTGAGCGGTCACGCCACACCGCATTCCGCGAAATGGATTCGTGGAGTCGCGTGCGCTGCAATTCTCTCCTGCATCCTATTTCCCGAGACTTCGTTTCCGCAGTCGGCCACGCAGGCAACGCCTGATAAACCGCAAGTAGCGAAGAAATCCGCAAAAAGCATGAAGGTGGACGTGGACATGACGCTCGTCAACGTCACTGTCACCGACCCTTACGGACGGCTGGTAACCGGGCTCGAGCAGAACAATTTCCGCGTGTTCGAAGACAATACCGAGCAGGAAGTCGTGCGGTTTTCGAGTGAAGATGTTCCGATTTCGATCGGCGTGATCTTTGACATGAGCGGCAGCATGGCGGACAAATTTGAGAAATCGCGTCTCGCGGCCGTGCAATTCTTCAAGACGGCCAATCCCCAGGACGAATTCTGCCTGGTGGACTTCAACGATCGCGCGCAGCTTGCGAGCCCGTTCACACCGAGCGTCGAAGAACTGCAGGACCGCCTGATGTATTCGTCGGCGCACGGGCAAACGGCGCTCTTCGATGGAATCTATCTGGGATTAAGCCAGATGAAAGGCGCACAAAACCCTAAAAAGGCTTTGCTCATCATCTCCGACGGAGGCGATAATCATAGCCGATACAGTGAAACCGACGTTCACAAGTATCTAAAGGAAGCGGACGTTCAGCTATACGCGATCGGCATTTTCGATCAGGATGAATACAAGACGGTCGAGGAGAAAGAAGGACCTGAACTCCTCACCGACATGACGGAGTTGACTGGGGGACGGACTTTCACGGTCGCCAACCTGTCCGATTTGCCGGATGTCGCATCTAAGATAAGCATGGAGTTGCGGAATCAATATGTCCTCGGGTATCGCCCAAGTGATCGAGCGCGCGACGGAAGATGGAGAAAGATTAAAGTTCGCCTGCGCCCTCCGAAGGGTTTGCCTCCACTGCAAGTCTTTGCGCGGACCGGGTATTTCGCTCCGGGCCACTAGCCTCGCGCGCCGGTTTGTTCCTGCGCGCAATTCCCTGCTGACCGCACTTGTAATGCTTTTGTGGTGTGTGTGTATTTTGCCGGAGCTGCGCGCGCAAGATCATCCACCTCCGCCGCCTCCCGCGCCGGGCGCCGATTCAGGCAAGCCGGCCGGCCAACAGGGATACACGCTTAAAAAGGATGTCGATCTCGTCGTGCTGCACGCGACTGTCGAGGATTCGAAAGGCGCGTTCGTTCCCGATCTCAAGGAACAAAATTTCCGGGTTTTCGAAAACAAAGCGGAGCAAAAAATATCCGTTTTTCGGCGCGAGGACGTGCCCGTCACGATGGGCCTGGTCGTGGACAACAGCGGAAGCATGCGGGAAAAACGCGCCCAGGTAAATGCGGCGGCGCTGACGTTTGTGAAAACCAGCAATCCGCAAGATGAGGTGTTCGTCGTCAACTTCAACGATGAGTTCTACCTTGATCTCGACAAAGATTTCACCAACGACCCGAAAGAATTGCAGGAAGCGCTGGAGCGGATAGATTCGCGGGGGAGCACGGCGCTCTACGACGCGGTAATCGGATCGCTCGATCATTTGAGGAAAGGCCACAAGGACAAGAAGGTGCTGCTGGTGATCACGGACGGCGACGACGACGCCAGCCGCAAGAGCTTCGAATACACGGTGAAGGCCGCGCAGAATTCAAACGCACTGGTCTACGCTGTCGGCGTGTTCAGCGACTATGATCAGAGCCACGACAAGAGAATGGTGCGGCGCTCGAAGAAGATTTTGACGGAACTCGCTGAGGCGACGGGCGGCGCTGCTTTCTTTCCCGACAACCTCGACGATGTCGCGCCGGTGTGCGCGCAGATCGCGCGAGATATCCGCAACCAATACACGCTCGGCTACTACCCCACGGATACGGCGAAGGATGGCACCTATCGCCTTGTTCGCGTGGAAGTCAACGATCGCGGACGGGGCAAACTCGTGGTTCGAACGCGCACCGGATATTACGCAAAGAATCAAACGTCAACGGGACAGTAATCCGTTCGAAAATCCCGACAGGCAATTTACTTTACGCTGGGCGCAATTTCATTGAGGAAACTGCCGCCGTGTGGGATTTCGGCGTCGAAATTTTCCGCGACGGTTTGGCCCATGTCGGCTAGTGTTGCGCGAATCCCCAAGTTCTTGCCGCCGGCCGCACTCGGACTAAAAGCCAAGATTGGCACGTACTCCCTGGAGTGATCGGTCGTTGGGTTGACCGGATCGGGATCGCAGCCGTGGTCCGCGGTAATTATTAGAAGGTCCTGCGATTCAAGCCTCGGAAGAAACAGAGCGAGCAGCGTGTCGAATTCCTCGAGCGAGCGGGCGAAGCCTTCGACGTCCTTCCGGTGGCCATAAAGCATATCGAAATCGACGAGATTGGCGAAGATCAAGCCGCTTGTTCGCGTCGCGAGTGATTCGATGAGCTTCGACATGCCGTCCACATTATTCTTCGTCGTTACGTAGTCCGCGACGCCGCGGCCGTTGTAAATGTCGTGGACTTTGCCAACGCCAAAGACCGGGACGCGCCGCTCAGCGAGCACATCCATCAGCATGGGCTTCGGCGGCTCGACCGCGTAATCATGCCTGCGTTCCGTTCGGCGGTAATTGCCCTCCGGCCCGGCAAAGGGCCTGGCGATGACGCGGCCAACGCGGTGCGGGCCGTCGAGCAACTCCCGAGCGATCTCGCACATGCGATACAGCTCGGCAACCGGAATCACATCTTCGTGCGCGGCGAGCTGAAACACGCTGTCACCGGAAGTGTAAACGATGGGGTAGCCGGTGCGAACGTGCTCGTCGCCGAGTTCCTTGAGAATCTCAGTTCCGGATGCCGGCTTGTTGCCAAGAGTTCTGCGGCCAATGTGACGTTCGAATTGTGCAATTACGTCCGGCGGAAAACCGTGGGGATAAACGGGGAAAGCCTGGTCGAGCCAGATTCCGGCCATTTCCCAGTGGCCCGTCGTCGTGTCCTTTCCGGGCGAGTGCGTTGCGCCCTTGCCGAAGTTTCCGAGTGGGCGAGCGGGTGGCGCGAGATTTGCCAGCGGCTTGATATTGGCTAATCCGAGCGAGACGAGAATGGGAAGATTGAGAGGCCGCGACCTTGCGATATGGCCGAGCGTATCGCGACCTACATCGCCGTATTGTGCCGCATCTGGCAATTCTCCGATTCCGACGCTATCCAGCACGATCCAGATGACGCGCTTGAATGGACTTTGCGCATCGGCCACGAGGTGTCTCCCGTCTATTTCAATATCGCCGCCGCATTTTACTCTTTTTCACCAAATGCACGGCATTTTGGCGATCTGCGGCCCTCGTTTGCCGCGATTTGCGTGACGGCGTATAATTGCAAGTTTAGGCCTATGCCGACGAACCGACTAGTGTCCACCCGCGCCACACCGAAGCCCGCAGCGGCCACGCCGAGCGAGCTCGATGCTATCCAAGTGCGCGGTGCGCGGGCTCATAACCTCAAGAACATCAGCTTTTCGATTCCGCATAACGCCATCACGATCGTGACTGGCGTTTCCGGCTCGGGAAAGTCGAGTCTGGCGTTCGACACGCTTCATGCCGAGGGCCAGCGGCGCTATATCGAGTCGCTCTCAGCCTACGCGAGGCAGTTTCTCGATCGCATCGAGAAGCCCGATGTGGACGAGATTATCGGCATCGCTCCGGCGATCGCGATCCGGCAGAAGAACACGACGCGGAATCCGCGCTCCACGGTGGCGACCGCAACAGAGATTTACGATTATATGCGGCTGCTTTACGCGCGCGCCGGCCGGACGTTCTGCTTGAGCTGCGGCAGTGAAGTTCGCAAAGACACGGTGGATGAAATCGCGGACCGCGTGTTAGCGCAACAGGATGGACGACGATTCCTCGTTCTCTATAAGTTGCAGCTCGGCGACGACGGCGCGGCTCGTACCGTAAAGAGCCGCAAGCCGCAGAAGCCATCGAGCGAGGCAATCGGTCAGGCGCTCGCGAGCTTGCAGAAACGCGGCTTCAATCGCGTTCACCAGAACGGGCGCACCTACGAGTTCTCGTCGCCGGAAACGCTTCTCGATCTCGATTTCTCGCAGCCGGCGTATGTCGTGGTGGATCGCCTCTCGCTCGACCCATCAATACGCTCTCGATTGATGGATTCGATCGAAATCTGCTATCGCGAAGGACGCGGCGAAGCAATTCTCGAGTTCCCGTCCGATCAGCCGGGCGCCGAACCCGAGCGGATGGTCTTCAACGAAAGGTTTGAATGCAAGAAGTGCGGGCTTGTTTATCAGGAGCCGGAGCCGCGCCTGTTCTCGTTCAATAATCCCTATGGCGCGTGCCCGCGCTGCCAGGGATTCGGGAACACGATTGACTTCGACATTGATCGCGTAATTGCCGACAAGAGCAAGTCACTGTCAGGCGGCGCCGTCGAGCCCTGGACGAAACCGCGCTACCGGCAAATTTTTGCTGACATGAAGGTGTACGCGCGGGTGCACGGAATTCCGCTGGATGTTCCCTTTCGCGAGCTGTCACCCGAACAGCAGGAACGCATTATCGCTGGCGACCCGAAGGAAAATTTCCCGGGCGTCCAGGGATTTTTCAAATGGCTCGAGCGCAAGAAATACAAACTGCATGTGCGTGTTTTCCTGAGCCGCTATCGAGGCTACGCGACGTGCCCCGATTGCAATGCCACGCGCCTGCGACCGGAGGCTCGTGCCGTCCGAATAGCGGACCAGTCCATCACCGACGTTGGCAGAATGACCGTGACGCAGGCGCGCGAATTTTTCCGCACCATCAAGCTCAGTCCGTCGCAGAAGGAGATCGCAGCGAAAATTTTAGAAGAGATTGAAGATCGCCTGCGATTCCTCGAGGAAGTGGGGCTGGATTACCTGACGCTCGATCGCCTCACATCAACATTGTCCGGCGGCGAAGCGCAAAGAATCCAGCTCGCGACGTCTCTCGGATCGCATCTCGTCGGCTCGCTCTACGTTCTAGACGAACCGTCCGTCGGCCTTCATCCGCGCGACACCCACCGGCTAATTCATATTTTGAAAAGCCTGCGAGACCTCGGCAACACGCTCGTCGTCGTTGAGCACGATGCCGACACGATTCTGGCGGCCGACTACGTCCTGGATATCGGGCCTGGAGCCGGTGAACATGGCGGTAAGATTGTTTTCGCCGGTACGCGCGATGCTTTATTGCGCGACACGCGTTCGTTGACAGCCCGCTACTTGAACGGCGATCTCAAAATTCCTGTGCCAGCGTTGCGCAGGAAGCCGCGGGGGAAATTCCTAAAGATCATCGGCGCGCGAAGCCACAATCTGAAGAATGTGGATGTTATGATTCCGCTTGGAACGATTACGGCCATCACGGGCGTGTCTGGCTCTGGAAAATCCACGCTTCTTTACGACGTACTGTACAAGGCTCTGCAAGCCAAACGCTCCGGCGGAAACTGGAACGACGTCTGCGAGCGAATTGAAGGCGACGCGGCGATCACGGAATTCGAGATGGTGGATCAATCTCCGATTGGGCGCACGCCGCGGTCCAACCCGGCGACGTACATGAAGGCGTTCGACCCGATTCGAGAAGCCTTTGCCGCCACACCCGATGCCAAGAAGCGCGGATTCACGGCTGGCCATTTCTCGTTCAATATTCCCGGCGGGCGCTGCGAGGCGTGCCAGGGGGATGGCACGGTCACGGTAGAGATGAGATTCCTTGCCGATGTCGAATTGGTCTGCGAGGAATGCCGAGGAACGCGATACAAGAGCAGCGTGCGCGAAGTCCGGTACCGCGACAAGAATATTCACGACGTTCTGCAAATGACGGTGCGTGAAGCGCTGGGGTTTTTTGCTGCGGCGCCGAAGATTATCTCGAAGCTCAAAATCTTGGAAGAAGTCGGGCTCGGCTATTTGCGGCTCGGCCAGTCCGCGACGACGCTTTCGGGCGGCGAGGCACAACGATTGAAATTGGCGGCGCATCTTACCCGGCAGGCGAACACGGGCGTTCTCTATGTCTTCGATGAACCCTCGACCGGTTTGCATTTCGATGACATTCAGAAACTGCTCACGTCGTTTCGAAAACTCGTGGAGGGCGGCGCATCGGTGGTCATCATCGAGCACAACCTCGATATCATTAAATCCGCGGATTGGGTAATTGATCTCGGGCCTGAAGGCGGCGATGCGGGCGGACGAGTGGTGGCCGTGGGTACGCCGGAGCAAGTCGCGCGAAACAATCAGTCCTACACCGGAAAATTTCTGGCGAAGGTGTTGAATCATAATCGCGACGCGAATCACGGGAACCACTTGGGGCCAGGCGGCGGGAATGGCTCTTCGAGGAGCACTTCTACCGCGTCAAAATGAGAGCAGCGTTACGAATCGCGGCGCTGATGGCTCTATCGCTCGGAGGTATCCTGCCTGCTGGATTCGCGCAGACCACCACCCACAGCATTGTTCATGAAGAAGATCCTGCAGAGGCAGCCGCGCGCGCGACGGTCGCGAAGGCTGAGGCGGCGATGGAACGCAAGGACTTTGCCGGAGCGGTCCAAATCTGCACCGATTTTTTGGACAAGAATCCAGACAACGCCGCGGTCCATTTTCAACTCGGGTACGCCTATACGGCGTTGGGAAAATCGGATGAAGCGGAAGCTGAATACCGCAGTGCGATCGAACTTGATCCGAAAATGGGGCCTGCATATCTGAACCTCGGGCTCACATTGCTCGACAGCGATCCCGAGGAGGCTGTGTCCTCGTTGCAGCAAGCAAGCGAGTTGTTGCCAGACCAGCCTCAACCTAAATACGCGCTGGGTATGGCGTTTGCGCATGCAGGCAAGGACGACGCCGCGATCGAACAACTTCACGAGGCCGTAAGACTGGGCGAGAGGAATTTCCCTGCGCAGTTCGAGCTTGCGCGTACTCTCCTGCACGCGAGAAAGTTTTCGGAAGCTGAAACAGAGTTTCACAAGGCCCTGGATTTTCAGCCGAATTCGGCGGCCGCGCATTTGGGATTAGCGCAGACCTTGCGCGCCGAGAAAAAATCGAGCGACGCTGCAACCGAGCTCGAACGGTATCTGCAGACGAATCCGAAGGACGTTGACGGGCGAATCGAGCGCGCTTCGATGCTGATTGATCTTGGAAAGAATGAGGAAGCGCTGGGTGAACTCGATCGTGCCGCAGCACTTCGCCCGGAAACTGCATCCACTCTTAAGATGCGCTCGCTGGTCCAGTTCCGGCTCAACAATTTCGATGCCGCGCTGGCGGCTTTGAAGCAGGTCGAGACGACGTCGCCAAATGATCCTGACGTGCACGGCAGGATCGGCCATCTGCTTTTAGAGCGGAAGGACTACGCCGGCGCGGCGAAGGAACTCGCGTTTTCGTATCGCGCGGATCCCTCCCAGACCGAGGTTTTGCGAGATCTGCTGGCCGCGAATTATCTTGGCGGCAATTATCCGGCGGCCTTGGAATTGTTGGATCTTTTGGCGAAGCGCGAAACCCTCTCGAACGGCTCGTGGTTCGTTCGCGCGAGCTGCTACGATAAGCTGGGAAAGATTCAAGAGGCGCTGGACGCGTATCGAAGGTTTCTCGAGTTGAACGCTGGGCAGAGCAACGATCAGTATTTTATCGCGGCGTCTCGAGTGCGAACTTTGGAGCGCGAGTTAAAGGAAAAGAAGAAGTAAGACCGGCCATGAAAAAGCTGGGAATGCGCGGTGGGTGGTTCGGGCTTGCGCTGGCGCTGATGATGCTGCCGCAGGGTCAACGGGATCGGCTCGAAGAGTATAAGTCGCGCTTCGATAAAGAGAACGACCCCATTCGAAAAGCGAAGCTCATCGAAAAGTTGGGCGACTACCAGTTCGATCATGTTCGCCAGCAGGTGCAGGCGGGCGACATCGACCAAAGTTTAAGCACACTTACAGGCTACCGCGATGAATGCGCCTCTCTCCACGAATCACTCAGAGCGACAGGCGTCGATGCCGAGAAAAAGCCGTCCGGATTCAAGCAGCTCGAGTTCTCCGTTCGCGAAAGCTTGACTCGATTGGAAGACATTATGGCTGGGCTTCCAAAAGACGATCAGAAACGATTTACAGAAATTCGCAGCGAACTCCAAGGTCTCGACCACCAGCTCATTCTCGAACTTTTTCCGCGCCAGACGAAGCCGCCTGGTAAGGAAACCGCTAAACCGTAGGAGCCTGCAAATGCGCGCTTACATCGCAATTTGCGTTTTGGTGCTGGCAACATCACTCTTTGGCGCCATGGCAGCCCAAGCTGCGCCACCGCAGAAGCGGGATTATCTTTCCGAGGAAGAAGCCGACAAAATCCGGGATGCCGAAACGCTGGACCTGCGTGTGAAACTTTTCCTCTCGTACGCGGCGGACCGCCTGAAGAAATTTCAATACGAAGAGGAGCGCACGCTGCCACAGGCGCGGCGCAGCGAAACGCTGAATGGCCTTCTGAACGCATATTCCGGCTGCGTCGATGATGCCGGCGATGTCATCAGCCTGGCGATCGAGAAACAAAAAGACATTCGCGCGGGCATCAAGGAAATGCAAAGCGAAGGGAAACTATTCCTCGAGACGCTTCACAAATTCGAGAAGAATAAAGACGTCGACTCCTACAAGGAAACGCTCGACGATGCCATCGAAGGCACCGAGGATGCCGTTCAAGACGCAGAGAAAGCTGAGAAGGAGATGTCGCCGCCGCCGGTTCGGAGGCCCCAGAGTTGACAGAGTTGACTTTGAAACGTTCCCGGCGGCACTCTGACGCTGTCCCGGATGGCGCGCCGCTCTTTCGGCGAATATTCACGCGACTGGGATGCCAAGGCCGTCCGCCGCAGTTCGTGGTGGAATTCCGGCCCTATGCGGGCCTGACGCACACGATTCGGCTCCGTGAGGAAGTGGCGATTGTGCGGCTCTCCGATGTTATGCGAGGCGCGCCGCTTCTGATATTTGAGGCCGTTGCGGCAATGCTGCTCGCGCGGCTCTATCACCGGAAATTACCGCGCGAGTTTCTCACCAAATACCGAAGTTTTACCTCGGCGCGAAATACGCATCGCCGGATATTGGCGCTACGCCGGCATCGCGGGCGAAAAGTCGCTGAGCGTCCGCGCGGCGAGGTGCACGATCTCGCTCCGCTTTTTGAGGAGCTGAACGGCCGGTATTTCGATGGTGCTCTGAACCGCCCTCGATTGGCATGGAGCGCGCGTCCGTGGCGCAGCATGCTCGGCTGTTTCGATGCGGCCCTGAACCAGATTGTCATCAGCGGCGATCTCGACCGGCACACCGTTCCAAAACACGTCGTGGAATACGTGCTCTATCACGAGATGCTGCATTTGAAGCATCCGCTGAAATTTTCGCGCTGCCGCCTGCAAGTGCACACGCCGCAGTTTCGCGTGGAAGAAAAGCGGTTTTCGCACTACGACCAGGCGCGCCGGTTCTTATCTCGATTGCGAGTGAGGTAGCCAGGCATTGCCGTTGCGTTGTAGCGGTTCGCCAGGAAGATGTTTACGGCCGCGTCGTTTGCCGTGCATCGGCCGCTTCGGTGAGTTTCGATAGTTTGTCGATCCGCTCTTTGATTTTCTTGGCGTCAGGCGCCTGCGGCAGAATTTTCAAATATTCCGAGTAATACCGAATGGCTTGAGCGTTGTCGTGACGCCTTTCGTATATCTCCGCGATGAGCAGCCGTGGGCGCGCAAAATCGTACTTGTAGCGAATGGCGTCCTGAAAGCGGTCGAGCGCGGCTTCGGTATCGCCTTTCCGCAGATAGTATTGGCCGACTTCCATCGCCTTCATGGCGTGGTATGGGTCGTAAACCTGCGGCTGATTCGGGTCCGATTTATCTGCGGGGACTTGGCTCGGTTGGGGTGCCGTAGGTTGAGGCGAAGCCGGTTGAGGAGACGTGGGCTGGGGTGGCTTGGACGGCTGATCTTGTGTGCGCGCTGCCTTCGGAACAAAGAGACACAATGCGAGGGCGATCACAATCGCCTCTCGGTCGAGCCAACCGAAATTGAATCGTCGTTTCAACATAACGCAATGCTATCAGCCAATGCAGCCTAGAACGGTTTCGATGGCGTCTGTTATCATTGAAGTTGCATCCCTGATCGAGGTTGCATCCCTGATCGAAGTTGCATCGCTGATCGCCGCAAGCGACTGGCGACAACCGCTGTACTCATTCTAGCGCGCCGATGGACTCCCGCGAAAAAGCCGATAGCCTTCCGAACCAGCCCGGAGTGTATCTGTTTCAGGACGCGGCCGGAACGATTCTGTACGTTGGAAAGGCGAGATCGCTGCGCAGCCGGGTGCGATCCTATTTCCTGGAATCGCGATGGCGCGACGCGAAGACGGGCTCGCTCGTTCGCGAGATTGCGGATCTTGATTACATCGTCGTTGACAATGAAAAAGAAGCGCTGGCGCTCGAGAATAATCTCATCAAGCGCCACAAGCCTAAGTTCAACGTCCTGCTGCGCGATGACAAGACTTATCCGTACATTCGCTTCACCGCATTCGAGAAATATCCGCGCGTCTACGTGACGCGGCGTTTGATTTCCGACGGCTCGCAATATTTCGGCCCGTATTTTCCTGCCAGCCTCGCCTACAGGATGGTACATCTCATCCACAAACATTTTCTGGTGCCATCGTGCACCGTGGATTTGACGCGCCCCCATCCGCGGCCTTGTCTACAGTATTACATTCATCGCTGTCTCGGACCCTGCGTCCCCGGACTGACAACGGATGAACGCTACGCCGAGGCGGCGATGCACGTTCGGCTATTTCTCGAAGGGCGGCACAAGATGCTCGTCGACGATCTTGAGCGGCGCATGCAAGACGCATCCGACAAGGAACTATACGAAGAAGCTGGAGGGTATCGAGATCTGCTTCGCACCATGCACGAAATGGAAGAGAGGCAGAAAATTGCTGCAGCGGCCGGCGACGATACGGACGTGATCGCCTGGTACGCCGAGCCGCCTCAGGTGGCCGTAAATCTATTTCACTTGCGCGGCGGGCGCGTGGTGGACCGGCGGGATTTCTACTGGGAAGATCAGGAGAATTTCGACCCGGCGGAATTCCTTCCGTCGCTGCTCAAGCAAATCTATCTCGATTCGCTTTATCTGCCGCGCTACATCCACGTGCTCCTTGAATTTGAAGATCTCGATTTGCTCGAAGAAGTCCTAACGGAGAAGGCCGGCCACCGCGTTGAAATCGTCACGCCACAACGCGGGCCGAAGCACGCATTCCTGGAATTGGTGGAGAAGAACGCCCAGCACTCCTTCATACAAAGGTTCCGCGTGTTGCGGCCAAGCTCGAAAGCGATCGCCGAAGCCCTCGAATCGGCACTCGGTCTGCCGGAATCGCCCAAGCGGATTGAGAGTTTCGACATTTCCCACACTCAGGGTACTGACACAGTGGCTTCGATGGTGGTATGGGAAAACGGCAAGATTAAGAAATCCGACTATCGAAAATTTATCATCCGCGGCGACGAGGCGTTGGGCAACGACACGGCCGGGCTCCTTCGCGATGATTTCGCCAGCATGCGCGAAGCTGTCGAACGCCGCTACAGGCGCCTGCGGGACGAAAACAAGCCAATGCCGAGCTTGATTTTGATCGACGGCGGCCTTGGCCAATTGCACGCCGCAGCAGCCGCGCTCGAAAAACTCGAGATTATCAATCAGCCCGTGGCAAGCATCGCGAAGAAGCAAGAAATTCTGTACGTACTGGGCCGCGAGCATGAACCTGTTGTCCTGGAGCGCCACTCGCCAATCCTGCACTTGATCCAGCAGATTCGCGATGAGACGCATCGCTTCGCCGTGACTTTCCATCGAAAACGCCGGACACGCGCGCGCGTCCGAACGTCGCTCGCTGACATTCCGGGCATCGGCGAGCGAACGGCGCGAAAGTTGCTTCGAGAATTTGGAAGCGTCGCGCAATTGCGGAAGCTAGGAATTGAAGAGATTTCGCGGATTGTGAACAAGAATCAGGCGCGGCGTGTCGTTGAGCATCTTCAAAGCGAAGTGCACGGCGGCTCGGGGGCTGAAAACTCCCAATAGGCGCGCCGCGCGGCTTCTTGCCTGACCCGTGGCCCTATGCTAATGTCTGCATGGAGGTAATCATGAGCGACAACGTTGGTTCCAAAGTGAGTTTTTTCCTTGTCGGACTCGGTGTCGGGACGCTTCTGGGCATCCTGTTTGCACCGAAGTCGGGCGAAGAGACTCGTGAATACCTTGCTTCCAGGGCCGACGAAGGCCGCGAATACGCTCAGCGAAAAGCTCGTGAGCTTCGTGAGCGCGCGGAGGACTTGATCGAGCGGAGCAAGGAAATCATGGCCCGTCAGAAGGACGCGGTTCGGGACACAGTTACCGGCGCAGTCGAAGCCGGCAAAGAAGCCTACCGGGAAAAGGCAAAAGCTCAGTAGTTCAGTAGCGAGGCGATAAATCAAATGCAAGGTTGGATTGCAGCCTTTGTGATCATTGCGGCGCTCGCCATCGTGCTTCAGGCGATTATCATGTTTGGCTTGTACTTGCAGTTTAAGAAGTCCAGCGAACAAATGACGCGCGTCGTACGCGATCTCGATTCGAGGGTGAGCCCTATCCTTCTGCGCATCAATCGCATTCTTGACGACTCGGAAGACCGCATCTCGAGCATCGTGAGCGACGCGGCGGAAGTCACTCGCATTGCCCGCAGCCAGGCGCAGAAGGTCGATCGTGTCTTTACGGATGCTGTCGACAGGTTGCGTGTGCAAGTCGTCCGTGCGGATACGATTTTGACCGGGGCGCTCGAAGTCATTGAGGATACCGGCACACGTGTTCGCCGCACGATGCAGGGACCGGTGATGCAAGTGTCAGCTGTGCTGAAGGGCATCAAGGTCGGTCTCGATTTCATTCGTGGACAGCAGCGGCCGCGTTCTTCTGAAGCAAGCGCAGTGGACGACGAGCTGTTCATCTAATCCTGCACCAAGCAAATTCCTCAGACATTGTTTTAGAGAGGGTCGTGGTGTGCCATTACGTGGAACGACGCGACCTGCTACGGCTTTGACGGGCTAGTTCGCTGTCAGCGAATCCAGCCGCCGCCGAGGACCTTATCGCCCGAGTAGAACACCGCGGCCTGCCCGGCCGTGATGGCGCGCTGCGGAACATCGAAGATTACCGTCGCGGAATTATTCGGCGCAGGGATTAGAGTGGCGTCCGCTGGGTCGTGACGGTGGCGAATTTTGACGGCCGCGCGAATTGACTCTTGCGGCGTTTCGAACGGGATCCAGTTCACGCCGCGAACCTCGCACCGGTTTCCGCGCAATTCTCCATCTTCGCCAACCACGACTTGATTGCGCTCGCGATCGAGCGACACGACGTAAAGCGGGCGTCCGACGGCAATGCCGAGACCTTTCCGCTGTCCAATCGTAAATTGATGCAACCCAGAGTGACGTCCGAGAACTTCGCCATCGGTCGACACGATTTCACCGGTCTCGCGCTCCAGCGGGCGCCCCTGCTCGCTGAGATAGCTGCTGATGAAGCGAACGTAGTTTCCGGTGGGCACAAAACAGATTTCCTGGCTCTCCGGCTTCTCGGCGACGGGCAGCCGGAACGCGCGAGCGATTTCGCGCACTTCCGCCTTGGTCAAATCGCCGAGCGGAAAATCGGTACGGGCGAGCTGTTCCTGACGCAAGCCAAATAGAAAATACGATTGATCCTTCGAGGCGTCGCGCGCCTTCCAAAGTTCCCAGCGACTCGTCTCCGCATTGTGGAGGACTCGCGCGTAATGTCCCGTGGCCAATCGATCGGCGCCGATCTGCCGCGCAGTCCGCAATAGCTCATCAAATTTCACGTGGCTGTTGCAGCTCGAACATGGAATCGGCGTGCGGCCTTCGAGATACTCGTTGACGAACGGGCGAATGACGCCTTCCTCGAATTGCTTTTCGAAGTTCACGACGTAAAACGGGAATTCAAGATGCTGCGCCACGCGGCGCGCGTCGTAGACGTCATCGAGCGAGCAGCAGCGATGCGGAGCTGGCCCATCGCCCTCGGCTTGGAGCTCGGGGAGACGCCGCTGGTTCCATAGCTGCATCGTGAGGCCGATAACTGCATGCCCGCGCTGGCGAAGAATGGCTGCAGCCGCCGAGCTGTCGACGCCCCCACTCATCGCCACTGCGATTGTTGACGAGGCAGGTGAACTCGACGTCTCGCGAGCGGACACTACCGAGTCGCCATGATTAATGATTGCCGCCTCGCGATTCATCGAACGGGTACGGCCTTTCCCCAAGCCGGCGAAAGCTCGCGGAGATGATCGACAGCGGCGGGAATAACATCGATTACGAAATCAATCTCCGCTGCTGAAGTCTCCCGGCCAAGGCTGAAGCGGACGCTCGAGCGTCCGTCCTCCGCCGACAGGCCGATGGCCTTCAGCACGTGGGACGGCTCAACTGCACCGGAGGAGCATGCCGCACCCGTCGAACAAGCCACGCCGCGAAGATCGAGCGCGATGACGAGGGATTCCCCCTCGGCGAATGAAAACGTCATGTTGGAAGTGTTTGCTGTGCGCATATCCCGGCGGCCGTTGACGTGGCATTGCGGGATTGCGCTCAGCAAAGAATTTTCGAGGCGGTCACGCAACACCGCAATCCGGGATGCGCTATCGATCACAGATCGCGCTGCGATTGCGGATGCGCGTCCCATCCCGACGATGCCCGCCACATTTTCGGTTCCCGGACGACGGTCGCGTTCGTGATGGCCGCCGAAAAGGATGGGTTCTAGGCGCGTACCACTCTTGACGAAAAGCGCGCCGGTTCCCTTGGGCCCGTAGATCTTGTGTGCGGAAATCGAGAGCAAATCCACGCCGAGATTATTTACGTCAATCGGTATCTTGCCCGCCGTTTGCACCGCGTCCGTATGGAAATAAATGTCGGCCTCGCGGGCGATTGCGCCGATTTCTTCAATCGGCTGAATCGTGCCCAGTTCATTGTTTGCATGCATCACGCTGATCAGCGCCGTTTCCGGACGCAACGCACGGCGAACATCCTCCGGATCGACGATGCCATCGGAACCCACAGGCAGAAACGTGACGTCAACGCCATCCGAAACGCCATCCGATTGCAACTTCTCGCACGCGTGTAGAACGGCATGATGCTCGATGGCGGACGTGATTACGTGCCGCCTTCCCGGCGCGCTGGAGACCATGCCGAAAATTGCGAGGTTGTCGGCCTCCGTCCCACCGCTCGTAAACACAATTTCGGCGGGCTTCGCGCCGATCAGCGACGCCACGGATTCGCGCGCATCCTCGACGGCCAATCGCGCCTCTTGGCCCGGCGAATGGATTGAACTCGCATTGCCATAAGCATGCGTGAAGTACGGCAGCATGGCGTCGAGAACTTCCGGTGCCACCGGGGTCGTCGCGTTGTAATCGAGATAAACTCGCATAGTCTGGAAGCCGCTATGGGCCTGTATTTTCGGCGGTCCGATAATCCAGAATAGCTGCCGCATTCAGAGGGGTCAAGCCGCGCGAATCGCGGTCATTGACGCCTGCTCGATGCCAGGTGAATAGATTGCTGTCATCGCACATGTCCCGCGGGTTTTCTTGACAAGAACGCAGACCGTCCGCTAGCGTGCTTACAGGCGAATTGTTTCGTCAAGTTTTCGACACAAGTCGTCCGGGAGACAGTTTTGGCGCGACCCATTATTACGCTGACCACCGACTATGGCACTTCCGATCATCTCGTCGGCACCATGAAGGGTGTCATCCTTGGCATAAATCCGGAAGCTGAGATTGTGGATATCACGCATTCGATTGCCCCGTATGATGTGCTGGACGCCGCGCTCACCATAAATCAAGCATCCCGGTATTTTCCGAATCGCACGATTCATATTGTCGTTGTTGATCCCGGAGTTGGCACTGCGCGCCGGCCGCTGCTCGTCACCGCGGGGACTCAGTTCTACATTGCGCCGGATAACGGCGTTCTTTCGCTCGTATACGAGCGCGAGAAGGAATCGATTACGGCACGGCACATCACCGCCGATCACTATTTCTTGCGCCCGATCAGCAACACCTTCCACGGCCGCGATATTTTCGCGCCGGTCGGGGGAGCGCTATCGAAAACATGGCAGACCGCTAGTTTCGGCGATCAGATTGAGGATTTTATACGGCTCACATTGCCGAAGCCGAAAGTGACCGGCAATGTGGTCAAGGGCATTGTGCTTCGTGTAGATGCCTATGGAAATCTTGTAACCAATCTGACGCCTGAAGACGTTCCTTCGCTGAACGCCGGGAATGGCAAAGTGAAAGTCCTCGTCGGGAGCCAGGAAGTGGGCAAGATGGTGCGGACGTTTGCGGATGGTGCGCAAGGCGAGCCGATTGCGTTAATTGGGTCGAGCGGTTTTCTCGAGTTTGCCGTCAATAAGGGCGACGCCGCGAAGGCCTTGAAAGCGAATCGCGGCGCTGAAGTCACCGTCGAATTGAAGTAAGCCCCAACTTAGGGCGCTGTTTTCCCCGCTAGTTTTTCCGCGCTGTCCCTACGAATACTGTTCATGAATCAGCGCGCCAACTCGGCCACGGCAAGCTGTGCGCGCATGCGCGGGTCCATCCAATCTCGGAGCGCGTCGCCGAGAAGATTGAAAGCGAGGACTGCCGTCATCACCGCAAGCGCGGGAAAGATCACAAGATGCGGCGCATCGAAAAGATGGCTTCGGGCGTCGTTCAGCATTGCTCCCCAACTGGGCATCGGCGCGAGAACACCCAATCCAAGAAAGCTCAAAGTGGATTCCGCAAGGATCGCTCCAGCCATCGCAATCGTTGCTTGAACGAGAACCGGTTGCAAAATGTTTGGGATCAAGTGGCGCGCGATGATTCGCAGGTGTGACGCACCGAGCGAGCGCGCGGCGAGAACGTACTCCATTTCCTTCGCTTGCAAGATTTGGGCGCGCGCCAGCCGCGCGTATCCGGCCCATCCCGTTATGGCGAGCGCCAGAATCACCTTTCCAATGCCCGGACCCAGAAAAGCTGCGAACGCGATCGCAAGCAGGATTCCTGGGAAAGACAGAAAAGCGTTGATCAGCATGATGTTTACGAACCGATCGAGCCAGCCGCCAAAATAACCGGCGAGGGAGCCGATGGCGAGGCCGGCGATTCCGCTCGAGAGGACGACGCAGATGCTCACAAGCATCGAGACGCGGGCGCCAAATAGGACGCGCGAAAGAATATCGCGACCGAGTTGATCGGTGCCCATCCAATGCGCAGCGTTGGGCGGGCTCAAGCGCACGGCGAGATTCTGCGCGGTTGGATCGTAGGGAGAGAGCCACGATGCGCCGAGTGCGCAAATGATCAGGATGGCCGTCACTGCCAGACCCCAACGGCCCAGAACGCTCTGGTGCAAGAATCGTCGAAGTCCTTTCATTATGGGAGCCTCATTCGAATCGCACCCGCGGATCAACCAGCAGATAAACGAAGTCGGTGACGAGATTGACGAGCACGTACGAAACCGCAATCAACAGAATGCATCCCTGCAGGAGCGGATAATCTCGCGCCTGAATCGCCGTAACCGCCAAGCGGCCAATACCTGGCCACGAGAAAATCGTTTCAGTGACAATCGTACCTGCGAGCAGTGTGCCGAACTGCAAGCCCAGAATCGTCAAAATCGGAATCAGCGCGTTGCGAAACGCGTGACGAAACAGCACGGCTGATTCCGAAAGCCCTTTCGCACGAGCGGTCCGGACGTAGTCGCTCGAGAGTTCTTCGATCACGGCGATCCGCACCATCCGAGTCAAAATAGCTGCCAGCGCTGCCCCCAGCGTGATTGCCGGAAGCACCAAGTGCGCGAGCCCACCGCGGCCCGAGACGGGCAGCCACCCGAGAATCACGGAGAAAAGGAGAATGAGCACGGGGCCGAGCGCAAAATTTGGAACGGATAATCCGAGGAGGGTGAAAACACTTGCCACGCGATCCTCTATGTGACCGCGCTTGTGCGCAGCCAAAACACCGGCGGAAATCCCGATGGCGGCGCAGGCCAGCAACGCGACAAAGGAGAGTTCGAGAGTGGCCGGGTAATGCTCCAGAATCACGCGCGATACCGGCCGCTGGTAGCGGAACGATTCGCCCAGATTCCCGTGAAGCACGCCCATTAAATAACGCCCGTATTGCGTCGGCAAAGGAAGATCGAGGCCAAGTGCGTGGCGCAGTTGATTTAAATCTTCGACGCGCGCTCCTTCACCCAGCATCTCCTGCACAGGATCGCCTGGCACAATGTGCGCGAGGAGAAACACCATCGTAACGATGAGCCACAGCGCGGGAATCGCGAGCAGGAATCGAAGGCCGATGCGTCGAAGGATCGTCACGAGCCCCCACGGTTCCGCGCAGGTGACGACGTTTCCGAAGAGGGCTGCGTAGCCGATTTCGCTGCAGGTGCCACGCTCGATATCCTGTCAGTTTCACCTACAACTGCCGGCGCGGAAGCAGCGCCGCCTGCTTCCAGCGCCTTGATCTTCACGCGCGAAACCCTGCGCCGATCCATGTCCATCACTGTGAAAAGGTGACCGTTGGCTTCGAAACTTTCGCCGCCGCGCGGAAGGAATCCAAGGCGGCTGAGCACGAATCCACCGATCGTCTCGTAGGCGGAGTCGTCGGGAACCGATATTGCATATTGAGCCTCAAGATCGCGCACCTTGAGCGCGGCATCAAAGACGAGCGATCCATCGGGAAGTTTCAGCGGGCGTTCCACGACGTCAAATTCGTCGTGAATTTCGCCGACCATTTGCTCGAGAATATCTTCCAGAGTGATGAGGCCGAGAATACTTCCGAATTCGTCCACGACCATCGCAATTTCAGTGCGCCGGAGGCGAAACTCCACCAGCAGTTCGCTCGCTGATTTCGTTTCCGGAACAATCAGAATTTCACGCCGGTAACGATTTAAATTGAAATCCGTTGCGGTTTGCCCGTCTTCCGCGCGCCTTACTCTTTCCAGCAGCGGCCAGACCAAATCTTTGATGTGAACGAATCCTGTGACGTGATCGAGATTGCCTTCATAAACTGGAATTCGCGAGCGTTGAGTGGTAGCAAACATCTTCATCGCGTCTTCGAGGCTGGCGCCGGCCGGTAAGGCGTGGATGTCCGGGCGCGGCACCATAATCTCGCGCGCCTGCACTTGGCTGAGCTCCATCGTGCCTTGAATGAATTGCATTTCGGAGGCCTGCAGCAGTCCACGCTCGCGCGCTTGCTCAATTAGAACCTGGAGTTCTTCCGCGGAATGAACCAGCGTGTGGCTCTGCGCCGCCGGAACTCCGAGGCTGCGGACAAATTTTTCAGCGATGCCGTCAAGAAGATCAATTGCCCAGCGAAATGAATTCAGGAACCAATGGAAGGGCCGCGCGATCAACAGGGCAACGCGCTCGGCCCGCGCCAGACTTACACTCTTTGGCACCAACTCGCCGAGGATTACTTGCAGGGTCGTCAGTAAACCGAATGCGATGACAAGCGCGATTCCGTGGGCCGTGACGGCCGCCCAGTGCTGCGGCATCGCGGCGACGATTGGCCGAAGCATGTTCGAGAGCGTGATTTCGCCGACATATCCAAGCGCCAGACTCGCCAATGTAATTCCGACCTGGACTCCGGAGATTACGCGGCCCAAATCCGCCAGCAGTGACTCGACGATGCGGGCCCGAGCGTCTCCTTGCTGGACAAGTTGTCGAACGCGCGAGATGCGCACGGCCACAAGAGAAAATTCGGTAGCCGCGAAAAAGGCGTTGATGCCGACAAGCGCCAATACGCCGAATAGTTGCAGGAAGAGCATCAGCGAAAATTCTAACAATTTGCGACGCGGAAAAGGAGTATTCCAATACCTGCTGGTACAAGGACGGTGACCGGGGTGAGGTGACCGTTTGCGGCGCCAAAGTCGCGTTAACTACGTCGCGCCGGTCGGGTTGCGGCGCTTTGTTCCGTACGCTAGACTTCGTGAATCACTATCGATGCCCCGACCGAACCGCTCTCATTTCTTAATCAATTTCATCGCTCTTCTTCTGCTTGTCGTGGGCGTGTCTCTGCTCGTGGCGTGGTGGTTCACGTGGCGTCCGCTGCCCACGCTTGACGGTATAGTTGAACTGCCGGAACTCAAAAATTCCGTGACCGTCGACCGGGATTCCTGGGGCATTCCGTGGATACAGGCGAGTTCGATCGAGGACCTTGCGACGGCGCAAGGCTACGTGGTCGCCCAGGATCGACTTTGGCAAATGGACTTGTTGCGCCGCGCGGCTGGCGGCGAGCTCTCCGAGATTTTCGGCAAGATCGCACTCGATGTGGATCGCGAGAATCGCACTCTGGGCCTGCGCGTCGCCGCCGATGCCGCCGTTACGAGGATGGATCCCCAAGCGCGGCAAATCCTCGGAGCTTACGCACGCGGCGTAAATCGCTATATCGACGAGCGCCGCGGTCGCCTGCCGATTGAATTTACGCTTCTGCATTACGAACCTCGCGAATGGACGCCAGCCGACACGTTCCTGATCAGCGCGTACATGTGGAAGACACTGACAACGACCTGGAAAGCGAAACTGAATCGCGCGCGCATTACGGCGCTCGTTGGACCTGAGAGGGCGCGGGATTTGTTCGTGGTCGATTCCCCGCTCGACCATTACGTGGTGGGCGCCCCTGAATTGCACTTGCGGCCCGTATCAGAGATAGCTCCGGACGATTCACCTGCCGCGGCGTTCTCAATCGAAGGCCCTGCCTCAAGACATCGCGACGGCGAACCCGATTCTCCGCTCGGTTGGAGCTCAACCTTCAATTTCCTATCGCAATTCGAAGAGCAGACTTCGGAGATCATCGGGAGTAACAATTTTGTGGTGAGCGGCGAGCACACCGCCTCCGGAAAACCCATCCTCGCGAACGATACGCATCTCGCCTTCAGTATGCCCGGCATTTGGTACATCGTTCACCTCACGGCACCGGGTTGGAACGTTGAGGGGTTCTCCTTTCCGGGCTCACCGCTGATCGTCATCGGCCACAACGACGACATCGCGTGGGGATTTACGAACAGCAACGCGGCTGTCCAGGATCTGTACGCGGAGACGCTAAATCCCGCGGATCCGCTCGAATACCTGGTCAATGGAAATTGGGTGAAGGCCACGACGCGGCGCGAAGTGATCAAAGTGAAAGGCGAAGACGACGATATTCTCGATGTCGTTCTCACGCGCCACGGACCGATCGTATCTCGCGACGCTCCCGAACACGGCGCGCATGCCTACGCGCTTCGCTGGACCGCCACCGAACCGGGCGCTCTCGATTTCTCCTATCCGTTGCTCGGTAACGCCAAAAACTTTTCTGAATTCCTTCAGACCATCCACAAAATTGCCGGACCGGGGCAAAACGGAGTTTATGCGGACAAAAACGGCAACATCGGCTACGCCGTCGGCGCATGGATTCCTATCCGGAAATCCGGCAATGGCGCGCTGCCCGTGGACGGTTCAACGGACGCGGGCGAGTGGAAGGGCTACATCCCTCTCGACAATTTACCGAAGGCTCTCAATCCCGAAGGCGGCGTCATCGCGACTGCCAATGCGCGAACCATCGGCCCGGCGTACAAATATTTCTTCACGGATCGTTGGGCGGGACCGGAGCGCACCGCGAGGCTGTACGAACTTCTGACGGGTCGCAAGGATATGCGTCCGGTCGACGCGAACGCAATTCAGAACGACATATTCAGCATGCCGGATACCTTCCTGGCTCACCATCTCATTGATGCGAGCGAGAAGTCTCCGCCGAAGAGTGCGCAGACTCAGTCATTCATCGACAAGCTGAAAACCTGGGACGGTCGAGCGTCGGCCGACTCAGTGGAGACGTCGTTCGTCGAGTACACACGTCATGCATTGATGATCAATCTGCTTCACCCGTATCTTGTCGGCGACGCGAGCCAGTATGAACTCTGGGAACCTGACAGCGATTACAACGAAGTTTGGTGGCGCGACAAGGTTTTCCTTGCCAACATACTGCAAGATCAACCATCGGCGTGGCTGCCGAAGGGTTTTCATAGTTACGAAGAGCTTCTGATCAAAAGCGCAGATGAGGCCATTGCATCGCTTGCGGCCGCGAGTCCGGACGGAGAACCCTCACACGCGAACTGGGGGAAGCTGCATCCGCTCGAAATTCTTCATCCCCTGGGGCAATCCGGGATGCTTCGTGACTTGCTCGGCATTGGCCCGATTGAGCAGGGCGGAACGATCGACACAATTCGAGCGATGGGCTACCGGCACGGTCCTGCGATGCGTTTCGTAGCGGACCTCTCGGATTTCGATCAATCGCTCATGGAGATTCCCGCCGGCGAATCGGGCCAGTACACGAGTCCGCATTATCGCGATCAATTTCCGGAGTGGTTTGCGGGACGCGGGATTCCGGCCCCGTTTAGTCCCGCGGCGGAAGCGCGCGTGCGCGCCCACCGGCTGGTGCTCGTTCCATCGCAGTGACCGCGGGGTTCGCCTGGTGCCGGAACTTTCCGAAGGCGAAGGCGTCGCGGGCAGAAACCGCCATAGACATTGATGAGTTTCTGGAACGTGCGCTAGAATGCTAGAAATGATTTTGCTCAGGCACAGTCGATAGGCATCGGGCTGGCGACTTTCCGCACGACGAGGCAAATTTGACTGCAGCAATTAATAAAGTAGCCGAAACAGCGAAACGTGGGGATTTCGAACGCTCTCTTGGCCGGCTCGAAGAAGTAGTCAAACGGCTGGAGAGCGCGGATCTTTCGCTGGACGAAGCAATGAGGCTCTTCGAAGAAGGCGTGACGCTTTCGCGCGAATGCCAGAAGCAGCTCGAAGAAGCTGAGGGCCGAATCGAGATTCTGCTCAAGAAGGCCGGGGGGGAAATTGAAGCCCAGCCTTTCGATGTTGACGAAAAATCTTCGTAGTGGTGTCCGCCGATTGAGCGGCAGTTTAAGGCCGCAGTGAAGCAAACCGAGGAATGAAACTCCCCGACTTTTTCGAATCGGATCGCGCAGCGGTAGAAGCCGCATTGGAGAAATTCCTTCCGGCCGTTGAAACTCAACCTTCTTCGATTCATGAAGCGATGCGGTATAGCGTATTTGCGGGCGGCAAACGTCTTCGGCCAATCATGTGCGTCGAATCCGCTCGCGTGTTCAGTGATCCTCCCGACGCGGCGATTCCCGCGGCATGCGCCTTCGAATTTATTCACACATATTCGCTAATTCACGACGATCTTCCCGCTCTCGACAACGACGATTTGCGCCGCGGCAAGCCGACGTGCCATAAGAAATTTGGCGAGGCCATAGCCATTCTCGCCGGCGACGCTTTGCTGACGCTGGCGTTCGAGACGCTGGCGAAATCTCCCATCGAACCGCAACGCGGCATTCAAATCGTTTCCGAAGCCGCGCGAGCGGCGGGCACGGTGCGCGGAATGATCGGCGGACAGGTGGCGGATCTCGAAGCCGAGCGCAAGCCCATCGAACTCATGGCACTTGAGTTTATCCATCGCTCGAAGACCGCGGCGCTCATACGCACGTCAATCGTCGCCGGCGCGATCGCCGGAGGCGCCGAGGAGCAGGATGTCGAGCGTCTCCGCAGTTTCGGCGAATACATCGGCTGGGCATTTCAGGTGGTTGACGACATTCTCGACGTCGAGGAATCATCAGCGGCGCTCGGCAAAACAGCCGGTAAAGATCAGGCACAGCAAAAGGCAACTTATCCGGCGCTGCTCGGTCTCGAGAGATCCCGTGAAGTGGCCACCGAGCTTGCCGGCAAAGCACTTTCCGAATTAGATTTCTACGGCGCGCGCGGCGACCGCCTGCGGCAGCTCGGGGAATTCCTCGTCGCGCGTCGCGCCTAAGCCCAACGAAGTGAAATCGCATACAGACAAGACACGCCTGGATGTTCTTCTCGTTGAACGAGGTCTCGCTCCCTCGCGCCAGCGGGCGCAAGCGATGCTTCTGGCCGGTAATGTCGCCGTGAATGGCCAGCCCTCGAGCAAATCCGGCGCGCTCATCGCGAACGACGCTGAAATCCAGATTTCCGGCGAGACGCTTCGCTACTCCAGCCGCGGCGGACTCAAACTTGAAGGGGCGTTAGAGGATTTTCATCTCTCTCCGGCGGGTAAAGTCTGCCTCGATGCGGGCAGCTCCACCGGCGGCTTCACGGATTGTCTGTTGCAGCGCGGAGCGACGCGCGTCTATGCAGCGGATGTGAACGTGAAACAGCTCGACTGGAAGCTCGCGCGCGATGCGCGGGTCGTCCCAATCAAATGCAACGTGCGATACCTAAAACCCGATATGATTCCCGAGCCCGTGGAATTGGTGGTGATGGACTTGTCGTTCATTTCCGTCGAGAAAGTTTTTCCGGCAGTCGTGGCGGCCGTTGGCGCGAACGCGGAATTTCTGATTCTGATCAAGCCTCAGTTTGAATTGGACCGCCTCGATATTGGAAAAGGCGGGGTCGTTCGGGACGCAGCGCTACATCAGCGAGCCATTCAGCGCGTGAAGGAAGCCGCGCGGAAGAATGGCCTCGATGCGCTCGGCGTCGAGCAAAGCCGCGTGCCCGGAGCCGAGGGCAATATCGAATTTTTCCTGCACGCCGTGCGTAGGCCCTCTAGTACAATCGCCGCTCAAACCAAATGATTCGCTCCGTCGGAATTATCTGCAAGCCTCGAAAAGAAGATCTTGGGTCAATCGTCCCTTCGCTGGTTGAATGGCTGCGCGCGCGCAAACTTCGCGTCTTGCTCGATCAGAGTGCAGCCGAATCATGCCCGAACTGCGAGTCCCCGGCGCAACAGGAGGCGCTCATCTCCGAATCGGATCTCGTCGTTGTGCTTGGCGGTGACGGTACGCTTCTTGCCGCCGCGCGGCTGCTTCAGAATCGCGAGGTGCCGATTCTTCCCGTGAATCTCGGAGCACTCGGGTTCATGACGAGCGTGACTCTCGACGAGTTGTATCCGCTTCTCGAGCAGACGCTCGCCGGCGAGCACCGCGTGAGCGAGCGCATGGTTTTACAAGCGGAAGTGGTGCGGGATGGTTCGACCATTCAGGCGCAACGAGCACTTAACGACGCAGTAGTAAATCAGGCAGCGCTAGCGCGTCTCATGGAATTTCACGTTCACGTGGACGGCAGCCACGTAGGAAGATACCGCGCGGATGGATTAATTATCGCGACGCCAACGGGCTCGACGGCCTACTCGCTGGCCGCTGGCGGCCCAATCCTGCATCCCGACATCCATGCCTTTGTTATCACGCCCATCTGCCCTCACATGCTGACGAATCGGCCCTTGGTTGTGCCCGATTCTTCTCGAATTGAAGTTACGTTCACTCACGGAGACGAACCCGTGCACGTTACGCTCGATGGCCAAGTCGGCTGGCAGCTTGAGCGTGACGACCGCGTCGTTATCACCAAATCGCCGAATCGCGTCCTTCTCGTGCAACCGCCGAGAAAATCGTACTTCGAAGTGTTGCGGAGCAAGCTGGGCTGGGGCGGACGCTGATTCTTGCAGCCTTAACTATTCGCCCCGCACGAGATCCCGCCGCGTTTCTCTTCGCCGGATAATTTTCGCGATATTTCCTGAGACTAGAACCTCGGCAGCACGAGGCCGGGAATTGTAGTTGCTCGCTTCGACAAAGCCGTACGCCCCGGCGCCCCAGAGAGCTAGCACATCGCCCGCCTGCACCTCTTCGATCGGCCAATCATGAAGAAAACAATCGCCGCTTTCGCAAACGGGGCCCACGACGTCCGCCCGAATAATTTTTGGACGTGTTGTGCCGCGCTTGATCGGCGTCACGGGATGCACGGCGGAATAAAGCGCGGGTCGAATAAAGTCGTTCATTCCCGCATCTACAACGACAAAGGTTTTGCCGCGATTCACTTTTGTGTGAATGACGCGGGTCAAAAGCACGCCTGCGGGACCCACGATCGACCGGCCCGGTTCGAGGAGCACGTGACATCCAAGAGGCTTGAGTGCGCGTGTAACGATCCCGGCGAACTGTGAAATCGACGGAGGCTTTTCGAGCGCATATCGAATTCCCAAGCCGCCACCGATATCAATATACGTCAGGCGAAATCCATCGCGCCGCAAGTCGCCGGCAAATTCGACAAGGCGCTTAAGTTCGCGACGAACCGATTCGACATGAAGAATCTGCGAGCCAACGTGCGCGCTGATACCCTTCCAGTCAAGCCACTGCGAATCGCGATGCGCTTCATAGAGCCGCCTTGCGGCGGGCCAGTCGAGCCCGAACTTGTGTTGATGACGGCCCGTGGCAATGTGATGGTGCCCGCCCGCTACGACATCCGGATTCACGCGGATCGCCACCGGCGCGCGCTTCCGCAGGCGCGCCGCCTCATCTTCCAGGACTGCCAACTCCGCTTCGGATTCGACATTGAAGAGAAGAATTCCGGCGCGCAACGCTTCGCCGATTTCTTCGCGCGTTTTGCCCACACCGGAAAACACGACCCGTCCCGGAGTAACGCCAGCGCGGCGCAGGCGATAAAGTTCGCCGCCGGAAACGATATCGAAGCCACTCCCGCAATTGGCGAGCAGCCTCAGAATCGACAGATTCGAGCTGGCTTTCACTGAGTAGCAGATCGTGGCCGTCACACCGCGAAGCGCAGTGCAGTATTCACGATAGTTCGCCTCGATAGCAGCGCGGCTGTAAACATAAGTGGGAGTGCCATGCCGCGAGGCAATGTCAGCGAGCGGCGTCCGCTCACAGATAAGGTCGCCGCCCCGCCAGCGGAATTGCGGCGTAAAAGTTGTTGGATCAATTGGCGAGGCGGCAGGTAAGGCGGAACCCTTGCTCGGCGCACGAGATCGCATGTTCGGTCTCAGAGGACCTTGAGGACGACGAGAGTTCTGTCGTCAAACGCGTGGACCTTCCCGGAAAATAGCTCGACTTCCTCAAGAACCCGGTCGGCAATCTCCGCCGCCGGGCGCGTCGCATGCGCCACCACGAAATCGCGCAAGCGATCAGTTTCGTAGAATTCACCTGCGGCGTTGCTCGTGTCGCTCAATCCGTCGGAATAAAACACGAGCATATCGCCGGGATCGAGGATGACACTCATTTCGTCGTAGCTGACTTCATCGAGCATTCCAAGGGGAAAACCTTCCAGCTTCATTTTCTCGCAACGGCCCTGATGCCAGAGTAGCGGCTGTTCCTGCCCGGCATTCGCGATGCGAAGCCTTCGTTTGCCGCGATGCCACGTTGCGATTGCCACGGTCATGAAGCGCCCCTCGATACGGCGCTCTACGATAAGTTGATTCATATCGCGAAGGAGCTGTGCGGGCGGCAACTTTTGCGGCGCCAGGCTTCGCAGAATTCCAATCGCCGCCGCGCCGTAGAGAGCCGCCGCGCTGCCTTTCCCGCTGACGTCACCCATCGCGATGGCCAACTCCTGCGGCCCGTATCTTAGAAAGTCGTAGATGTCGCCGCAAAGTTCGCGGGAGGAGACGACTCTCGCAGCGATGTCGAGCCCGAATTCGGGACCCGGCGCTCGTGGAAGCAACGCGCCCTGCAGCCGGCGCGCAGCGTTCAGATCTCGCTCCATCCGCGATTCATCGCGCGCCACCTGCTCATAGAGGCGCGCATTTTCGATCGAAACAGCAAGATTCGCCGCCAGAATCGAAAGCGCCTGCACGTGGTCCGGCGTGAAATAGTTCAGTTGCGGGCTCTCCAAATCCAAAACGCCGATGACGCGATTCTTGTACAGCATCGGTACGGCGAGCTCCGATCGCGTTTCCGGATTGACTTTGAGATATCGCGGGTCGAGCGAAACATCGGGAACCACCACCGGGCGCTTCAGCGAAGCCGCCGCGCCGACAATTCCCTCGTGCACGGGAACCGCGAATTTCTCCTGCACGCGCTGGCCGAACTTAACGGTTACGCGATGGCGAAACACCTTCTGGTCTTCGTCGCAGAGGAGGATCGAAAAAATCTGATAATCGATGATTCGCTTCGTAAGTTCGGCGGCTCGCCGGAGAATTTCCTCGACGTCCAGAACCGAGCTCGCCTCGCGGCCAACTTCGTTCAGTAGCAGCAGCGTATCGGCCTGATTCCGAACACGCTCGAAAAGGCGCGCATTTTCAATCGCGCTCGCAATTCGCGTGGCGAGCAAGGTGAGAATGTACTGCTGCTCGCGCGTGAAATAATCGACCTGGCGGCTCTGAATGTCGAGGACGCCGATGGCCTTCCCTGCAAGCATCAGCGGGACAGCCAGCTCGGAGCGAACCCCGTCAATCGCGTTAATGTAACGCGGATCTCTTGTCACGTCGCTCACGCGCACCGGCCGGCCGGTCGACGCGGCCGTTCCCGTAATTCCCTCTCCCCACGGTATGCGCCAGTGCTCCACGATCTCCGGGCTGTAGCCTATCGCAAATCGAAAATGGAGTTCCTGGGTGCCTTCCTCTGGTAAAAGCACTGCAAAAATTTCGTAGTCAATCAGCCTTTTGATGAGTTCACCCGACTTCGCCAGCACTTCGTCGAGATTGAGAGACGAATTAATTTCCTGCCCGATTTCGGCAAGTGTAGCCAGCGTTTCGGCGGAGACGTCAATTGGAGATTTCAGCTCGATGGGGTCCATTCAAATTCCGAACGATTGACGATTTGTTCAATACGCCGAGGGCCGCGCGGCAGGCGGCTCAGCCGCGGCGCCGCGCGCTTGCTCGAGGATTTTGACGCTCGCGCTCGCGCCAATACGCGTCGCGCCTGCAGCGACCATTTTCTTGACGTCTTCGAGGCTGCGCACGCCGCCGGCAGCCTTGATACCAATATCACCGCCAACGACGGCGCGCATCAGGCTGACGTCTTCAGCCGTCGCGCCCCCTGACGAAAATCCGGTCGATGTCTTAACAAAGTCCGCTCCAGCGTTCTTGGCCGCCATCGATCCGCGAATTTTCTCTTCGATGGTAAGCAGCGCCATTTCCAGAATCACTTTGCAGATGGCCCCGCCGCGATGGCTCGCTTCCACCACACCGCGAATATCGGATTCCACCACGTCGTCGAGGCCGGATTTCAGCGCGCCGATGTTCACCACCATATCAATTTCCTGCGCGCCGAGCTTGATACTTTCGTCCGTCTCGTAAATTTTCACCTGCGGCAGCGTCGCTCCCAACGGAAATCCGACGACGGTGCAAACTTTCACGGCGCTTCCACGAACGAGCTCCGCCGCTTGCGCTACATTCCAGGGATTTACGCACACCGACGCGAAACCGAATCGCGTGGCTTCCTCGCAAAGCGTGCGAATCTGGTCGCGCGTAGCGTCAGGCTTCAAGAGCGTGTGATCGATCAGGTGAGCAATTCCGGCGTCAACCGAGCTGACTCCGGCGCCGGCTGAAATGCGCGCCGCTCCGGCTTCCACGACTCTTTGCGTCTTGTGAACGCAAAGTTGGGCGCAGCGTTCATTGCACTCGGGACAAGCGATATCGAGGAAATCGACGGCGCGGACGGCCCCCGCGGATCCTCCGAGATTCAGGAGGATTTCCTCGGTGATGGATTGAATCAATCGTTCGAGCCGTTCCGAATCCAACTGAGCCGCTCCGACAGCAAACCACCAAGTCCGGGCACGCCAAGCTTCACGCCGTATTACGGCTTGCGATGCCGGTCTTCGATGGCACGAATTTTGTCCACGCGCTTCTGATGGCGGCCGCCCCCAAATTCCGTTTCAAGCCACACCGCCAGAATCTCACGCGCCGCGTCCGCTGGGATGAGGCGCGCGCCAAGAGAAAGTATGTTGGCGTCGTTGTGTTCTCGGCTGTTGCGCGCGGTAGCTCTATCATAGCATAGCGCCGCGCGCGCTCCGGGGACCTTGTTCGCCGCGATGGAAGAGCCGATTCCTGCACTATCGATCACGACGCCGCGCCACGCATCGCCGCGCACCACGGCATTCGCAACCGCTTCCGCAAAATCGGGATAATCGACGGCCTCGATGCTCGAAGTGCCGAGATCAAGCGGCGTATATCCCCAGTCGCGCACGTAAGTCTTCAGATCTTCCTTCAGCGCGAAGCCGCCGTGGTCCGCGCCCAATGCCACCACACGCCCGAAATGCGAATGCGCGCTCTGCTTCGACGCCTCTGCGACGCGCAGAATGATTTTGCGGCGCTCCACTTCGTCGCGAGCCAGCGGCGTAATCAGCGTGTCGGGCGCGATCGCGATTTCGCCGCCGTCCGGCGTATCTTCGAGTTCGCGCGTGGTGAGTACGGGTCGAGGCACGGCTATTCGGGCGGCAGGGAGAGAACGCAGACGTCCTTCAGATTACGATATCGCTCGCCGTAATCGAGACCGTAGCCGACCACGAATTCGTTGGGAATTTGAAACCCGACATAATCGGCCTTGATTTCTTTGATAAGTCGGCGCGACGGTTTGTCGAGCAGTGCGGCGATTTTCAGCACTCGCGGCCGGCGCTGCTCTAGAATGCGGCGAAGGTAACTCAGCGTCAGTCCGGTGTCCAGAATGTCCTCGACGAGAATCACATTGAGTCCCTCGATGCTGCTGTCGAGGTCCTTTAGCACACGCACCTGCCCCGAGCTTTCTTTACCTTTGCCGTAGCTCGAGACTGCGATGAAATCGAGCGAAGTGTCCAAATTGATTTCGCGAACGAGATCCGAGAGGAAAATGCACGCGCCCTTCAGAACGCCGACCAGATGCAGGCGCTCGCCCTTGAAATCTTTCGTAATCTGCCGGGCGACTTCCTGAACACGCTTCTTGATTGCGGCGCGGCGAATAAGAACCTTGAGATGATTGCGCCCTTTTTCTGACATCGATGATTATCCCCTGACGAGAAGGCGGGTACTCTAACCCACGGCGCTGGGGATGACAAGAAGCGGAAATCCCACGCCCACGGCGAAGTGATTCGATGTAGCCGGGCGACGGACTTAATCGCAATCGCCACGCGTGCTTCACTCCCCGTCGGAAGCATCCGGTAAAGCGACGCGAGGCTTCGTCCCGTGCGGCGCGGCGCGAAGATATTGCGCCGGCCAGGTCTCCGAGTGTCCCAATTCTCGCGCTGCTCGCAACGGCCAATACGGATCGCGCAAGAACTCTCGGGCGAGAAAGACCAAATCGGCTTGTCCGGTTTGAATGATGTGATCGGCCTGCGCGGGATCTGTGATCATCCCAACCGCGCCCGTCCGAATGCCTGTCTCCCGCCGGATTCGTTCGGCAAATTCCGTCTGGTATCCCGCTCCGATGGGAATCTGCGCCTTCGCGACCGTGCCCCCGGATGAGCAGTCAATCAAATCCACCCCGAGCGGACCAATACTTCTCGCCAACTCGACGGATTGCTCGATGTCCCAGCCGCCTTCGACCCAATCGGTCGCGGAGATTCTTACGAAAAGCGGAAATTGCGCCGGCCACTCGCGGCGGATTTCAGCTATCACGTCGCGCAGCAGCCGCGTTCGATTCTCCAGCGATCCCCCATACTCATCTTCGCGTTTATTGCTCAGTGGCGAGAGGAATTGATGCAGCAGGTAGCCATGCGCTGCGTGAATCTCGATCAGCCGAAAACCCGCGTTTCTTGCGCGCAGCGTGGCCGCGCCAAACTCACGAGTGACGGACTTGATGTCATCTCTCGTCAGAGGTCGCGGCGTGGTGTAGCCTTCGGAAAATGGAATCGCACTCGGCGCAACCGGCTGCCAGCCGCCCTCAGCGACTGAAATCGGCGTGCCGCCTTCCCATGGCCGCCGCGTCGATGCCTTGCGTCCGGCATGCGCCAACTGAATACCGGCAACACTTCCGTGCTCACGCACAAAATGCGTAATCCTCGCGAGAGGCTCGACGTGCGCATCGCTCCAAATGCCGTGATCTTCGGGGCTGATGCGGCCTTCCGGCGATACGGCGCTCGCTTCCACGATCACAGCTCCGGCGCCCCCGACCGCGCGGCTCCCGAGATGCACGAAGTGCCAATCCGTCGCCAGGCCATCCACGCACGAATACTGGCACATCGGAGACATCACGATCCGATTGCGCAGCGTCACTGCGCGAATCTTGAACTCAGAAAATAAATGGCCCACCTTGTTTATCCCCTGTGAAGGAACAGCGCGATCAAATCAATCGTAGCGCCGCGCGGGCTTCGCTGATTGACTTGTCTTTCCAATGCCGCGAGAAATTATCGAGGGATGAGAATGACCGGCTGTTCATCCGATCAATATAGAGAGTCCCGAGAAGATGATCGATCTCGTGCTGGAGGATTCGGGCGTACCAACCCGAGGCTTCAATCACCTTCGGTTTTCCGTGCTCGTCGAGGCATTGGACGCGCACAGAGCGAGCACGCGGAACTATCGCCGAAAATCCCGGCAGGCTGAGGCAGCCTTCGTAGAACTCGACTTTCTCCGGGCTCATCTTTCGAATCTTCGGATTGATGATGACGTGAAAAGGAACCGCTTTTCGTTCGCGTTCGGCGAGCTTTTCACGCGAGGCATCCTTGTGGTATTCAGCGAGATCTTCGATCACCGCGATTTGCAGCGATACGCCTAACTGCGGAGCGGCCAGGCCTACGCCGGGAGCGTCGCGCATGGTCTCGCGCATTCTTTCGATGAGTTTCCGAGTATCCTTGCTCAAAGTTTCGTTGACCGTCAGCGGGCGGGCTCTGAGCCGGAGGACCGGTTCGCCAACGCAGACTATTTTCATGAGCTCGCGCCGATCCTTGTTATGCGGCCATTCAGTCAACCCAGCCATATTACCGCGAGGCCGTGACCGCGCAATCGTGGTTTTGGATGCAAAAATGAGTCTCGCGATGCATGAAGCTCTGTAAATCAGCGAGAATAAACTGCGCAATGCACTTGCTATTGCGAACCCGCAGCATCCTGCATCCCTGTGTGCTAACCTTTAGTTCGACTTCATCCATCTAGCTTTCGATCTCTTCGAATGTTTTCCGACCGCACAAACTGGAATCTCCGGCCGAATCGTCTCAGCGATGCGCTCAACCGACACCGGGCCGCTAAAAAGCAGCTCCTCGATTTGACCGCCTCCAACCCTACTCAGTGCGGGTTCGCCTACGACAGCAACGCAATTCTTGGAGCATTGGGCAATCCCTCCGCGTTAGTTTACGAGCCCGAGCCACACGGACTTGCAGAAGCGCGAAAAGCGGTCGCAAAGTATTACGCGGATCGAGGATTGCCGATAGATGTCGAGGACATTATTTTGGCGACAAGCACCAGCGAAGTTTATTCGTATGTCTTGCGAACGCTCTGCAATCCTGGCGATGAAATTCTAATTCCGCAGCCGAGTTACCCTCTTTTCGAACTTTTGGCGGAAATTCAAGACGTAAAGCTAGTCCGGTACGCGCTCTTGTATGACCACGACTGGCAGATTGATTTCCACTCCCTGGAACGCGCTGTTACGCCGCGCACTCGCGCCGTGATCGTCGTTCATCCGAACAATCCAACTGGGCACTACGTTAAAGCGGAAGAGTTGACGCAGCTCAATGCGATTTGTTCAACGCGCGGCCTTGCGCTCGTCGCCGACGAAGTCTTCCTCGATTTCAATCTCGGCAATGAAACGCCGGGCAGCCTCGCTGCGAACGATGCTGCCTTAACGTTCACAATGAGCGGGATCTCAAAGATCTGTGGCTTGCCGCAAATGAAAGCCGCATGGCTTATCACGAGCGGCCCCCAAGAATTGAAAACGGAAGCGCTCGCGCGCCTTGACGTTATAGCTGACACCTATCTCTCCATGAACGCGCCAATCCAAGCAGCGCTGCCCACGTTTCTGGGGCAACGGCATAACATTCAAAGACAGATTAAGGATCGCGTAAGACATAATGTGGACCAGCTCGACGCGCAACTTTCCCTACACACAGCCTGCGACCGGCTGAAACTGGAAGGAGGTTGGTACGCAGTAATTCGCGTGCCCGCAATGGGCTCGGACGAAGATCTCGCGATCAACTTAGTAGAAAATCAAGAAGTCTATGTCCATCCGGGACATTTCTACGACTTCGAATCTGATGGCTATGTGATCGTGAGCCTTATCACGCCGCCTGCAGATTTTGCGGAAGGGATAAAACGCTTGCTTTCAATGTTCTAACCCTCAGAGGCGTTCGCGACGTCTGAACGGAGCGAGTACAGCAACTCCACTGTTGTCCCCGCTTGCGAATTTGGCTGTTATATCGGAAGCTATTTTCCTCCCATGATTTGCGTTAGCAATTCAGAAATGTGGCGGAGAAGACTCAGGCTGGCCTAGCACACACGATGCCCGAACCCACTCAACCAGTCCGCGCGGCCTACTTTTCGATGGAAATTGCGCTTGCGGCCGACATCCCAACCTATTCCGGCGGCCTCGGCGTCCTCGCCGGAGATACGTTGCGTTCGGCCGCGGACGCGAGCACGCCGCTCGCGGCCGTCACGCTGCTCTATCGCAACGGCTACTTCGACCAGCACCTCGACGAGAATGGCAACCAAACCGAGACTCCTACTTCCTGGAAGCCGGAGTCCGTCCTCGAACCGTTGGATGCTCGCGCAACGATCGTCATCGAAGGTCGCAAGGTTGTCTTACGCGCGTGGCGCTATTCCGTTCATGGTGTTGGCGGCTCGATTGTGCCTGTCTATCTTCTCGACTCAGCGCTCCCGGAGAACAGCGAGTTCGACCAGACGATAACCGAAAATCTTTACGGCGGAGACACCCGTTACCGGCTTTGCCAGGAAGTGGCGCTGGGCATCGGCGGCGTCGAAATGCTAGCTGCACTCGGCCACAAGAATCTCGCCAACTACCACATGAACGAAGGACACGCGTCCTTGCTCACGATTGCCCTGCTGGAAGCGCGTATGCGCGGCCGATCGCTCGCAAAAGTAACCGACGAAGATATGGAATTCTTGAAGCGGAAATGTATTTTCACGACGCATACACCCGTGCCAGCCGGGCACGATCAATTCCCGAAAGAACTCGTTCGCTCTGTTCTTGGCGACGAGCGCACGGACCTGCTTGAAAAGCTCGGCTGCTTCACCGCCGAGATCTTGAATTTGACTTATCTGGGCTTTCGCAGTTCGGGTTACATCAATGGCGTCGCGATGCTGCACGCAGAAGTTTCGCGAAAGATGTTCCCGGATTATACCGTTCACGCGATCACGAACGGAGTTCACGCTGGCACGTGGACTTCTCCCGCTTTCCAGGAACTATACGATCGGCATATTCCCGATTGGCGCCGGGATAATAATTACCTTCGTCATGCGATCGGGATACCGCTTGAAGAAATTCAGGATGCACACGCCCGCGCAAAAGAGGAATTGCTGAAAGAAATTCGGCGGGTGACCGGCGCGCAGTTCGATGAGAACGCGATGACCATCGGCTTTGCGCGCCGAGTCGCCACGTACAAGCGCGCGGATTTCCTGTTTTCCGATCCGGAGCGCTTGAAATCGATTGCTCATCGCGTGGGCGCGATTCAGATCGTATACGCGGGCAAAGCGCACCCCCACGATGAACCCGCCAAGGCCCTCATCCATCGCGTTTTCGAGCAGATGGCGGCGCTAAAAAACGTGATTCGCATCGTCTACCTTCCGAACTACGGCATGGGATGGGCGCAACTTCTCACCAGCGGGGTTGACCTGTGGCTGAATACCCCGATTCGCCCCTACGAGGCCTCCGGAACAAGCGGCATGAAGGCCGCCCTGAACGGCGTCCCGAGTTTCAGCGTGCCGGATGGCTGGTGGCCGGAGGGCCACGTGGAAGGCGCGACGGGATGGGACATTGCAATCAAGGAGAATTCAGAGCTGCACTCCAGCGAAATGGCCTCCATGTACGAAAAACTCGAATTCACGATTCTACCCATGTTCTACAAGCGCCGAAATTCGTACGCGGAAGTCATGCGGAATTCAATTGCGCTAAATGGATCGTTCTTCAACACGCAGAGAATGCTCTCGCAATACATCCTGAATGCCTATTTTCAGGATGACAAAGAAGCCCGCCCGAAAAAGCCGGCGAAAAAACCATCTGAAATCACGGTGTAGCAGGCGCACCGGGCGTTCGTAGTCGAGGCGCGTCGATCGCACCTGGATTTCCGCTCGAGCCAGCCTCGTCCGTGCACATATCCACGGACGAGACTCATCGGCTGGCCAGCATCTTGGCTAAAACTTTCACAAAAATCTCGCGTTGACGATTTATACGGCGGTCAGGCCGCCTTCACGTCATCACGGCTCGTTACGCGCTGTATGCCTTTTGGCAATTTAAGTTCGAGCACCCCGTGCTTTAGAATTGCGGTCGCCTTGGCAGGATCTACATCCTCGGGCAAGTCTATGATGCGAAGAATTTCGTCCGAGCACTGTTCCCGGTAAACGATCGTTTGCTTCTTTTCCTCTTCACTGCTTGTTTCCTTCTTGCCGCTGATCATCAGCCGGCGCGGTTCTAGGCTGACTTGCAGTTGGTCAGCGCCGAATCCCGGAACTTCAACAGCCACGGTCAAGGCCCCATCGGATTCGGCAAGATTCATATGGACGGGATGAAGCAGCTCATCCTCGGCCTTGAACCAATCATCGAGTTCACGTCCGGGGATACCGCCGTTGTTTTGAAAGATTTCGAACGCGCGGCGTTTGATGCCTTCATGGATTCGATTGACCCGGTCGAGCAGGATGCCCGGCTCGACCAGCTTGACTGAGGTTGTTATGGGGGCCAACTGGGTTGCGGTACCTTTTTCTATCATTTCCTTCGCTCCTTTGAGCTCTCTTCCGGCTCCGCCGTGAGAATCGAGAAGTGAGAACTCAATCATTTCTGGAGACGCTGTTCCTCGGAGGGCGGTTACATACTCTCCGCGGAACACGTGGCGCACGGTGACACGCGTCACACCATTCGGTGGCGAAGTTCAATATCGGCTTCCCGGGGGACTTGCATTAGGCGAGGAGGAGGGACTAAAGCGGACTTAAGAAGAAACGGAGAGAGACAGGGCATAGTGCACGCCGTCCGAGAGCGCAAACCGCTGTCCGTCCGGGAACTCGCCAGAGCTCGATCAAAAACTAAGAGCAGGTTCATTCCGGTGCAGAAACCACCGGTCGAGAATTACGTGCCGCGAAAACCAATCGCTCGCAAACAGCCGCTGCGCTAGCGCGCTGACCAGCCGGTCGGGCAGCCGCCGGCCGATTGCCGCCGACCACTCCGAGTCGGATTTCCCAAATCGTTCGGATAAGAGCTGCCGGTACGGCTTCAGCCGATCCTCGCAGTAATTGCCACCAGCTGAGGCGATCGCCTTTGCCGCCAACAATCCGGATTCTATCGCCGGACGAATTCCTTCCCCGCTCTGCGAATACGCGAGCCCCATCGCATCGCCGACGAGCAGAATGCCGTCGCTGATCATTCGCCGCTTGGTCCCTCGATACAAAAGATACGCGTGGCCTGTCATCGCCTTGGGCAAATTGAAAACGAGCTTGCCGCTCTCCCGCAGGAATTCCACGAAGCGCGACACATGCTGTGGCAGTCCGTGCGGATCCAACCTGCCGAGGCCAACGTTAAGGAAGTTACCTTTGCGGAAGCACCACCCATAGCCCTTGATGTCCGGCGAGAAGAACAGCTCCGGTATCTCGGGGCGAATCTCGCAGGCTTCGGCTTGACTCGGCGTCATTTCAAATTCAGTCTCCTGCGCCGCGACCGCGACCTCGGCACGCGCATCGGCTCCGAGATACCGCGCGACGGGGCAAAAGTGGCCACCCGCACCCACAATCAGCCGCGCCTTTATCTCGCCATTAACGAGCCACTGATCTCCGGATCGCTCAAGCGATTTGAGCGGCGCTGCCGCGAACACACGTACGCCGGATCGTTTGAGCAGGAACTCATCGAACTCGCACCGGCGGATGCCATAGCTAATCGTCGCGCGGTAATCCGTGAGGACCTCAGAGCCGCCCATGCGGCTGGTGCGAAACCCGGTGATCGGCTGAAGAACGCGGCCCGACGCGTATTCGTCGGCACTAATTTCGAGTTCTTCCACGACAGCGGGCGTGATCCAGCCGCCGCAGACTTTGTCGCGAGGAAATACGCGCTTGTCGAGAATTCCGGCGTCAATGCCCTCGCGTCGCAACGCCCATGCGCAGGACGACCCTGCCGGGCCCGCGCCGACGATCAGGACATCGCATGAATCCATCGGGACTCTTCTCTGGTTTGCGTTTCGTCGCGGTAGAGATACTCGCGCGTCCAGGGGATTTGCTTGCGTTCCGATCCTGCGAACACCACCTGGAACAATTGCAGCGAGCCCACGCGAAATGCCGTGAGCGATCCGGCGAGGTAAAGCCGCCAGGCCCTGACAAATTCTGCGTCGAACATCTTTTCCACCTCACCGGCGGCATTCTCGAACCGGCTCAGCCAGTGTTCGAGCGTCTTCGCGTAATGGAAGCGCAGGTTTTCTACATCCTGGATGGAAAAATTCCAGGGCTGAAGAATCTGAAGCGCTTCGCTCAGCGCCGGTGCATACGCGCCAGGGAAGATCCGCTTTCGAATCCAGCGGCTGAACGGCCGCGGCTGATTTCGCCCAATAAAATGAAGGAGCCCGCGACCCTTGTTTCCGATGCTCCGATGGATGACAGCTCCCAACTCTTTGTAATTCTCTGCCCCAACGTGTTCGAGCATGCCGACGGAAACGAATGCGTCGCAAGTGCCCGCGATATTCCGATAATCGTCTTCAACGAATTCGACTTGATTCGACAGTCCCTCAGCTTTCGCGCGCTCGCGGGCAAACTGAATTTGCTCCTTCGAAATATTGAACGCCCGGACGCTGACTCCGTAATTCTTCGCCATATGAATCGCCAGCGCGCCCCAGCCGCATCCTGCCTCGATGACGCGCTCGCCCGGCCGCAGTTGGACCTTGCGGCACACGAAATCCATCTTCGCCTGCTGCGCGTCTTCGAGCGTCGCACTCGGTGAGGGAAAGTACGCGCAGGTATAAATCAATCGCGGGTCGAGCCAAAGTTTGTAGAACTCATTCGTCAAATCATAGTGGTGATGGATATTGCGGGCCGATCCTTCCCGCGTGTTCGCTTGCCGCCAGTCCTGCCAGCGCTCCCATAGTCTGCGATACAAGCCTCCTCGGCCGGTGGCCGCCCCCGAATAGAACAGATTCTCGAGAAGCCGGATCAAATCGCCGCCGATCCGAATTGTTCCCGCCGCATAGCCATCGCCGAACCCGACTTCGGGATTCAGCGCCATGGCGACGAGCGTCTTACGATCCTCGATGACAACCGTGTCAACCGGCTCCTTCTGAAACGGCAGCACTCCCTTGTCATCCTGAAACACAAAGCGGATGGGTGCGTCGCCAGTCAAACTTTGGATTTTATTCAGCAGCCTCCGTTCGAAGTGGGGGGTGCCGTTACTGGGCATGGCTGGATGCTCCTCTCGCGTCATATGGGGCCTGGACAGGGCCTCCTGTTGCCCCACATTAAGCTACGAAATCCCAAAAGAGGCCACAGTTTTTTGATGTAAAACGCCCGGCAACGGATACACATGCCAGGTAGCCGGGACGCTGGCAACGATTGATCCCACCGTACTTAAGCGGATTGACCCCAACGGATTGAAATTGGAACTAATGCTATCGCGCATGGGAATGACATGTGGCGCAGAACGCGCGTAGGCTTCTCGGCATCGAAGTGCAATGGAGATGGAGGACATCCCGCAATGAATCGCAATAATCTTTTTTCAACTAAGCTCGTCGCAGTGGCAATGAACGTCGGATTGTCGCTGTTTCTTGTGCCTTTCGGAGGTGCAAACAGCGCAAAGGCTGCTGCACTGCAAACGCAGTCCGCAGCGAAGCCTAATCTGGCCGGCCAATGGAAGCTCAACAAGGATCAAAGCGATGATCCGCGCCAGAAGATGCAGGAGGCTATGGCGGCAAACGGACAGGGCGGCGGCCGCGGCGCGGGCGGCGAAGGCGGAGGCGGGCGTCGTGGCGGGGGCCAAGGCGGCCCCGGCGGCCCCGGGGGAATGATGAATGACCTGGCGCAGCTCACGATCGTCGAAACCGACACGTCAGTGAAAGTGAGTAGCGCCTCGGGCCGGGTCCTCGCTGCCTATCCAGAGGATCAGCAGGCCGCGAAGCCTTCATCGAATGGTGGAAATCCTGACGACGATGCTCGCACTTACACACCTCCGGTTGCGAAGTGGCAAGGCTCCCAGCTAGTCGCCTCCATGCAAGGCCGTCGCGGCGGATCGACCACTCGAACCTACGAGCTATCTTCCGACGGCAAACAGCTTATCGTGACCACGAAAATGCAGAATCCGCGGTTCACCCAACCGGTCACATTCCGTCTTGTTTACGACCCAGCGAAGGCAAGCTCGGGCTCGAGTGAATAGAATCAGATTGCGCTAATAGTCTCGACGAGACATTCGATGACTTCCGGCAGGAAAGTGACGCGTTCTGCCGGAAAGCGCACTAGGGACACCGACGGGATGCCTTCGCGCTTCTCTGCCCCATTACGAGTCGCCGCACTGTCGCTGCTCGCAGCGATGCCGATCATCACTTGCGCGCAGCAAGCTCAACCACAGGGCCAGGAAGCACCCACTCCGCCTGTCAAATACCTGGCCGTCGGTTCCGTGCACACTTCCGAAGGTTCGCCGGTTCCCGGCGCGACGGTTCACGTCACTGAGACAACCAGCCAGAAGGCATGGGTCAGCTGGACGGATGAATCCGGGAAATTTCAGATCCCGGATTTAGCGTCGGGCGTATATCACATCGAAACGACCGAGCCGGGATTCGTTGCTTCCACAATTGATGTGAAAATTCCCATCGTGCCCAACGGTCCCATCCTCGTCGTCCTGCGCGTTGCGACGCTCGCGGAGATCGCCGCTTCGCAATTACCAGCCGGTGCGCCACCAGCGACAGCAAAGCAAGGTGCGACTTCAGCCGCAGGCCAAGCAAATACATCGGACGGTGCGCCAGCCACTCGAAATCGCAATGGTGGACGCAATCAGATTCCTGCAGGCGTTCAAAACGCGCTTCGCGAAGGCCTCGCCACGGGAGGTTTTCAACAAACTCAACTGACGGGCGAAGGTACTGGTAACCAGGACAACGAGAATCCAGGCACCAGCACGGCGCAGCAACCTACTCTCACGGTAGGCGGCGGTGCCGGCGGTGCTTCCACCTCCGATGCCTTCCTGCTGCAAGGAACTGTCGGACAAGGCGCTGCGGCTGACGGACCAGGAGGTATGTTTGGTGATCTAGGCGTTGGAATTCCTGGTGGGCGCGGCGGCATTCCCGGAATGCCCGGACAAACACCTGGGCAGCAGGGCGGTGGCTTTCCAGGTCCCGGCGGAGCGGGCGGCGGTCCCGGCGGAGGTGGTCCGCCAGGAGGGGGCGGTGGCGGGCGAGGAGGCGGCAGACTCGCGCGCCAAGCCGTGAATCGCATGCGCTTCGGGTTCACAGATAAATACGAGAATTCAATCTGGGACGCCAAGCCGTATTCAATCACGGGTGCGCCCGCCCCGAAGATTTCGCATTACGATGAGGTCGTCGGCGCGAACGTCGGTGGGCCGCTCAAGATTCCACATGTCTATAACGGCGCTGATAAGACATTCTTCTTCGTCAACTACCAGCACACACTCGAAAAGACGCCGGTGGATGTTTTCTCCACCGTGCCGACTCAGGACGAGCGCAATGGAGATTTTTGCGGGACCGGCGCTGTTCTCTACAATCCAGCTTCCAGTTCAACAGGCCCGCGCACGCTCCTGAACAATGGCTGCAGCATCCCCTCAGGGCAGATTAACGCCGCAGCTGCGGGCTTACTGGCTTACGTCCCGCTGCCGAATCTCCCGGGAACGATTCAGAACTATCACCTGCAAGCCACAACGCCTCTCAATAGCGACATCGTAAATCTTCACGTACTTCACACGATCAACGCCAAATGGAACCTCAATGCCGGTTACAACTTCAGCTCGCAGAGAATGGACACGCTCGGCAATTTCCCCGAGTTCGGCGGCAATCAATCAACACGAAATCAAAATGTGGATTTGTCGCTATCGCACAATTGGTCTTCGAAGCTCGTCGAAACTTCGCATCTGAATTGGAGCCGCAGCCGCATTCAAATTCTCAGCGACAATTCTTACGTGAATGATTTCGCCGGCGACCTCGGCATCACAGGAGTTTCAACCGCTCCGATCAATTTCGGCGTTCCGGCGATAAATTTCACCGATTTCTCGGGACTGAACGATCCCGATCCATCGCTCACGCGCAATCAGACTTTGCGCTTTTCCGATTCGCTCATTTACGTGCGAAAGAAACACACCTTCAAATTTGGCGGTGAAATTCGCCGCATCCAGCTCAACAACGACGAAGATCCCATTCCGCGAGGGCAGTTTACTTTCACCGGATTGATGACCAGCCAACTCACCTCCACGGGCACTCCCGTGCAGGGCACCGGAGACGATTTTGCGGACTATCTTCTGGGCTTGCCCTATAGCACGCAGACTCGCTTCGGCGACGCTGCCACTTATTTTCGCAGTTGGGGATTTCTGGGTTTTGCGCAGGACGACTGGAGAGTAACCACTCACTTCACCGCCGAGGTTGGCATCCGCTACGACGGTGTCACGCCTCCCGTCGAACTCTACAATCACATTGCGAATCTGGATTTGAATCCGGCGGCCACCGCGGTGGACGTGGTCACGCCGGGCGCTACCGGCACTTTTAACGGCGCGTATCCGGGGTCGCTCATCCACGGAGACTATGGCAACTGGGAGCCGCGAATCGGCTTCGCCTGGCAGCCGCCGATCAAGAAGAAAACCGTCGTGCGCGGCGGCTACTCGATCTTCTATAACGAGGCAATTTACAACACCCTGGCGACCTCCTATCTCGCATATCAACCGCCGTTCGACCAGGCTCAAACACTCATCACCTCGGCCACACAGCAGCTAACGCTCCAAAATGGATTCCCCGCCGTAACGAATCCAACTTCATCAACCGAAATTTTGAATACCGCCGGCGTTTCGCCCTTCTACAAGAATGGCTACGCCCAACTCTGGATGCTGGGAACCGAAACCGATATCACCCGCAATTGGATCGTCAATTTCACTTACACCGGAACGAAGGGCACCGATCTCGATTTGCTCCGCGCGCCAAATCGCGCGCCTCCCGGGACCAGCCAGTTGAACACCCAGGACAATCTCAAAATTCCATACGCGACCAGCTTTCTCTACGACCAGTCCGGGGCAAATTCAATTTACAACGCGCTGCAGGCGCGCCTAGTACATCGCTTCACGCGCGGCCTTTCGCTTCAAGTGATCTACACCTATTCGAAAGCTCTCGATAACGCGAGCACGATCGGTGGCACTACGCCCGTCGTCGTGCAACAGGACGGCGATTTCGCGGCCGAGCGCGGACTCTCCTCCTTCGACATGCGCCATCAGTTGCGCGTTTTTTCGGTCTACGAATTGCCGTTTGGCGAGCGCAAGCGTTACGCGAATCACGGCTGGTCTGAGCACGTATTCGGCAACTGGCGCATCCTGAACATGGTTACGTTCCACACCGGGACCCCGGCTACGGCGCTGCTCGGCGGAAGCGCAACCGACAATACCGGAACCGGCGCGAATGGCTCAACGCGCGCCAACCAAATCGGAAACCCCAACGTCGGAATCTGTGGAGGTTCGCCTCTCACGTTCTTCTACACCGGCGCATTCGCCCTTCCGCCACCAGGAGAGTATGGAGACGCGCCGCGCAATTCGATCGAAGGCCCCTGCGCTCTTTCGTGGAACGCTTCGTTCGACAAGAGCTTTCGCTTCGGCCCCTGCGATCGCCCGCATCGGCTCGATGTGCGCTGGGAAATGCAGAACGTATCGAACACTCCGAGCTTCACGGGCCTCTCGACGTTATTCGGATCCACAACTTTCGGACGCGTGACATCGGCGGCATCCATGCGCACGATCGACATCTCGATTCGGATGAACTTCTAATGAGAAGCATGGCTCAAAGATTCTTGGCTGCTCTCCTCGCAGTGGGCGTATCCGCGTTGCCCGCGATGGCGCAATCTCAACAGCAGTCGGCTCCGGCGCCAACTGCCGTTCCTGCCCCGCCGCCTCCCCCGGCCGAGTCAACTCGTCCGCCGAATCAGGCGCCGCCGCTCCGCACAACGTCTGACCTCGTTCGGATTGATGTGGAGGTCACCGATCGCTCGGGCGCTTCGATCAAAGGACTGCGGCCCGACCAATTCACGGTCAGTGATGACGGCAAGCCTCAAAAGATCTCCACATTTGTTTACTCCGACATCGAAGCGATCGAGCGCGCCGGCAACGAAGATCAAAAACCGATCACGATCCCGGTGGATCCTCCCGCGCCACTTCCCGAAGAAACGGTGAGCAACGCCGTGCGCGACCGCCGGCTGCTGGTGCTTTTCTTCGATATGACCTCGATGGAGAACGACGATTTGCTTCGCGCTCATGACGCCGCGCAAAAATTCATTGATAAGCAGATGACGCCCGCGGACTTGGTCTCCGTCGTGACGTATGGGAATCGTCTCTCCGTCTGGGCCGATTTCACGAATGATCGAAAAGTGCTCGCCAAGGCGATAGCGCGGCTCATTCCCGGCGCCTCGTCCAATCTTGCGGATAACCCCTACGCCGCGGCTCAAAACGGCGAATATGATGTTCAGGAATACACCGGCGCGGCATATACCGCGGATGAAACGGAATTCAACGTGTTCAACACCGACCAGAAACTCGCCGCCGTCGAAGGTCTCGCGAGCGTTCTCGGAGCCATCCCCGGCAGAAAGGCCATTGTTCAATTCACCGGCGGCATCACGCAAACAGGTGAGGAAAATCGCACGGAATTGCGCGCCGCCACGGACGCGGCGAATCTCGCCGACGTCTCGATCTACTCGATTGACGCGCGAGGATTATTCGCCACTGTGCCCGGTGGCGACGCCACCGCGAATGCGGCGACTGGCACCTCGATGTATACAGGCGCGTCCGTCTATCACCAGACAGATCAACGCCAGGATTCACGCGACACCCTTGCGACGCTCTCATCCGACACCGGCGGCCACGCATTCTTCGATTTGGGCGATCTCAGCCAGGCGTTTCCGCAGATTCAGAAGGAATACGGCGGCTACTACTTGGTTGGCTACACTCTCGCGGCAAACATCAAACGCGACGGCGCTTGGCACAGCATCCGGGTGAAGGTCAATGCACCCGGAGCGCATGTTCGGTCTCGCGAAGGATACTTCGCTCCCCGGGACTTCCAACATCTTCAAAAGGAAGACAGGGACCAGCAGCTCGCGGATTCGCTCGCATCGGAAAATCCGATCGTGGAGCTGGCAGTTGCCGTCGAAACATCCATGTTTCGATTGAACGATCAGCAGTTCTACGTCCCGATCTCGGCAAAATTATCTTCCAGCGCCCTGGAATGGGCGCAAAAACGCGGGCAACGTCAGGCGGGATTCGATTTCGCGGCGGAGGTTCGCGTGGCTTCGACGGGGCGCGTCGTCGCGCATCTCCGCGACACCATCCAGGTGCGCCTGGACCAGGAACGCTTCCAACAGGTGAATCAGAGCAGCCTTTTGTATCAGGGAGCTGTAGTGCTGGCGCCGGGCAGATACGAATTAAAATTTGTCGCACGGGAAGACGAAACGGGCAAGATCGGCACTTTCGAGCAACCTCTTCTGATCCCCGTGCCACCCACAGACAAAATCACGCTCAGCTCAGTATTGCTCTCAAGCCAGCTCGTACCAGTGGAAAAAACCTCGGAAGTGCAAACGAAAGGCCAGGGAGTCCGTGCCAAGCTGGCGGCTTCCCCGCTTGAAATGGAAGGCACGCGCATCGTGCCCAGCGTCACGCGATTCTTCGACCAGCAGCAAACTTTGTACGTTTTCTTCCAAGCTTACTATCCCGAGAAAGCCGAGAAGTCGCAGGCGTTTGACCCGAACACCTTGCGCGCGGGATTGATGTTCTTCCGCAACGGATTTCAGATCAACGCTTCGCCGCTTCTCGCCCCGACTGAAATTGACACGAAGTCGCGCACCGCGTCCTACCGGATCAGCCTACCTCTCGCGAAATTGCCCACCGGCCGCTACACCGTGCAAGCCATTGTAATCGCGCCGGGAACGCAGCACTCCGCATTCGGCCGGGCGTATCTCGCGCTGATTCAGCCGCCCGCGGTTCCCAATCCCGCCGCAAACCCAGCGACAACTCCTGCTCCAGCGCCTGCCGCTCAACCGCAGTCGCATCCATAGCGCCGCTCTACGGCCGCTGCGCCGGCGCCACAGGCCCCGCGCTGTCCGGACGCTCGAACTCAAATATTCCTCGCGGATCGGACGCGATAATCAATCGATCCGGTTCGACCACAATCGCTTTCGCTCGCAATGGAGCGCCGTCTGGAGTTGCAATCAAGTAGCTGTCCAGAAGAGTGCCGTTCTTGTCGAAGTGCATCAGCGCCTTGCCGATCGACGCCCAAATATCTTTGTTTTGAGGATCAACGCCGACAGCCGTGATAACCGGCTTATCGTCGGCGGTTAGAAATTGAGGATCGAGATTCACCTTAATTGTCGCCGTGAAATTCGTCACGTCGCCGAACCGTCCGTGCGGACCATAACCCCCGCCAAATCCGCCAAAACCACCTCCGCCTCCGGATCGCGGTCCTCCGCCGCCGCCGACACTAGCACCTCTATCAAACGAATGCGCACCCCCAAACCCGCCACCCCCAAATCCTCCTCCTCCAATTCCGCCCAAACCCACCAGCACACCCTGTCCAAGTCCGTTCGTCCCACTGCCTCCAGCATCGCCGCCGAGTCCAAGCCCGCTGCCCTGATCGAGCGCCTGTGCAGTCTGAAAATCTTGCATCGCTGCGTCGAGCCATTCCGTATCGCCAGAGTTTTTCGTGTCGAGAGCGTCTTGCGCGCGGAACCGTAACTTGAACGCACTCGAGTCGTCCGAATCATCATCATTCCCGCCCGACGCCCTCGCGCCGCTGCCCGGCCCGAGATTGAGCCGGACGTTATCGCCTTGAATGAAAGCCTGCCCCGTCAACATCCCAGCGCCCCTGCCTCCGCCGGAGCCTCGACCGCTTCCTCCACCAGGCGGTCCACCCAACCCGGACGAAAGTAGCGTCTCGAGTAAACCCGCACTCGTCGCAGGTCCACCGCCGCCTCCAATCCGCCCGCCCAACCCCGAGCCCACGCCGCCGGAGAGCTGGATGTCGCCAGACGTACCGATCATCGCTCCGCCGTCCAGCATCGACGAAAAATTCAACTGTGAAACATTGAACCCAAATTGCACCCGATCTTCGCGTTCGGGCGGCTTGTACGCGAGTTCCTCGTTCGAGACCGAAGCGTCGCCGTGTGAGTAGCCGAACCGGTCGAATTTCCGTATCGTTGGATTGGCAATCGTGGTGAAAGCGAAATAAATCTGACCTTCCGAGTCTCCGCTGATCCTGCCGAGACTCGCGAGCGGCGTGGCGCTCACATCTACTCCCGCATCGGCCGGGTCACCGAAGCTGCGGATTCGCTTACCGGTGTCGTTCATCACCAGGACGAGCCGTTTAGTTCGCAGCGTGGAAACCGCGAACTCGCCGTCCGAAAGCGCCACCACCGATGTCGGCGCAAACACCTGCACCTTGGTAACGAATGTACCGTCCGGCTGGAATATCTCGACCGCGTTCGCGCTACGATCCGCTACCAGAATTCGGCCGCTCGGATCGATGTCGAAATCCACTGCGTACTGGATTGTCGCGCTTGCTGATTTCGCGTTGGGAATCTGCCCAAGCCGCTGGCCGCGCGCGCCCACAATCCAGATCACGTTCGCGGGAGTCGCAAGAACGTAATAGTTTCCCGAAGCGTCGCGCTTCATCTCCGCGATCCCCGGGCCAAATTCAGAGAACACCCGGCCGCGCGACACCAGGATTCTTTTGATCCCCTGCCCCGAAGCAGGGAGGACAACGCCGAAAAGCACTAGCGCCGAAATTGCTGCCGTAAACAATCTCAATCGCACGCTACGCAGCGGCGCGCCGCCTTCGTGCCGCGGCGACAGACGTCGCATGAAAATCTTGGCTAGATTATTTTTGCCGGCACACGCCAGAAAACGCATCCTCACACCCCAAAATTCGGTCTGCGTTCTAGGATCAGAAACCAATCGGCGGGCCAACTTGATCGTGAGTCTTCTGCAGCACAACTGAGTGCAACGCTTGAATGGCGTCCCGCTCTCACCACCAGAATACCACCCACACCCCCGTTACGACTTCCCCTGCGCGCGCGAAAAGGTTCCAATTTTCTTCGGACGCGACTTACTCGGAATCTGCTATTCGAGCGCTCTCGTCATCAGCCACCGGATTAGAGGTCGCATCGTTCCAAAATGTTGCCCCGCTTGACCGCGGCCCCGTCGCACGACGAATTCACCTGCCGCGTTTATCTCAGCTCCGCTATCGCAAAAAAAAACGCCCGGCCCGCGAACAATTGATGCTCGGGAACCGGGCGATAGGTCTCGCTTGTGCTGCCGTTACGGCTTGCCCTTGTCCTTATCTTTGTCCGGCTTTTCCTTCGGTGCGGGCTTCTTGTCCGTCTTCTTCGGCGGCTTGTCCGCATTGGGCTTTGCCGGGGCTCCCTCAGTTGCGGGCGGCCGCTGCGCTTCCGTGGAAGCCGGCGGACGAGTCACCGTGGGCCTCTCGGTTTCCGCTGGCTTCGGTGTGGCAGCCGGAGGTTTAGTCGTTGCTGGGCGCTCACTTGTATTCGTCTCGGCCGGCTTCGGTGGCTGACTTGTGCTCGTGGCTGGCGGTTTAGCGGCCGGTTGAGCCGTTGGCGGGCGATCCGGGCGAACGCTCGGATTTGCCGCTGTGCCGGGCGCGGGCCTTGCTGGCTGCGCTGGCGCTACTCCTGGTTTGATCGCGGCCGGCTGTGCTGGCGCTGCGGGCTTGGCCGCTGGCGCGGGCTGACCAGGTCTGGTTGCCGTGGCGGGCGCGGTAGGCCGCGACGTCACCGGCGGCGCGACGCGCACTTGCTGCGTTCTAGGGGCACCGGCGGCTGGCGTTGCAGGCCGAATGGTCTTCAATTGCGCCGGAGCCAGCGGCTTCCCTCCGTTCGCCTGTAGCGCCTTCTGCTGTGACGCGAATGAGACCGGCGCCGGCGGCGGCGCGGCCTTCGCGACCACGGGACGCGCGAGCGCAGCGGCAGGCGGCCGGGGAACTCCTGTCACCTTTCCCGCTCCGAATTCGCTTCGTGGTTGCGGTGCGACTCCCGCACCAACCGCCGTTCCCACGGGCGCTTTCGCAAGCGCCGCCGCATTCACTTGTACGACGTTTCTCGAAATCGGCTGCGCCGACGTGAATGCATTCTGCGACGTCGCTGTCACGTAAGTGCGATTCACGTACGTGACATTGTTTATCGTCGTATGCGATTGATAGTTGTTGTAAACGTTCGTGACGGTTGTGCGCTCGACCACTGTGTTCGTGACGTTGACGTTGGTGACGTAGACGCGGCTAACTGCGTACGGCGGCATGTAAACCTCACGCGGCCCCAGCGGGAACCACGCAACGCCTACACCCACTCCGACACCAAATCCGGCGCCGCCACCAACCCATGCGACGAGCGCAGGCGCGTAAACTGGCCGGACGCCGACAACAACTGGGCCCGGCGTCCATCCCCAATATCCTCCCACCATCACCCAGCGCCCGTAGTGAAATGGCGCGTAGCCCCAAGAGGCGTCATCGACCCACGTCCATCCCCAAGGTGAGATCCACGTCCAATGTCCATAGCGATAAGGTTGCCATCCTGCCACGACGCCGTTCGGAACCCACACCTGGCCGTATTCCGGTACGTTCTGCCAACGGCCATTATCGTCAAGGTCTTCGGCACCGACCACATCCTGCGAGACGTAACGCGGCGCGCGGTCTTCGCGGACATTCAGTCCGCCGCACCACGCGTCGAAATCATCCGCTGCAACCGCCGTGCCGACATCTGGCGTGAGCTGATCCGTGCCCACAAACGTTGCGGTTTGATCGGCGTAAATCGTGAAGGCTTGTCCTCCGCCGGTAACTTCGCCTTGTCCGCCGCGCACGGTGACGATCGACGTGTCGCCGTTTTCATTGACTCCGACACGATAGTCACCCGGTCGCAGCAATGAGAACGCCAGATTCGGCGTGTCAATTTCAAAAGATTCATTGTCGCCAAGCGTCCGCAGATGGACGTTCACCGTGCCTTCGTTGATGCTGATCTGCGCGATCTGATCGGTGAGATTGAGAATCGTGAACGCCGTGTTCGAGCCGAGGCGTATCGCCGCCGAGCCGAGACCCAGCTCGGCGCGGGAATTCTGATCCGACCAGAGCTTGTCTCCAGTGGTGATCGGGCGGTTTACCCCCGCGTCGCCCCAATCATCGGCTCCTGCAGGCTGAACGGATACCGATCCGTCGACAGACCGCAGCCGCGCGACGCGAGCCGGCGGATCGTCATCCTGCGCCGACGCGATCTGCGGCAGGCAAGCAAACAAAAGTGCTGCAGCAAAAATTCCTGAGAGTGCTTTCAACATAGGCCAACGTGTCATAGTAGGTTCGCTCCAATTTGAACTGGTGGTCTCGGCCGGTAGAGACAACAACGACTTGTACAGCCCCCATCACATCCTACAACGGGTATCCGGCGTGCTCAACGGTGTTTGAATTCGCTGGATCAAACGGTCGCATCGCTGTATGTTGCGTAGGATGCCCCCTGAACGTTTCGCGGTTGCGCGTTTACGTCTCGCATTCCCTTTGCAGCAACTTCTGCATCGGTGCGCATTTCCCCTTCCACGCCCTTCTGAGAATAAAACACGGGGCGCTTGAAATAGTTCCATCGTAGTACGTCGGTACTATAGCGAGCGCCTCCAGGCCCACTGAAAATGGGCGGACGGGCACGTGTTTTCGGCTCCGATTGGCGGCTTCACAATACACATCGCCCGACTGGTGTCGCTATGTCATCAACCATACGGCCGGCCGAATCGCCAGTGAAATTGCCCGTAGAATCATCGGTGTCGCCGCACGTATCTCCCGCATCCCCGCCCGTCGCGCCGTCGCCGGCCTCTCGGATCGCCGCAGTTTCCGCTGAAATTCCAATCGAAATCCACGGCTCGCGAAAATCGCCGACGGATGGTCATCCAATCGAAGCTTTCCAGGAGGAAACTGTCAGCGTCATCGTGTTCCCTCACGGCGGAGTCGTCCGGCTCGCAGCGGAGGTCTCCAAGGGACAGATGGTCGCGGTCACAAATCTAAACACGCAACGCGGAATGCTCTGCCGCGTGGCCAACGTGCGCACGTATCCCAACTTAAAACACTATGTCGAAGTTGAATTCGCTCAGCCGGCGCCAGGCTTCTGGGGTGTCAATTTTCCGCAGGAGGTCTCGTTCGCAGCAAAGCCGGTCGCAGTCGAGCCCCAGGAAGTTTCGCCCGTCGCAACGCCGTCCGCACCCGAGCCACCTAAAGTTTCGCCCGTATCAAAGTCGGCCGCATCCGAACCTTCCGAACCTGCAGTAAAACAAGCATCAGCGACGCCAATCGTCCCCTCGACGACCCAGCCGATCGCACTTTCCCCGCCGCCTGCTCCTGAATTTGAAATCGTCGCGAGCCGTGTAATCGCCGACGAACCCAATCTCGTCCACGTTTCGGCGGATGACGCGGATGATGAGGTCGCTGTTTCCGACAGCGCTTCGGCTGCCGAACCCGCGGAGCTGAAAGCTGAGGACTTCTGGGGCGCAAGTTTCCCCGCGGAAATGATCGATACCGTCGCGGCTCCTCGAGCTTCCAGCGGACCGCCCGAAACGCCGATCCCGTCAGTATCCATCGCTGCGCCGGCTTCGGCCGCCGTGCAAACTGCAGACGCCGCAAATGCCGAGCCTATTGATCTTGCGATCGACAAGGACGAAACCTGGTCCGAACTCCTGTCTCAGCTTCCGACGCGACCCGAGAAACCTGCTCCGGTCCGGCCGCCCGAAATCTCCGAAGAAGATTTGAATCTCGAGAGCGTCGCACCAACTGCGCACGCTCCGATTGCGGAATTCTCAGTCACGAAAACTCCGGTTGCGGAGACCTCGTCTCCGGAATCAGCAGGTGCGAAATCGATCCTGCTCGAGCCGCCGGCCGTTTCGCCGCTGCCGCCAGAAAATTTCAATCCGTCCTCGCCTGCAGCTTTGAAAGAATTGGAACGATTAGCGCTCGGACATCTCGATACGAACCCCGTGCAGCGGCAAAACGAGCCTCTCGCGCACCGGCCGCCGAAAATGAACGAGCGAACCAAGCAGCCAAAGCGTGGTTCGCCAGCCCGGGTTTCGCCAAACCGTTTATCGCCAGCGAATGTCTCGCCAGATCTGGCGGATCTCCAGCGGCCGTATGGACATCAACCTGCCTCGAGCGCGGCCGCGTTGCATTCGTTCACTTCGTCTTCCGGCGCCCTAAGAGAATCGAACCAGCCAGCCGCCGCGCCGGGCACTGAAAAGCTTACCTTCGGCAATTTTCTGAAAGTTCCTGAGCCGCGGACTTCTGCTCAACGTGTGTTCTCCGAGCATTCTGATGTAATGTCCGCGAGCCTTCTCGCCCCGCCACCGCCGCTGCACGCGGCGCAAGCCAGCCGATCGAGTTCGAACTTTTTCCTTCTGGCAGCCGCTGTGGCCATCATGGTTGCGGCAGGCGGGTTGATTGTGGTTCACAGCATGAACGACGCTTCTTCGAAGCCCGCAGTCGTGGGCAAGCCGTGGGCCGAGCAGACTCCTGCACCTCCGGGAAATCTGAAGCCGGACGCCGAACCCTACGAGCTGCCCAACGGAGGCTCAAACGAAACGTCATCACCGGCCGGCGGCGATTCGAATCCTTCTACCCCGGAAACGGGGCTCGAAGTTGAGCTCACCACCGCCGTAACGCCTCCGTCGAAAAACGGCACGGGTTCGGCACCGAAACAAGGAGGCCGCCGCACGTCGATCCCGGCGTTGAACCTCAGCGCTCCAACTTCAGATTCCGACAGCGATGGAACGTCAGCCACTAACACCAACGTTGATCCTCCTCCGATCGTCTCTGGAGGTTCTGCTCCGTCATCTAGCGGAGACAGCCTAACTACGTACGCTGCGAGTGCCAACCCCAATATCCCGCGCCCGGCCGCTGCTAATCCGCCGGCAGCTATTCCCGCGGCCCGCGTAGTCACGCAGCCGCGCTTGATTTGGTCGGCATCACCCGTCTATCCGACCCTCGCGAAGCAGGCAAATATTCAAGGCGACGTCAAAATCGAAATTACGATCAACGAATCGGGCCATGTCACGAAGACAAAGGCGATTTCGGGCCCCGCGCTCCTCCAGCAGCCGGCGATGAACGCGGTCCGCGATTGGAAATACGAGCCCTCAACGCTCGATGGCAAACCCGTGCCAACTCAACTCGTCGTCACCGTCGAATTTCGCCGTTGACCAACAGCGGCAGCCGCCAAGCCGGCAGCTCGACGCATAAAAATCTCCTGAGTGAGTAAACGCCGCGCGCAAATCTTCATGGCGGTTGTGTGTTCTGAAGTCACGCACGTTCAGAATCAGACTTGTCTGCATGCTATTATCGCCGTTTGGGAATTCGCTCAAATCGCTGACCCAGGCCGACGTGGAACCGCCCCTCACTCAACAAAACGGCGCATCTCGTTTTCCGCTGACGAGTCGCGCATGCGTGCTGCTGCTTCTTGCACTATCGGCAGCGATTTATATCGGCAACGCCGCGCAGCCGCCGCTGCTCGATGACGCCGACGCGTCCCACGCCCTCGTCGCGCGCGAAATGCTGCAGCGCGGCGATTGGGCCGTGATGTACATGAACGGCATCCGCTACCTCGAAAAGGCGCCGATGCACTACTGGCTCGTCGCGGCGACATACGCCATCGCGGGACAAAATGCATTCACCACGCGCCTCCCGCTGGCTCTCGCGGTGATCGCCCTGACGCTGCTCTCCTATTTGTTCGGGCGGCGATTCTTCGGCGAGCGCGCCGGGTTCTATAGCGGCCTCGTCACCTGCACGAGCATCGGCATTTTTCTTTTCACGCGCATCATGATTCCCGAAGCGATATTCGCGCTCGAGCTGACCGCAGCCTTTTATCTGTTCCTTCTCGCATGGACTCGTCAAATTGACGCTCGCGCCGGAATGTGGGGCTGCGCCGCCATGACCGGCCTCGCCGTACTCACACTCGGCCTCGTTGGCGTCGTGTTCGCTGCCGCGATATTGGTCGCATTCCTAATCGCGACGCGCGGCTGGAACCGCTGGCGAGATCTCAAATTACCTTCGAGCGTTCTGATCTTTCTGATCATCGCGGTGCCGTGGCATTTGATCGCCGAGCATCGCTCCCCCGGCTTTCTCTGGTCCTATATCATTAACGAGCATTTCAAGCGCGCCCTCGGCACGCGCTATCCGCCCGACTATGATTCGGTGCCGCTGCTGCTTTGGTGGGCGGCGCATCTCGTCTGGTTCGCGCCGTGGAGCATTTTCCTGCACTTCGCAATCCGCGAATTCCCTGCTCCGCGCACCTGGGGCCGAAACACAGAGCCCGCCGCTCAGGCGCGCCTGCTGCTATTCATCTGGGCCGGCGTGATCCTGCTCTTTTTCTCGCTCGAGAGCGGATCTCGCATGGAGTATTACGGATTCGGCGCCTGGCCTGCCATCGCGCTCCTGCTCGGTCTCGGCCTCGCGCGCGCCGAGGAAGCGGCGTCGCGCTGGCTCACGCCATTGCAGTCCATTCTCGCGATCATCGGCGTAGCCATCGGCTCGGTGCTCGCCTATTTCGTCTGGCTATCGCTGCGGATTAAAGCCACGGCGGACATTTCATCGCTTCTCGGCGAGCACTCGAATCTCTACAAGCTCTCGATGTCCCACTTCCTCGATCTCACGCCCGCGGCTTTCGCCGATCTCCGCTGGCAGGCTGGAGGCGCCGCGGTGATTGCAATCTTTGGCTTCGGCGGCGCGTGGATTCTTCGCCGCGTTCACCGCGACTCCAGCGCCACTCTGACTCTGGCTTTCTCGATGGCAGCCTTTTTCTTCTGTGCAAATTCGGCCTACGGCATTTTCTCGACGAAGCTCTCTTCTCGAGATCTCGCCGACGACATTCTTCCCTACCTCCGCCCGCAGGATCAGATCATCCAATACGGCGATTTCAACTACGGCTCGAGCATCCCCTACTACACGCACCGCCGCGTCTACATCTACAACGGCCGCTTCGGCACAAATCTCGACTACGGCGCCAACTATCCCGACGCGCCAAAAATATTCCTCGACGACGCCACCTTCCCATCCTTCTGGCAACAACCCGAGCGCATCTTCATCTTCGTCCCCGAAGATATCCGTGACGCCGCATTCAAGCGCCTCCCAGCAGATAAAAGCTACCTACTCGTAGAAAGCGGCGGGAAATACATCTTCGTAAACCAACCCCTCCGGCCCAACATGGAAACCCTAGCCCAACTCGAAGCTTCATTGACGCCCTCGTCTGAAACTCATTAGATTCCCTGGCGCAATCGAACCAGAGGCACTTGTAGCGCCGCGGCTTCAGCCCGGCATCTTCCATCGAGGCATCCGCATAATCACCAACTCATTTCCTACCCTCCCGCCTCTGCGCGATCACAAGGCCGCGCGGCGTCGCCACCAGCACCACAGACAGCAACCCTTCCTCCTCCAGCCGCAGCGCCGCCTCCCGCACGATCTTGTAGTGGGACGACGCATCATGGGTCAGCACAATTCCATTAGGATTTATTTGCGGCAGAAACTTGCGAATTTCCTTCTCGCGAATCGGAATATCGCTGTCGCTAAAAAAAATATCAATTGTTCCATCAATCTTCATATCAAGACTCGATTCATTCCGGCACTCAATCCACTCAGCCAACCCCGACTCCGCAATCCGCTCCTTCGCCTTTTGAAACACCACAGGATCAAATTCGCAGGTAATAATCCGGCCAAATCCATTCTCCTTCATCCCCTCCGCCATCTTGATCGCGCTCAAGCCCATAAACGTCCCCGTCTCCACCACCAACTCCGGCTTCACCGTTATCACCAGCGACTTCAAAAAATCGAGCACCTCCACTTCCGCCGTCATCGAATCCAGCATCTTCCATCGTTCCGGATGCGGGCACTCCGCCGTCGCTGGCACATATTCCGCCTGAATCGCCTCGCCCTGACGCGACACACGTTCAATAATCCTGTGCTCCTCCCGCCGCCTAAGAAATCGCGGCACGATCACCGCAATGACCGCGCCACCCCCGACGATCCAAGCGATCCAGAACAATGCACTAACACTCGCGAGCGCGAGACCGGCTGCTGGCAGGTAAAAATGCGGCGCGAGTTCCAAAGCTCCAGCTAAGACAAGAAATTCTCCTACCACGATTCCGTCGGGACGTTGAAATTGAATCTGCCTTCGCCCTTCGAGCCAAAGATAAATTCCGATGAGCAACGCCGTTATACCTTCGAAAACAAGTAGAGAAGACCCCGTTAAATTGCCGTGCAACACTAAAACAGCAGCTAGCGGAAGCAGGAAAAATGCAACAATGAACGAATTGAACGCGAGTGCCGCGATGTCCAGCGCTGTCAGAATCCCAACGCGGCTAATGCCCGAAATTGGAATCCGCCTCCGGCGTAAATCCCTCCAACACACGGCGGCCCCGAGAATCACACTCACAACGGTTATGAAAATGGGAATCGAAGTGAAAAAGGAATCATTCACAGAAGAAACCAAAAGCAAACTCAAACCTTGCCCGCAGCCACATGCGCCGCGCCAATCAACGGCGCCTTCTGATTCAACATAACGCGAATCGGAATCTGCGAAAGCAGCGCCGTCATTTTCTCCTTGTGCGCCGCAGCCGCTGCGAATCGCCCTTCCTTCAATTTAGGGAGAATCTTCACCGCAATACCGCCCGCTACGTAAATCCCCCCGCGCGACACATTCCGAATCGCCAGATTCCCAGCTTCCGAACCATAAATATCCACCCATAGGTCGAGCGTCCGCACGCAAACCGGGCAAGTCCTCGCAAGCGCATGCTTCGTAATAAACGGCGCAGGATCAAAATCCGGCTGCTCGAATTCAGGATGCTGATCCGTCGGATCGAGGAACAAATGCAGCGCCGGAAATCCTCGCCCCGAAAGAATTGTTTCGCAGCTGACAATTTCGTTCCGCTCTCGCAAGTATCGCCACAATTCCAGCTGCTGCTCCGTATTCGGAGCCCAGTCCGAATGCCCGCCCTCGGTCGCGCTCGGATGATAGCGGCCCCCATCCCAGAAGAGCACTCCTTCGCCGAGCCCGGTCCCCGCCGCGATCACCACTTTCGTGGCCTGCCGCCCGTCCGTTCCCTCATGAATGCAGTCAAATTCCGAAGGCTCGAGCACCAGAACGCTATAACACGTCGCCTCAAGATCATTCAGCAGCCGCACATGCGCAACACCAAGCTCGCGCGCCAGCACCTCGCCCTCGACGATCCACGGAATATTTGTGGTGCGCACGCGGTTATCAACGATCGGCCCGGCAATCCCAAAGCACGCCGCGTCCACTTTCACTTTCGCTTCTTTTAAAAAATCGGCGACTAACGCTTCAAGCGTCGCGTATTTCTGGCTCGGCAAGCTGTCTTCCTTCACACATACAAGCTTCCCATCGCGCTCTTCAAACACGCCCAGGTTCGTCTTCGTCCCGCCGACATCGCCAGCCAGTATCATTCGCTCTCCCGTTTCCGCTGCTCCGATAAAATGCGCGCGCGCTTACAAATTCCGCCAGCGATGCCCATCCGCCGCCGTCAATTCATCAGCAGAACCCGGTCCACTACTTCCCGCCGGATAATTCGGAAACGGCGGCGCGTCACCAGCCTCACTCCACGCTTTCAAAATCGGATCCACCAGCTCCCAAGCCGCCTCAACGCTATCAGCGCGATCAAACAGCGTCGCATCGCCGCGGATGCAATCGTTAATCAACGTCGAGTAAGCGTCCCTCGGCTTTCCGCCGAACGTAGCGCGATATTTGAAATCCATCGTCACCGGCCCCATATGCATCTTCGGTCCCGGCACCTTGGCGCCGAACGACAGCGAAATCCCCTCATCCGGCTGAATATTCAGCACCAGCAAATTCGTCTGCAATTTCTCCCCGCGAAAAACAAGATGCGGCGCCTGCCGGTATTGAATCGCGATTTCCGTTACCGGCTTCGCCAATCGCTTCCCCGTCCGCAAGTAGAACGGAACGCCATTCCACCGCCAGTTGTCTACGTGTAGTTTCAGCGCCGCGTACGTTTCCGTCGCCGATTTCGGCGCGACTCCCGGTTCCTGGCGATAACCCGGAACCGCTTTGCCGTCAATTTCTCCCGGCGCATATTGTCCGCGCACCACATCGCTCCACACCGACTCCGGCGTGAATGTCCGTATGGACTGCAGCACTTTGAGTTTCTCGTTGCGCACGACCGTAGCCTCGAATGTAGCAGGCGGCTCGAGGGCCACAAGCGAAGTCAGCTGCAGCACGTGGCTCTGAATCATGTCCCGCAACGCGCCGGCCGTTTCATAAAACGCCGCGCGATGCTCCACTCCCAGCGTTTCCGCAGCCGTAATTTGAATTTGATCCACGTACCTCCGGTTCCAAAGCGGCTCGAAGATTCCATTTCCAAATCGGAAGACCAGAAGATTTTGAACCGTCTCTTTGCCCAGGTAGTGGTCGATCCGGTAAATCTGCGATTCGTCAAAAGCGGCCAGCACCGTGCGATTCAGCTTTCGCGCGGATTCCAGGTCCCTGCCAAACGGCTTTTCGACGATGATCCGCGACCATGATTTCTGATCGCGCGGCTTCGCGAGGCCTGCTTGTCCAAGTTGCTCGATGATCTCCTCGTAGATTTCGGGCGGCGTGGAAAGATAAAACAGCCGGTTCCCGCCCAGTTGTCCGTCGGTGTCGAGCTCTTCCAATCGTTTCGCCAGGTCCCGGTAGGAATTGGGATCGTCGTAATTGCCCACGAAGTAGTGCAGGTTCTGCAGGAAATCCTTCCGTGTTGAGCCGTTCGCCGATCCCCCATCGTCTTTCGGCAGGAATTCCTCGCTGGCAGTCCGAAACGTGTCGTCCGTCATCTTCGAACGCGCGAATCCGAGCAATCGAAATCGCGGTGCAAGGCACGCGTGCTTCGCCAGATCGTAAAGCGCGGGCAGAACTTTGCGCCGCGCCAAATCTCCTGACGCGCCGAACATAACGATGGCGCATGGTTCCGATGGAACTTCGCAGTAATACGCATCCGCATGCGGAATCTCGCTCAAATCCAAACTTGGTGATGCCATGGTGATTTCTCCCTAAACCTTTACCGCTGACGCTTGCCGTAGGGGCGGGTCTCAGACCCGCCCGGCCTTTCTTCAAATAATCCCGCACCAGCAATGACAGAGCCCGGAGCCCCCGCCCTCCGGGAGCCAACGCCCAACGACCGCGCCGCCGGGCTACCTTTTTATTAAACTTTAAGCGTTCCCGCAAGCACTCAGACTGCAGCCAGGGAGTTGCCCGCCAACGCGCTCACGGCAATATTCCCCTTCAGAGCCCGGAGGCCCCCGCCTCCGGGTTCTGGGCATGATCCCTGGCGCCAACCGAAGACTCCTCCTAGCGTTCATCCCCGCGTTCCAGTATTCTTGCATTTCGAATCCGCACGACTCGATTCATCGGAGAGTGGAATGGCCAACGAGAAATGTGACGACGCAAAACCCGCCGCCGCACCTGTACCCGCTGCTGGTGAGCGCATGGTCATGTGCGTGAAGTTTGGAAAGATGATGCCCGGCCTCGATCGCGTTCCCTGGAAGGGCGAACTCGGCAAGCGCGTCTACGAAACCGTCTCGAAAGAAGCCTGGAAGCTCTGGCTCGAACACTCAAAAATGGTTATGAACGAATACCGCCTCAATCCCCTCGATCCCAATTCGCAAAAAATCATGGAACAGCAAATGGAGCAATTCTTCTTCGGCGAAGGCGCCCGCCTCCCCGAAGGCTACGTAGCCCCCAAAACCAAAGGCTGAGCACCCGCCAAACTCGTAGCCCCGAACAAGCAATCATGCGACCCCAGCACTTGTAGCGCCGGGCTTCCGCGATTTGTGCGTCCCGGCCCGGCCGGGAAGCCTGGCATCTTCGCCTTTTCGGGCGCCCCATCCTTGCGCAGCAAGGTGGGCTTTTCTTTGTCGCCCTTGACGCTGTCACGTATTCCTCGTCGCCGTGCTCGGCGGAATGCGTGGGATTTTGACTTTTTCGCAGCCCCTTCAGCCAGGCATTTTTGCGCAACACTCACCTGGCATCACAAAAAAATATCTACGCCAAAATCCGCCCCGTCACAGGATGCTCAACCGGCAGCCGTGCCCCAATCACAAAATTCAACTTGGAATGCGCAACGCGCAAAGCAGCCTCCGCCTCTTCCGCCGACTCGCCCCGCGAAAAAATAAATCCCAAATAACTCGCCCCCTCAGGCCAAGCCGCAACGTTGTCATGAAGCCGCGCAGTAATCAGCACATCCTCAACCCCGCGAACCCGACGCGCCGCCTCAATCCCCTCCACGCCCTCAAAAATCCCACTACGCGGCACAGGAATCATCATCACGCCCGCAGCACAGCCTTCGCGCACACAATCACCGCCGCCGAGCCCAAGCGCATGCCGCAAAATCAATTCTTCAAGCGAAATTCCTTCCGCGCCAAATCGCAGCGCTCGCGAGCACAGTCCCCCAATCGGCCGCGGCGCCACCTCAATCACCCACACGCCGCTTTCATTAATCCGAAATTCCGCGTGAACCGGCCCAGTGACCAACCCAAGCGCCGCAACGCACTTGGCCGCGCAATCCGCAATCGCATTTTGAATCCGCTGTGGCAATCGCGAAGGCGTTACGTAAATCGTCTCTTCGAAATACGGCCCTTCAAGCGGGTCGGGTTTATCGAAAATCGCGAGAACACGCAGCCGCCCTTCGGTGATCAAACCTTCTACCGCAACCTCCCTGCCCGGAATGTACCGCTCGACAAGAACGCGATCGAGCGTCCCATCGCGCGCAATCTGAATCTCCGGCTGGCGGAAGAGCGCCCGAATTCTCTCCACCGCGCGGCGAAATTCCGCGGCATCGTTAGCGCGAATCACGCCCTGGCTCGCCGCCAGCGCCAGCGGCTTCACGACGCACGGAAACGAAACTCGCGTGAGCACGGACGTTATATCTTCATCCAGCGCAAACGCAAAAAAATCCGGCACCAGCAATCCCGCAAGCTTCAAAGTCTCGCGCTGCCTGAGCTTATTCCGGCAAATCTCAACCGCTTCGGGAGAATTCGAAATCAAGCCCAGCGCACAAGCCGCACGCGCAGCCGTCGCCGTCGCCCGGTCGCCCAACGCCACAATCGCATCGGGCACGTCACCCATCGTCTCTCGAACAATCTCACTCGCCGACTCTTCAGGATTCTCGAAATGCAAAGCCCTAGCGCCATCGCCCCACGGATCGTCCAGCTTGTGGCACCGATCCGTCCCAAGCGAAACTTCGACCCCAAGCCTCTTGGCAGCATCCGCAAACGCCCGCGTCTGATACCCAAGCTTCGACGCCAGAATGAGAATTCGCTTTGGTGGAAAGTCCTCGCTCATGCGTCCGTAGGGGCGGGTCTAAGACCCGCCCGGCCTCTACGCCGGCATCCACGAAACGCCCCAACATCAAACAAACGCCGCCCCCCGAGGAATCCGCCTCCGCAGTTCTTCAATCGCCTCCAATTGCTCCCCGCTAGGTTCCGCGCAGCAATACCACGGCTCCGAAAGATGCGGAATCCCCGGACGCACGCCAACAATCGCCAGCGGATTCGTCGCCGCAACAGGCAGCCCCGCCACGCGCCGCGCCATCTCCACCATCCGCGCAAAAGTCTGCGCCCGCGAAAGCTTCATCTTCTCGCAATTATTTACAAGCGCTTGCAGCTCACTACAAAGTTGATCCACGCCCGCATCCGAATGCTTCCACGGATACGCCAGCGCGGAATCATCGAACTTCCCCACCCATCCGCGAATCTCATCCAAATCCAACAGCCGCGATCCCGCAGGAATCAGCAACCGAATCGCCAGCTGAATCGGCGCCACACTCTCGATCAATTCATGCTCGCCGATAAAATCCAGTAGCTCGCAGAATAATTCCCGCGTGGTCCACGGCGTAAACGGCACAAACGTAGGCTGAAGTGCCAGCCCAGCATCGCGGCACGCGCGAATCACCTCAACAAAATCCGCCCGCGTATGATTCTTCGCCAGCTTCTCGAGCACCTCATCATCAATGGACTCAACGGCGCTAGTCACAAAAAGGCAACCGGTTTCGCGCAGTGTCGCCAAATGTTCGCGATGCTTCAGCAAATGCTCGATCTTGATGGTCGCATCATACGTAACGCCCGGAAATTCCCGGTGAAACGCCTCAATAATCGGCAGCGCATGCCCCACTCCATTGAAAAAATCCGCATCGCCGAAAGTGATATGCGCCGCGCCCGCCGCCACCTGCCCGCGAATATCTTCAAGCACGATCTCGCGCGGAATGATCCGAAACACGCCATCGTAGACAGGAACAATCGGGCAATGCCGGCAAAGATGCTTGCACCCGCGGCTAGCCTCGGTGTAACCAGCAAGTAGCTCATCACCATTCGGCAAAGTCAGCCGCGCATAACGCTCAAGCGGCAAAAAGCCGCTGCGATCGGGCGCCAGAAAATTCTGCCGCTCAAGAGAAATAACCGGCTCGCGCTGCTCACCGTTCCCCGCGTAATTCCCCGCCCCGCTCTCAAGCCGCCGAACCAGCGACGCAAGCCCCTGCTCAAATTCGCCGCCCAAAATTGTCTGCACCCCCAACTTCCGCAAATACCCCTCATTCACCGGCGCATAAAGCCCGTAAAAGCACAAATGCGCCCGCGGATTCAGCTCCCGCACTGCTCCGACCAGTTCGATCGCTAGCCGCGTCGCCGTATGCATCGGCACATGAAACGCGATCAAATCCGCCCTGCGAATCGCCTCTTCCCCCAGCGCCTCGCGCGAAGTATCCACACACGTAACCTCCGCCCCACGCGCCCTCAGCCAAGCCGCCGGCGACGCCAGCCCAAAAGGCTGCCGCCCCAATTCATAGGTAGCAATCAATAAGACGCGCATCAAATGAATTATGTCACGTTCCTGTAGCTCACGTCCCCGGCGCGACGCAGTCGCGACGAGACGTGAGGCCTTGTCGCCAATCCTCCGCAATCCCGACAACGCCACTCACCTCGCCAATCCACTCTCGCTCTCCATTTTCACTTTTCCCTTTTCCATTTTCCGCCCTCCCGGATGCGCTATCATAGTCTTTCACACAGGAGCCCGCTCCCCAATGAGCCCCGCGTCAAAAAACTCCTTCGCGTCTCGCGCGACGCTGAAAGCCGGCGATGCCGAGTTCCAAATTTTCCGCCTCGACGCGCTCGAACTCGCCGGCATCGGCCACGTTCCGCGCCTCCCGTTTTCCCTGAAGATCCTCCTCGAAAACCTCCTTCGCTTCGAGGATGGCAGCTTCGTCCAACCAGACGACGTGCGCGCCCTCGCAACATGGAATCCCGCCGTAACTTCGACGAACGAAGTCTCGTTCATGCCCGCGCGCGTCCTCCTGCAGGATTTCACCGGCGTCCCCACGATCGTCGATCTCGCAGCCATGCGCGAAGCCATGCGCAATCTCGGCGGCGATCCAAAAAAAATCAATCCGCTTCTGCCCGCCGATCTCGTCATTGACCACTCTGTTCAGGTCGACCAGTTCGGCACCTCCGGTGCGCTCGCCTTCAACGCCGAAATCGAATTCCTTCGCAACATCGAGCGCTACGCCTTCCTCCGCTGGGGCCAAAAAGCTTTCGATAATTTCAAGGTCGTCCCGCCGGATACCGGCATCTGCCACCAGGTAAATCTCGAATACCTCGCCAAAGTCGTTTTCACGAAGCAGGAAAATGGCGCCTGGTTCGCCTACCCAGACTCCCTGGTTGGCACCGATTCACACACCACAATGGTCAATGGCCTCGGCGTTTTCGGCTGGGGCGTCGGCGGCATCGAAGCCGAAGCCGCAATGCTCGGCCAGCCATTTTCGATGACGATCCCTCCAGTCGTCGGCTTCAAGCTGCACGGACGCCTCCCCGAAGGCGCCACCGCTACCGATCTCGTCCTCACGATAACCGCCACGCTTCGCAAAAAAGGCGTCGTCGGCAAGTTCGTCGAATTCTACGGCACCGGCCTCTCGAGCCTCACGCTTCCCGACCGTGCCACGCTCGCCAACATGGCTCCCGAATACGGCGCGACGATGGGCTTCTTTCCAGTGGACGAAGAAACGCTCTCCTACCTGCGCTTCACCGCCCGAGAGCCTGCTCTAGTCCATCTCGTCGAAGCCTACACAAAAGAGCAAGGACTCTTCCGCACCGACGCAACGCCCGATCCCGAATTTTCGGATCGTCTCGAACTCGACCTCGCGGATGTCGTTCCAACGATGGCCGGCCCCAAGCGCCCCCAAGACAGCGTCACTCTGCGCGACGCGAAACACTCCTTCGAGAAATCTCTCGCCGCACCCGCGAAGCACGTCACCGTTCAAAATAACGGTGACCGCTTCGATCTGACGGATGGCTCGGTGGTCATCGCCGCAATCACCAGCTGCACCAACACATCGAATCCATCCTTGATGCTCGGCGCGGGAATTCTCGCGAAAAAAGCTGTCGAGCGCGGCTTGACGGCAAAACCCTGGGTGAAAACGAGTCTCGCCCCCGGATCGAAGGTAGTCACGGACTACCTTGTTATGTCCGGATTAATGCCGTTTCTCGAGTCCTTGCGCTTCCATCTCGTCGGCTACGGCTGCACCACGTGCATCGGCAATAGCGGTCCGCTCTCCGAGCCGATCGGCAAAGCCATAAAAGAAAATAATCTCGTCGCCGTGTCGGTCCTCAGCGGCAATCGTAATTTCGAAGGCCGCGTCAATTCCCTCGTGCGCGCAAACTATCTCGCGTCTCCGCCGCTCGTGGTCGCTTACGCCCTTGCCGGCCGCATGGATTTCGATATGGCCCATGAATCCCTCGGCAACGACAAATCCGGAAATCCCGTGTTCCTCCGCGATATTTGGCCGACGCCGCTCGAAGTCGAAACCACATTGCGCGCCTCCGTTACCAGCGACATGTTCCGCAAAGAGTATGGCGACGTCTTCACCGGCGACGCGCAATGGCGCAATCTGCACATCCCCGAAGGCGATCTCTACGCCTGGGACCCCAAATCCACATATATCAAGTTGCCCCCCTACTTCGACTCGATGTCGTTGAATCCATCTCCGCTCACCGACATCCGCGGCGCGCGCGCTCTCGCCGTTCTCGGCGACAGCGTGACCACCGATCACATTTCTCCCGCCGGCTCGATCCCGGCCGATAGCCCCGCAGGGAAATACTTGATCGCACTCGGCGTCCAGCCGGTAAATTTCAATTCCTACGGCGCGCGCCGCGGCAACGACGAAGTCATGACCCGCGGAACTTTCGCCAACATTCGCTTGCGCAACCAACTCGCGCCCGGAACCGAAGGCGGTTGGACGCGCCACCAGCCGAGCGACGAGCAAATGACGATTTACGATGCCGCTATGCGATACAAATCGGAAGGGGTGCCGCTCGTGGTTCTCGTTGGCAAAGAATACGGCTCAGGTTCTTCGCGCGATTGGGCTGCGAAAGGTACCGCGCTTCTCGGTATCCGTGCCGTGATTGCGGAAAGCTACGAGCGCATCCACCGCAGCAATTTAATTGGAATGGGAGTTCTGCCGCTCGAATTCAATCACGGCGATTCCGCGAAATCGCTCTGCCTCACAGGCACCGAAGTTTTTGACATCGAGGGCTTGGCGAGGGATTTCGCGCCGCGAAAACAAATTCAAGTTCGCGCGCGCCGCGCCGACGGCATGGACATCGCCTTCAAAACAATCGCCCGCATCGACACGCCCGTAGAAGTAACCTATTACCAAAACGGCGGCATCCTCCACTACGTCCTCCGCCAAATGCTGTAGCCTACTGAGCGCGCGCTCCTGGCACTTGTAGCGCCGGGCTTCAGCCCGGCAGCCTTTTCCGGAGGCCCCCGCCTCCAGGTCTTCCGCTCAGCCGTAGCAGCGGCGACTTCGACAATCTATTGCGGCGTCTGCTGCACGATCAGCGTCACCATCACCTGATGGCTCGCGATGGCCACCGTTATCACGCCTGAAGTGGTTTCCTCAGCAGCAGTAATCGTGATTTGGTATGTCCCCACCGGCGTGCCGCCCGAGCCCCCGCTCGAGCATCCAGCCAATATTCCAGCAAACGTAATCCCCGCAAGCGAAGTCGCCAATGCAAATCTCCGCCGCCAAGCGCGATTCCCCGCCCGCCCTGATAGCCACGCTATCAAAAGCATTATGCCCAACACGCCGGCAAGCGCCGGCCAGAATTTTCGAAGCTCCGGCGGAATGCCCCTGTCCCGCCCGCCCATCGGAGGAGCAAACGTATTCGATTCAGTCGTCACCAGCATCGTTTCTGTAGCGCCCGAAGCCGTCGGCGTGATTGAAGTGGGCTCGAACGAGCACACCGAATTGCTCGGCGCCCCGGTGCAAGTCAGCGTGAGTGGCACGTCGAATCCGTTCAGCGCAATCACCGGAATTTTATACTGCGCCGTAAAACCTCCGGTCACCGTCGCGATCGTCGGCGTGATCGGCCCATACGCGTAATCCTGAACGTCGAAGGATATCGTGGAGGTCGTGCCGCCGCCCGGCGCGGGATTCGTCACCGAGACGGCAATGACGGCTGCCGTTGCAAACGCATTCGTCGGCACTTCCACCGTCAGCGATGTCGAGGATTGCGAGCCGATCGGCGTCAAGCTCGTGTTTCCAAAATTGATCACCGATCCTGTCACGAAATTCGTGCCCGTCACTGTCAATTCAAATTCGCCGAAGCCGACGGTGACGCTCGTCGGGGAAATCGAAGTGAGCGTCGGCACCGGATTCGTAACCGCGAGCACCACGCTATTCGTCACCGATCCGTTGTCAATCACGCTGACGTTTATCGCCCCGCCCGTTTTCAGCAATCCTGCGGGAACAATCGCCGCGAGCGACCCGTCTGCCTTCAACGTCGTCGGCGTGAGCGCCGTCGAATTCAAGCGAATCGTGGATTGATTCGTGAAGCCGCTGCCTTTTACGTTCAGCGTGAAGCTAGCAGCGCCAACCGCTGCGCTCGCCGGAGAAAGGCTCGTCAAATGAAATGCCATCCCGCCGCCAAGCCGAAGATCCCACGCACCGCGTCCGAACGTAGCGGCGGTCAGCACCCGCGACGCCGGCTGAAGCGCGAGCGACGTCACCGGCACAATCGGAAGCCCCGCACCAAGCTGCGTCCACGCCGCTCCGCGATCGTTCGTCGCAAACACGCCGATATCCGTCGCGACGTAAAGCGTGTCCGCAATTTCTGGATCCGCCACCACACTATTCACCGGAATGTTCGGAAGATTGCCGCTAATATCGCTCCACTCCGCGCCGCCGCTTGCCGTCATGAACACGTGGCCAAGCGTATCGCCATTCATCCCAGAGAATCCCGAGAACGTCGCATACGCCACTCGCGCATCGCGTGGATCGGCCGCAGATGATGTCTGCACTCGATTGGGCAAACCAGCCGCGTGGGCGCCCGACGCTGACGCGCCAATTCCAATCTGCCGCAATGCCGCAGAACCGCTAGGTCCGTCGTCGAGTTGCGAAATATTCAGCCCCGAGGCGCTCGATTTGCCGTTGATATTGCTCCAAGTGTGCGATCCCGCCGCGACACCCGCATCCGCCACATCCGCAGAGCTCCAAACGCCGCCGTCGTTGCCTACGTAAAGCACGGAATCGTTGGAGCTGACCGCGATGCTATGTTGCCCGGGATAAAGCGCGGTGTGCGTGCGATCGATCATGACGTCCTGCCACGAACTCCCGCCATCAATCGAACGAGCGAGGCCCGCGCCTCCCGCAAACACAACTGACGGATCGGTCGCACTCGCGCGCAACGTCATCGCATCAAAGCATTCACCAGCGCAAAGATGATTCGGCGGATCCGAAATCGTCATCCAAGTCGCCCCGCCGTCATTGCTCTTGAAAATCCCAAGAAGATTCGCCGAACCCGGCGTCGCATCCGCAATCGCCGCGTAAAGAATCGTCTTCCCCGCCGATTGCGCTCCCAATGCCAGCGAGACGCGCCCCGTCTGCACCCGATTGAAAATTTGATCGGAAATTTGATCGAATCCCGCAAGCCTCTTCCAACTCGCGCCCGCGTCAGTCGAAACGAAGAGTCCGCCGCACCGCGTCAAGCACGCCGCACTGGCAGCTCCGCTTCCGTTATCGCGGCCCAGCGCCGCATACGCCGTCATTCCCGAGCGATCGTTCGGATCAAACGCCACATCAAATCCCGCAACGCTCGCGCCCGCCGTCAAAACGGTCGCCCAGGTAGCTCCACCATCCGTCGAACGCCACACGCCGCCGCTCGCTGTGCCGCCCGATGTACTGCCCGACGGAACGCTCGGCGCGCCAGCCGATCCACTCACCGCTGCCAAAACGTCGCGGCGCGTGCCGGAATTCGGACTGACGCTAATCGCTTCGATCGAAACCCCGCCATTCCCCGCGCTCGAGAACGCAGCGCTACCCGTCGCGCTCCACGTCTTCCCGCCGTCCGCGGACTTCATCACTCCCGCGCCATAAAAACTATTCCCCGCAGCCGTCCGCGCCCCAGTTCCCGCATAAATCGTCACCGGCGAAGTTGTCGCGTCGAGCGCCAAAGAGCGAATCGCCAGCGACGGCTGATTATCAGTAAGCGGAATCCAATTCACTCCGTCCGTCGTTTTCCAAACTCCCCCGCTCGCCGCGCCAACATAAACCGTCTTTCCGGTCGGATCCGTCGGATCAATTTCGATCGCCCTCACCGGCGCGATGGCTCCCGCCGGCCCAAACGCTCCGTCGTAATTCGCAGCCGCCGTCGAATCCATCGCAATCGATTTCCAAACGAGTTGGTCGCTGCCAGCCGACGCGCTCATTGCCCGCATCTGTTCGATAGTGCGCTCACGCGCGCCAGCCGGAATGTATCCCGCGGGATAAGCCCGCAGCCCGAAAAACGATTCCGCGCGATCGAGAGTCACGGTCGCCGCAGTAATCGCCGCGCCCAACGCAGCAACGGCAACGATGCCACTCGCCGCGATCACCCACGCCGGCTTTAGCCGCGGAAAATAGGAGTGAACCGCCTCTGCATCTCGGACCGGGCCCCTTCGCCTCTCGGTGGGAGCCCCCACATTCATGCGGGGCAAGGAGCGCCTCGGCGCTTCGCCTTGCCTTTCGGTGGGAGCCCCCGCATTCATGCGGGGGAGGAGCGCTTCAGCGCTCCGAAAAAATCCGCGCTTCAATCCCTCCGGCTTTAGCCGCGGAAGATTGGAGTCAGCACTCGCTGCATCTCGGACCGAGCCCCTTCGCCTTTCGGTGGGAGCCCCCGCATTCATGCGGGGGAGGAGCGCTTCAGCGCTCCGAAAAAATCCGCGCTTCAATCCCCCCGGCTTTAGCCGCGGAAGATTGGAGTCAGCACTCGCCCGCGCGCTCCGTTCATTCATCCCGGAAAAATCCACGCCCATAGTCCTCCGCCAGCCAAAACCGCTGGGATCAAGCCCGCGCGTGGGCCTCGCAGGCCAACTCCGCTCGCAAGCGACACGCGATTATACACGGCCCGTTTAACACGAGAAATCGCAAACGGCGGCACTCCTCGTCATAGCCGTCGTCGTGGATTGGATGGAGTACCGGCCTGCGCGGTTGTAAGACCCCGAGACTGGACCCTCGGAGCTCTGAATTCGACGGCATCGCGCCGCACAAATTTCTTCAGACGTCATTCACGATTGCGAATCTACCTCAGACCCGGGAGGCCTCGCCTTCCGGTCCGCTAATTTATCGTGAGCGAAACGGTAGTGGTATGAACAAGCGACCCGGACGTTCCAGTAATCGTGATGTTATACGTGCCCGGCGGCGTTCCAGTCGGCACCGTTCTCCCACCGCCGCCTCCGCCGCACGCCGCAATCGACACCACCAGAATCGCCGCCGCAAACACCATCATCATCGTACGCTGCCGCCTCCGCCTCGCCCCGCACCCGAACAGCAACAGCGCAATCGAGCAGCACGCAAAAATCCAGTTCACAATCGCGATTGGCGGTCCCGGTATCCGCCGCGCTGCCGCCACCGGACTCACGCTCGAAGTTGCGGGCGTCGAAATCGTCAACATGCCCGGCGCCGTCGCAGTAGCCGATCCCAACGAGCACTGAGCATTCAACGGAACCCCCCCAGTGCACGCCAGCGACACGGTACCTGTGAAGCCATTTAACGCGGTCACAGGAATCGTATACATCACCGAACCTCCCGCCGTCACCGTCGCGTTCGCCGGATTGCTCGTGATCGTTCCAAACGCGAAATCCGGCGGCGGCGGCGTCACCGTGAAATTCACGCTGTTCGACGTTTGCCCGCTGTCCGTCACACTCACTGAAAAAACGCCTGCATTCGCCACTAACGCCGCCGGAACCGTGCCAACAAGCGTCGACGGCGCGCCCGAAATATCCGTCGCCACCGGCGTGCCGTTGAAATTCACCACCGAATTCGCCGTAAAACTCAACCCACTCACGGTCAGCGAAAATTGCCCGGAGCCCGCGACCACCGAACCGGGCGAAATCGAAATAATACTTGGCGGTGGCGCAGGCAGCGCAAACTCCCATGCCCCGCGCCCGTGGGTCCCTGCCACCAGCAGCCGGCTTGATGCCTGAATCTTGAGCGAAAGCACCTGATCGTTCGGCAATCCCGGCGCAAGCGTGCTCCAGTTCGCGCCTCCGTTCGTCGTGACAAAAACTCCGATGTCCGTACCGGCATAAAAAATGTTTTCAGGATCGCCCGGATCAAGCACGAAATCGTTCACCGGAACATTCGGTAGATCGCCGTCAACGCTCGTCCACGCCCCTCCGCCATTCGTCGTCTTGAAAATATGCCCCGTCGTGTCGCCGAATCCGGAAAATCCCGAAAACGTGACGTAAGCCGTCGGCGCGCACAAGGGATCAACCGCAATTTGCGTGATGGTTCGCAGCGGAAGCCCTGAGCTCACGTCCGTAAATGTCGCGGACGCTCCAGCAAGCGCATTCGCCGTCTCGTAAACCTGCGCCAATCGCGATCCCGTATACACCGTATTCGGATCGCTCGGCGCCACGGCCATCGTCGTAATGTAATCGGTGGACGATCCGCTCCTCGTGAGGCTCGCTCCGCCCGCCATCGCCGTCCAATTCCCCCCGCCCGCCTGCGACTGCCACAGACTCGTCGTGCCGAAATACGCATTCTGCGGCGCCGATGGATCGAGCACGAACGGTGGAATGAAATCCACGTTCGTATTAAAATTAATTCCGCTATCCATCGTGTTGAACGTGCTGCCGCTGTCGGTGCTTTTCCAAATTGTTCCGTTGTTTCCCACCGCGTCGCAGGCGAGAAACACCGTAAACGCACTCGCCGTCACCGGCCCGATCGCCGTCCAGCCTCCGTCGCCGCACGTTCCCAGGTCGGACCACACAATCGTTCCCATGAATCGCTCGCTGCCGTTGTCCTGCGTGCCTCCGAAGATAGTATTGGGATCGGCCGGATGCGCCGACATGCCTGGATAGAACTGCATCGTCTGCAATCCGCTGTTCAAGTTCGTCCAGTGTTGCGATCCCGCCGCCGCGGTCATCGCGTCCGTCGAGCTCCAGACGCCGCCGTCATTCCCGACGTACATCTTTAGCCCGTCGGGCGAAAACGCGATCGCGTGATGATCCACGTGAATTTGCGGATTCGCCGTGTCGCCGGAATTATTCGCCGAAATATCGCCCCACGTCATGCCTCCGTCCGTCGATCGAATCAACGTCGGCTCCGGCACCGAACTACCCGCAATCGCGCCCGCCGCTCCGCCCGCAAAAAGCATCTGCGGATTTCCCGGCTGAATCGCCAGCGCCATATCGTAAAAACATTGCCCCTCGCTCGTTCCTCGGTCGCAGAACGGCTCTTGCGTCAGCACGCTCCACGTTTTCCCCGCGTTACTGCTTTTCGCAAATGCAAGAAATCGATTCGAGCCCGTCGTGCTATCCGCGATCGCCGCAAAAATTTCCGTCTTCGCCGGATTACCCGTCTGCCCCGCAATCGGGCTGCTCAACGTGATGCTGATCCGCCCGTACTTCGTATCCGAATTGGCACCCAGCGCCGCATTAATCGCCGTATCGAGACCCGCGAGCCGCGTCCACGTCATTCCCCCGTCGCTCGATTTAAAAACTCCGTTGCACGGATCGGCCGCGCAATCTCCCGCGGTCACCAGCGCCGCATCGCTCGACGGATATCCCATCGCGGCATACGCGGTATCGCCCGTCGCATCGTTCGCATCAAACGCGATCCCCGTCGCAATATCAATCGACGGGCTCGCGGGATTTTGCAGCGTCCAGTGCATTCCGCCGTCGGTCGAGCGCCAAAATCCCCACGGAATCGCCGGCGTGCCGTAAACACCCGCCAGCAGCACGCTGCTATTTCCCGGCTGCACCGATAGCGATCCAATATACGGCGCAGACATGGTCGGCCCCTGCGGCTGCCCCGCGCTAAATGTATCGTCGGGCGTCCATGTAGTTCCCGAATCCGCCGAAATCAGCACGCCCGCGCCATACAAACTGTCGTACGCGAAATTTTCTTCGCCCGTGCCGTAAATTACCGTCGTCGCCGCGCAGTTCGTGCCGGAATTCACCAGTGCAATCGAGCCGCTCGAAAGCGACGCTTGCGCGTCCGTCAGCGGCGTCCACGTGTCCCCGCCATCGGCAGTCCTCCAGACGCCTCCATTCGCCGCGCCAATGTAAACGGTATTCCAAGTGGGATCGCACGGGTCCACCGCCACAGCATTCACTCGCCCAGACGTGATGCCAAACGGCGTTTCGTTCTGCAACGGCTGCGGGCCAATCGGAGTCCAGTGAGTGGCAGAGACGGAAATATTCGGCCGCGCTCGCGCCATGCGCCCGACGTACGTGCCTTCGGCTCGAATCTTCGCATCGCGTTCGGCTATCGCTTGCACGCGGAGTTTGCCGGGAACGTGTCCATTCGCCGACGCCCGCGCCTCGAAAAACCACGCCTCTCGCTGCCTGATAAAGTTAGCGGGTTCGTTCTCTTCTGATTCCACGCCGCGTTCGAGGAATTGTCTGGCGATAACAGGAGCGACGGCGCTGAGCGCGACCGCCGTAAATACAGAGAAGATAATCCATTCGCGTATACGCCGGCTCGCATCGCCGGTGTTCATGCAGCTTTCATCCGTTTCCCGGTTTCCCGATTCCCAAATACAAGTGCCCTACAGCCCCGGCCACGAATGAAAATCTTCCGCGAGATCAGCCCAATTGACCCCAAGCACGCCCCTATCCTTGCTTACCCCGGCCACGATTATACACACTTGCGTAAAACTCTTCTGTGCGCCTCAAACTTGGTCAAAATTTGCATCACTCACTCCGAACTTCAGAGCCCCGAGGCCCCCGCCTCGGGGACCCATCGCCAATCCATCTCAAATTTAAATTCCCATCTTCCCTTTTCCCTTCTCCATTCCTACTCCGGCCGATCTGCATAAGTCGCCTTCGGAAATCTAAAATGAATAATCCCCGCAAAAATAATCAAAATCAAAAACGCCATCACGCTACCCTCCGGCCCCGCCGATCCTCCCGTCAACCAATTCGGCCCATGCACCGACGTATTCAGCAATCGCCCCACTCCCAAAAGCCCGCTATCAGGCGTCCCATAAAAAAAAGTTTCCGCCCAATCCCAAGCCGCATGAAAGCCCACGGCAAACCAAAGTGTCCCCGTGCGCCGAATCGTCAGGCAGAAAATCATGCCCGTCACAAACACCTGCAAAATTCCGAGAATGTTCTCGCCCGGATTCCCCAGATGCGCCGCAGCGAAAATCGCCGAACTAAAAATCGCGGCCGGCCAGAACCGCAAGCGTCTCGCGAAAGAAAAAAGCAGGTAGCCGCGAAACGCAAACTCCTCATGTATCGCCACGCAATAAAACGCGAGGCCCCAACCCAGCGCGTGCCGCCAAGCTGCCGCGCCCCTCAGCGCCACCGAGTCAATCTGAAAATCTCCTGACATGCGAATGATCAGCAGAATCGCCGACAGCATCGCGAATCCCCAAACCAACCCCTCCCAAAATCGCAACCCAAACGCCCGCCGCAGCGGAATGCCGTAATCATCAAGCGGCCGCTTCTCCATCCGCGACACAATCCATGTCGCCGCAAACACGGCAAACGCCAAAATAAATTTGATCGGCAGCTCACTCCGCACGCTGAAGACGGCTTCACTCGGTTTGCGCTGCGGATGAAACGAAAAAACAAAAATTCCCGGAAGAATAAATCCAATCCCCACCCAAATCAAAAGCCGGTTACGGTCAACTCGTCCCCAAGGCCGCCGCGGCTCCGCATCTCCCGTGTCTACCGGATTCCCTCGAGCGACCGGCGATCCCTCGTCACTCAAATTTTTCTTCGCATCGAAATCAGATTCATTACCCAAGCGCATCTCCCAGTTAAGCCCTGGTTAAGCAAACGTACCCGCCCGTCAACGCGCCACCGCAGAAACGTCAATGTAGCACGAGTCTTTGTTTGCCTCAGCCCGCAGCCTTTTCATCGTGGCGCGGGCATCTTGCCCGCGTTCTCTCGATGGAAGCCTTTGCCTCTCGACGTGAGCCTTTGCCTCTCGGTGGGGGCCCCCGCATTTATGCGGGGGAGGAGCGCTTCAGCGCTCCGAAAGATCCGCGCTCCAATCTCCGGCTTCAGCCGCGGACGCACGCTGTGATTCCTAGGACAACCCGCGATGACCATATTTTCTTCGGCACCCATCCAATTCAGAGCCCCGAGGCCCCTGCCTCGGGGAACTCAATGCCGAACCGGCTTATCTCATCCATTGACGCAAACGAATTTCTCTTCGCACGTCACCGCGCGTCGCTTTACATCCACTTCAATATCAGCTAATACTTCGCCATTCGCGGAGTCATTCATGGCCAGCGGACGAACTCAAACCAGCGAAAATCCAGATCGCGCCATCCCCTGGCTGACAACAATCGCCTCGCTAACCGCAGGCGCCGCATTCCTCGCACTGTGGTTTTGGCTGCTCCCATCCTGGCTAGGCTTCCAGGTTGACACAACGGGCCCATCCCGCTGGCGCTGGCTAGCCGCCATCCCCTCAGTCTTGGGATTCGCGGTAGCCCTCCGTTGCATCTGGGATTTCGGCTGGACCGGCCGCGGCACCCCCGTCCCCATCGCTCCCCCGCAACGCCTGGTAGCAGTCGGCTTCTACCGCTACGTCCGCAACCCAATGTACGTAGGCTTCTTCGTAGGCTGGGCAGGCCTCTGGATAATCTTCGGCCGCGCCAACCTCACCGCCATTGCCGTGGCCTGCGCCGCAGTCCTGGCCGTACATCTATTCGTAATCCTCTACGAAGAGCCCACCCTCCGCAAAAAATTCGGCCCCGACTACGACCAATACCGCAAAAACGTTCCCCGCTGGCTCCCCCTCCTCCACCCCTGGCACAAATGAACCAGTTCTTCACGGCAGAACCAACAATCACGAGTCATTCCGAGGACGATCCGACGAGGATCGGACGAGGAATCTGCATTTTCTCACGCAGCATCGGCGGGTGCCGTTTCTTGCGAAGCTTGCCCCTCAGTGGGAGCCTCTTCGCCTCTCGGTGGGAGCCTCCGCATTCATGCGGGGGAGGAGCGCTTCAGCGCTCCGAAAATATCCGCGCCCAATCTCTACGGCTTCAGCCGCGGAAAATTGGAGTCCTGCTCTGCGTTACGGAGTCCTTCACGCTTCGGTGCGAGCGAAACTTTCACTTGCACCCTCATCCTCAGAGCCCCAAGGCCCCCGCCTCGGGGACCCTTCGACCAGCTCCTCGACGCAGTCGCGCGTCGTCGTTGAAGCAGCTCCCTCATCATCTTTGCACCCACCTCCGAAAAAACTCTGTGGACGCCGCAATCCCCTCAATTCACAGCCCTTGTGCGGCGCCGAATTTTACCGAGATTTGAAACCGCCCTTCGCAGTGCGATATAATATGTGGATATGTTATTTTTACCTATGCGACAGCACGGAACAGCACCGTGGCCGCGCAGACACAGCCCACGGCCCAGCGACTGCCGATCAGCCCATTTTCCCTCGTCCCTTTTCGATCCCGACCTCATTTCTAATCGTAAGACCAAAACGATTAAAAATCGCCGTAACTCCTACAAAACAACCATCACCACTCATTTCTAATCGTATCAAAATAGACCCCCCTCAAAACGCATTTCACTATCTCAACGCGCTCCCCACTCTCCCCTTTTCCCTCTTCCCTTTTCTATCCCGGCCGCATTTCGAATCGTTACATCAAAACGATTGAAAACCACTGCAACTCCCAGAAAACAATCATCACCGCTCATTTCTAATCGCTACAAAAAAGGGGGGTCTAAAAACGCGTCTAGGTGCGGCTCCTGCAGCGCCGGACCGGGCTCCGTCCGGCATGGGTTTCCCCCGACAGTGCCACTATCTCGACGCGCTCCCCACTCTTCCCTTTTCACTGTTTCTCCCCCCTCCCCGTTGACCCAAATCCCCCACCCGCATAAACTCGCCTACCGGCGAGGTGCCTGATGCGAATCCGCACAATCGTAATCTTTTGTTGTCTTTCACTCTTCATTTCCTCCCAGCTTTCCGCCCAGGAAGACGAAGAACACCATCACCACGGCGACACCGAAAAGCTCGGCACCGTCGTCTTCCCCACTTCATGTTCGCCTGACGCGCAAAAATCTTTCGAGCACGCCGTCGCCCTCCTGCATTCCTTCCAATACACCGCCTCGGAGAACGCCTTCCAATCCGTCGCCGCTTCCGACAAGCATTGCGCCATGGCCCACTGGGGCGAAGCGATGGCTCTCTATCACCAGCTCTGGGATGAACCGAAGCCGAATATCGTGAAAGAGGGTCACAAGGATCTGGCGCAGGCGATGAAAATCAAGCCGCGCACCGAGCGCGAAACCGATTTCATCAATGCCGCTCTGCTCTTCTACAACACCAATAAAAAACTCGACCACGACACGCGCACCCATCGCTATTCCGACGCCATGGGAAAAATGTACGAGAAATATCCGGATGACACCGAAGTCGCCGCGTTCTACGCGCTCTCGCTGCTCACCTGGGATCCTTCCAACGACAAAGATTACGTCAATCGCCGCAAAGCCATCGTCGTCCTGAACAAACTTTACGCCGCGAACCCCGATCATCCTGGCGCCGCGCATTATTTGATTCACGCCGCCGATCGCCCCGAGCTCGCGCCTCTCGCGCTCGACGCCGCTCGCCGCTACTCGGAAATCGCGCCCGGCTCCTCGCACGCGATTCACATGCCGTCGCACATTTTTTCGCGCCTCGGCCTTTGGCAGGAATCCATCGCCTCAAATTCGGCCGCCGCTGCCGCCGCCGAGCGCGAAATCAACGCGCATCAGGCCGAGGCACACTACGAATTTCATCCCATGGATTACTTGCAGTACGCCTATCTGCAAATCGGCAGAGAAAAGGACGCATGGAAGGTAATCGAAGATTTGGACACAGTCCCCGACGCGGAACCTGAAAATCTCGCCGAGGTCAAAGCGTTTTTCACCGCTCGCTACTACCTCGAACTGCACGATTGGGCGCACGCCGCCGCGCTTCCCATCCCTTCCATCCTGAAGCCGCGCGATCGAATCGACACGTACTGGGCGCAAACAATCGGCGCCGCGCGCCTCGGCGATGCCGCTGCCTCAAGCAAAGCATTCGAGAATTACAAATCCGTCGACGACGGGAACGGCGTCTACCGCTCGCCCAAGCCCGGCGAAGTTTCCGTCGAGCGGCAGGAAGCAACGGCCTGGAACGATTACGCAGCCGGCAAAAAAGATGACGCGGTTCGCGAGATGCGTGCGGCCGCCGATCAGGAGGATGCGGACGCTCCCGAAACCGCATTGATGCCCGCGCGCGAAATGCTTGCCGACATGCTTCTCGAAATGAATCGCGCCACCGATGCCCTCGTCGAGTACGAGAAAAATCTGAAGGAATCCCCGAATCGCTTCGACGGTCTCTACGGCGCTGCTCGCGCCGCTGAACTCGCCGGAAAACCGCAACAGGCTACCGGTTACTACTCGCAGCTTCTGAAGAATTGCGACGGCGGCGCATATTCGAATCGCCCCGAACTCGCGCACGCCAAAACTCTGCTCGCCACAAAATAATCCGGACACGGCCCAGTGAATCCAAATAATAAATTTCAAATCATCCGAATCATTATCATCATCGTCGTCGTTCTGATTTTTCTCTTCTACCGCCTGCGCCCCGCGCTGCGAAAGAGCGAACTCCCACCGCACGAAAACAAGCTGCATTCACTCCTAATCGTTCAAGCTGAAAAATCAGTGCCGGAGAAAATCTAATGCCTCGTGAGGAAGCCGCGCGTGCCATCGCACAATGGCGAGCTCTCGTCTCGCAGCCTTACAAAACAATCCCGCAAGCTCGCGAGATCGTCGAAGAGTTCTACGCCCAATTCCATGTTCCCGCGGACGTGAGCGTCGAGCACGTCTCCATCGCCAAAGCTTCCGCCGACTGGCTCACCACACCCGGCGCGAACGCCGATCGCGCCGTGCTCTTCCTTCACGGCGGCGCGTACGTTCTCGGCTCGGCTTTGGCCTATCGCGAAATGACTTCGCGCATCGCGCGCGCCGCCGCCGCCCGCACGCTCGTGCTCGACTATCGCCTCGCGCCTGAACATCCCTTCCCCGCAGCGGTTGAGGACGCCGTCGCGGCATACAATTTCATCCTCGCCCAGAAGATCAAGCCGTCCAACATCGCCATCGTCGGCGATTCCGCCGGCGGCGGACTGACGCTCGCGACACTCCTTTCCCTTCGCGATACAGGCGTGCCGCTGCCCGCCTGCGCAGTTTGCATTTCGCCGTGGATTGATCTCGAATGCACCGGCGGAACGATGGAAACAAAAGCTGCGGTTGATCCGATCTGCACGCGCGAATCGCTGCTGGGAGAAGCTGCGTTGTATCTCGCGGGTGGAAATCCGCGCAACCCTCTCGCTTCCCCGCTCTACGCCGACTTGAAGGATCTTCCGCCTCTCCTCATCCAAGTGGGAACGGAAGAAACGCTGCTCGATGACGCGATCAGATTGGACGCGCACGCAAAAAGTGCGAGCGTGACCGTGACTCTTGAGGTGTTCGAGGATATGCCTCACGTGTGGCACGTCTTCGCGTCGTACTTGCCCGAAGCGCAGCAGGCCATCGATCAAATCGGCCAATTCGTCCGCGCATACACGGACAAATCCTCATGACGCTGCGTAGCTACGGAAAAGAAATCGACACGATAGAAAAAATCGCGGGGCGTTCGGAAGCGCTCGCCTAAACAGCGTTCGCGGGCTGAAGCTTGGATTCCACTTTCGCGGCGTAAACGTGCCAGAAATTCCCCGAAGGCTTCAAAAATTCAATCCCAATTTTCGTGCGCCCACCCTGCTTCTGCCAGACGTGGACCACGCGGCACTCGCGCTCTTCCTGCGTGAAACTATTGACCACAAGAATTCTTTGGCCCTTCTCGAGATCGGCCGTAACGGAGATGCGCGCGCCGTGCGCGTCCACATTCAGCGTAGTGGTGTGATCGCGAAACGGCTGATCGTCTGGCGTGCGTCCGTACACGACGACGGGAATGTGAAGGGGGAATCTGCGGCTGCGCCGAACGTAGCCACGGGCTTTCGCCTTCTTTACGGGAGTCGCCATACCTCAATCACCATAACGCCGTTGCAAGGCGTCGCGCAAGCGTGCGTATCCGAAAATGCACCTGCCCCCCGGGCATCAACTCGGCCCGCGCCGCTCGGCGCAGCCCCGACGCGCCCATTCGGCTCGAAGACCACCGTCGTGGCAACCGTTCACGCAAGGTGATGCGCTCGCAAGCTACTGATTCTTCGAGCCAATCGAGCATGTATGGAAGCCTTTCCGCGATTTTCGGCATCTTTATGTTTGTAGGTGGACATTCGAGCCTAAATTCGGTTCAAATAGGGGAACGCAGATTGGCAGGCAAATCTGCCTTGGGAGGGCGAATCCAGTGCGACGATTTCTTCTAATATTTGCGATCAGCTTGATCGCATCGGTGGGCGCCAATGCTCAAATTCATCCGGCGACCTCGGCGCTCGCGAGCGCATCGCCGAGCCTCGCACCGCCGCTACCAAGCGGCAACGGCGATGGCAATATTACCAGCACCATTTTCGAAGGGCCTACGCGGTTCGAAGCGAGCATCGAATACGCCTGGACTCATGCTGAGGTAGCGCCGAACCTCAATTATAATTTGAATGGATTTGTCGGCTCTCTCTCCTGGTTCTTTCTCAGGGACCTCGGTGCCGAAGGGCAATTGCTCGGAGGCTGGGGTGGCGGCAATGCGAACTCGAAACTTGCCTTTGCGGGCGGCGGACTGCACGCGCGGTTCAATCAATCGAACAGACTGCAGCCGTGGATACACGGATTGATCGGCAACGCTCACGTGCATCCTCAGACGCTTTACGGAGGGCAGCAGTCATTTGGGTGGGAAGCAGGGGGCGGCATTGACTACAGACTCATTACTTGGGTTTCGCTGCGTGTTGGAGCCGATGCGCTCGGAACGCACTTCTTCGAGGTGACCCAGGTGAGTCCCGTGATTCACGGCGGGATTGTGTTTAGTTTCTAACATCTGACGCATGTAGTTCTAAATTTTGCCGGACCGGCTGATAAGGGCCGGTCCTTCTTTTTTTTGCTCGCTTCTTCGGCGCTCATAACGCGCGGAAAAAGGAAGCCGTGATGGTCTCTTCGGCAGCTCACATCATCGACGCAATTTGGAGCGCGCTGGGATTGTATTGGGTGATCAGCGCGCGGCAATCGGGCGCGACTAAGACGCCCGAGGCCCACTCGTTTCGAGCGCTGCGTTTTTTGGTTTTGGGCACTACGTTCATTCTCCTTCTTTCCGGCTGGCTGAGGATTGGGCCGTTGGCGAGGCGGTTTGTTCCGGACACGTTCGCAGTGCGGACGATAGGCGTGATCATTATGGTGGTGGGCGTTTCGGTGACGGTGTGGGCTCGCATTTGCTTAGGGCGCAATTGGAGCGACAAAGTTGTGATTAAGGAAGATCACGAACTGATTCGCACTGGACCTTATGCTTATATGCGGCATCCGATTTATTCGGGGGTGTTGCTTGGCGTTGCGGGAACGGCGATTGCGATCGGGGAGTGGCGTGGGGTGGTTGCGTTCGCTTTGCTTCTCACGACGTACGCGATCAAGGCCAAGAAAGAGGAGCGCGTGCTGGCGGGGGCATTCGGGGCGGCGTTCGAGGAGCATGCGCGTCGGACGGGTTTTCTCCTGCCTCGCTTGGGGACGCGATAGGCTCGAAACGCGGTAAGCTCCGAAGGCGATACCCGCATCCTAATTTCCTGGCAGTTCACGCTTTTCGATCGTGCAGGGCGTGGCTAGACTGTTCGTCTAATTTCAAACCAGCTCTAAACAAAGGAATGGGAATGAAGAAAATGCTTTGCGCCATCGCGGCCCTCCTCTCCGTCGCGTTCGTGGCGAGCGCGGACACCGTGATTCTCAAGAATGGGGATCATTTGACCGGGACTATCGTGAAATCGGACGGCAAGGTACTGACGCTCAAGACCGATTTCGCCGGCGACATCAATATCGACTGGACAAAGGTGCAAGAGATGGCGACGGATAAGCCGCTGTATATTGTCACTCCGGACAAGCAGGTTGTGAGCGGGACCGTCACTACGCAAGGCCCGGATCTAGTCGTCGCGACGGCAAACGCAGGCGCCGTGCACGTGCCGCTTTCGAACGTGACTGTTGTGCGCTCGGAAAGTGAACAGTCCGCGTACGAACATTCGCTGCATCCCGGATTGCTCGAGGATTGGAATGTCGGCGCGAACGTGGGATTTGCGCTGGCGCGCGGCAATAGCGACACTACGAATCTTTCGATCGGATTCACATCCGTGCGGACAACTCTGCGCGACAAATTATCGGCTTATGCGAGCTCGATCTACGCGCAGAGCAGCGTTGCCGGCGTCTCGAGCGTCACGGCCGACGATGTGCGCGGGGGCGCGCGCTACGACCGCAACATCTCTTCGCGGGCTTTCGTTTTTGGCAGCGGCGATTTCGAGTACAACTCGCCTCAGGATCTCGACCTGCGCTCGATTTATACTCTTGGCTTCGGTTTCAAGGCGATTAAGAGCGACTCAACTTCGCTCGATTTGTTGGCAGGCGCGAACTACACGCGTGAAGCGTATTCGACGGGCATGGACCGCAACATCGCGGGCCTAACGCTGGGCGAAGATTTCATGCACAAATTTGGCAAGTCCACGGTGCTCACGGAACAAATGCTGGTTTACCCGGAACTATCGGATTCGCTCGATGGGCAGTACCGATTGGCGTTCGATATGGCCGTTACGACGAAGATAAGCAAGTGGCTTGGCTGGCAGACGACGGCGAGCGATCGGTATCTGAGTAATCCGATTCCTGGGACGAAATCGAATGATTTGATCTTGACGACGGGTTTGACAGTGGCTTTCACGCACTAAAGGCGAACGGAGGTTGGCGGGCGTACAGCCGGGTGGCGGGGGCCTCCCGGCTCTGAGTTGTTGGAATTGGCTCGCGATTGTGAATCGCTGCCAAATATTCCGCTACGGCAACTCGTAAACAAAAGATGCTTTGCCGTAAGAGAATGCGTAGTTCCCTTTCGAACTCAGTTTCAGCTCCGAGCCTTTCAATCCTGGAATATTCTGGGAAGTCAAAATTCCTTCGTAGTTCGAGAGGCTCCACACTGAGAATGTTTCATCCACTACTTTGTCGTAGCTAACGGCATCCGACCAGTCGAAGTCATATGACATTTTCCCAGTGAAAGCAATGAACCGATCTCCATCTGGCGAAGCGGAGACCATGTACCGCACGCCCGTCGGTCGCGCGGAAACGCTGTGCAAGTGTTTACCCGTGGTGAAGTCAAAAAACTTAAGTTTCGGGTGGTGATTGCTGAACACTCCGTAGGAGTCCGAGTCAACGGCAAGGACTCGATTATCAGAAGTGATCGCTATGTTGCCTATTAACAACCCCGAAGTGATCTTCCGCTTGATGGCGCCTGTACGCACATCAAATGCAAAAATGTCCGGTCCACCGCTTGGCGATCCACAGGCCAGGAAATTCGGAATTGCAACAAGAAGCAATTTTCCGTTGGGATTCCATACGATACCCCTCCCTTGGAAGTTGGTCCAACCCATAGTTGTATCCCAGCTTAATAGGCGGTTTCCGGACAAGATGTCGTACAGTTGAATTCTACCGTGGCACTCGTAGGTGAACCAGAGAACGGCCGCAATTCCCCCGCTCGGAGATAACTCCATCGCGCGTAAAGAAGGTTCGCGTACGATTGTCGGCCCATCAGGCGTATTACTTGGTGGCATTAGCGCAAACGCTCGAACTTCTGCGAGGTCGGAGGCCCGAAGTATATGAATCATCCGATCTAGCAGGGCTACGACTTGAGTTCCGTCCGGCGAAAACCGGACAATTGGCGTGTTGTTACCTCGGGCTACTGAAATACCCTTCGGGGCGATTGATTGTTCTGGTTGTCGCGCGACGAACTGTGCCAGTACCTCGCCTTCTTTGAAATCCCAGAGTTGCACTACACGCATATTTGTTTTGTCTTTTACGTGTGGTGGGTCCAGCTTCTTAGTGAGCACAGTAACAACCGTTTGTTCATCTGGAGATATGTCAGCGGATTGAGTGCCGACGGGTAAGGCATAGGTCTTCAGTTGCTTCTGGGGCGGCGAGGTATCGCCACGTAGCGCGTCGACCCCTATAAACGTCCAAATGATGAGAATCGCTGCGGTCAGCGTATTTAAGGATCTCATTAGTGAAATATATAGCATTATTCGCCTCGGGGTCTTCAGCTCGCTGCTAGGGTTCCGGGAGGCTGGGGCCTCCCGGCTCTGAGGTGGTGGAACTCGCTCGCGATTGACGTTGCGACCCCCAGTCTGGTTTGCGAGTGTGAGCCGCTTCGAGAGCTTCACGTCTCATCCCGCTTGGGGCGGGATGGGGACCCGTTCGAAGCTCCCTTCGAGGCTCAGGGCAGGCAGGGCAGGCGTGAGCTACTGGGAGCGGGGGGTGCTGGACGGGTTCGGGCTGAGAAATGATAGGAACGCGAGGGGCCATAGGAGGGGGATGACGCGGGCTAAGGCTTGGATTACGTCGCGGCCTTGACGCGGGCCCGATGGCGTTACGACTAGTAGGCGCTCTCGATTTGCTTTCGAAGGAATATCGTATTGAGTTCGAGCGGCGCGCAGATCGGTGAGCGATAGGCGGTGAAAAATATCGAGAGCGCGCAGCATGTTGGCGTTTCTTCGGGGGCGCTCGGAGTTGGCGTCGTAGATGATTGTTACTGGTTCGCCGAGATGTGAGGCTACGCGGCTGCTTATCCAATTCCAGGCGCGCTGCATGTCGGCGGGATAGATGAATAAAACGTACGCCGAGAGGACATCCCATTGGAACATCGGAGTGTTTAGGGAATATTCGAGAGAGAGATGAAGAAGCAATCCGAGCGCCAAGAGAATGTAGCGGAGATCCTTAATCCAAATTAGAACACCTAGAGAAAATTCCAATACCAGGGTCCACCAGGTCGCCAGCTTGAGTACCGTCGGGCGGAGAAACCACGAGGGCACCGGAAAACGCCGAAGCTGATCGAGATGATACACATAGTAGAGCGCGGTCCCGTTGATCCAGGGGACGCCCTGAATTTTCCAGCAGAACGACGCGAAATACAGAATTGATAATTCAAACTGAATCATGCGCTGCGCCCAGGGGCTGCGCGGTTTTATGCCGGCGTCCTCCTTTCCCCGCCAAATCCGAACGAGCCGATCCACGGAAAGAGCCGCCCCGGCGGGTGCGAACATCAGGAAAAATCCTGCTAGCCGCAAGAAAGTATCCCCGCCGTGGGTGATGTACAGATTTCTTTGCTGTATGGAGGCGATGCCGAAAAATACGATTATGGTATTGAGGCGAGTTAGGAAGCCGATTGTCAGTAATATGGCCGACGCCAAAATTATCCAGAACACTGAGTCAGCCCAAGCGTCGGTTTGCGGAATGACGGTGAAGACATTCAGGCGCATGCCTGGTTCAAGTTTCTGCATGGTAGACAGCGACACCCACGCATGGGGGCCATACCAAGCCAGCCAGTCAGGCCGCAGCAATAAAATATCAGCGATGACCAACAGCCCGTAGATGACTCGAAACATCGAAATAGGAATAGGCGATTGCGGCGCGAAGAAAAATTCGTTCCACGCTTCAAACAATGACCTGAGTCTCACTTCAAATCCTCAGGCTTCACGGGATAGCTGAAGAAAACATTCACATCCCAAGGGCCGCGATCGTAGGAGCCGTCCGTGCGCGGAATTATGTCCGACCACCTAACGACCAATAAGACCGATTGTGCGGGATTCGCGGAGTCGCTGTTCAGGCGCGCGACGCGGCGTGCAGCATCTGGCCACAATTCGGAGAAATCGTTGTTCTGGAGATTGTCTTCGTACTTGCGGTAGCGTTCCTTGAAGTAGCGTTGAGTTAAAGTGAGATTCTCCATTCTCGGGAAGGACCACAGTTGAGACGAGCGGTCCTTGTAGAGAATGATCGCCTCCATGTAGGAGTTGGTTGACTTCGGGTTTGGCGCAAACATATCCCAAGATTGAAACAGGCCGGCCCACACAAAATATGGGCGTATCACGTTTTTGACGATCGGGATTAGCGGGGTGCTGTTCGGAATGCACCAGCAAGGGATGGCAATCAGGTGAAAAATCAAGAAGGCGTTAATCGCGAAGTATTTTGTGTGCTGCCACGCGCCGACTCGCTTCGGCAGATTGCGATCGGTTTTAGATTCCGGAGTCTCGGATGCCATCTATCACCTTCCACGAACGCACACCTTCGCGGCTTTGATTTTCTATTCTGTCCTTTGCTCCACTCAGCTTATGCGTTACGAGCAGCAGAATCAAAATCGGCTGGTCTTATGACCATTCCTACACGAAACCTTGATTGTGGCTAATAAAATAAGATGATTATTCCTGGCACATGAGCACGATTTTTCCGCTGACGGAAGCCCGCTCGATCAAGTCGTGGGCGCGGGGAGCGTCGCGTAACGGCAGCCGTTCCGCAATCACGGGGCTAATGGACTTCGCGTGAAGCATCGCGAGCAACCGCGAGAGATCGTCGCGGAACTGTTCGGGATATTTCTTCTTTTCAACTGTGATGCTATACCACCGCGCGGATTTTCCGGGAAGCAGGCCTACCAAGCCGAGCCATGCGAGACTCGCGGCGGCGAGGATGGTGTTCTTCCGGCCGCCTTCGATGGCCGCCGACATTCCGTAACCGACGAACCGTCCGCCCTTGCCGAGCGCGCGATAGGATCGCAGCCAGTTGCGGCCGCCAATCGGATCGAATACTGCATTCACCCCGGCCGCGCGCTCGACGAAATCCTCGGTTCGATAATCGATGGGTATGCCGCCCAGTGCAGCCACCAGATCGTGTTTGGGTTTGGATGCGGTGCCGAACATTTCCAGCCCGGCGAGAGAGCCGAGTTGCAGTGCGGCCGTTCCCACTCCGCCGGCGGCTCCGTGAATCAGCACGCTCTCGCCTTGGTGCAGCTTGGCGATGCGATGAATCAATTGATATGCGGTGGTGTAATTGAGAACGAGACTGACGGCTTCGGCGGGATCGAGGCCGGCAGGAACTGATACGAGTTCGGACTCCGGGAAGACGATGTAGCGCGAATATCCGCCAGTCTGCGTCAGCGCGGTGACTAAATCGCCGGGCTTCCATTGGGTGACGTTGGCGCCGCAAGATTCGACGATGCCGACGATGTCGTAGCCGGGAGAATACGGCAGCGGAGGAACGCCGGAATATAGACCGCGGCGCATTAGAACGTCGGCGAAGGCGACTCCGCATGCAAGAATCTGGATGCGCACTTCGTTCGCGCCGGGATCACGGATGTCATCGTCGATTATTTTGAGGACGTCGGGGCCACCGAGAGCGGTGAGGATGACGCGGGTGTTTCGCATGGTCGAACATATTAGCTTAAAGTACGGGAACAAGATGAACTGCGTCTTGATACTTCGCGACCAGGCGAGATGCGGTGAGACCGTCGGAGGCTGGAGGCCCCGCGCTCTGCAATAGTTATTGGTGATTCGGGGAGTGCGTGATAGCAAGGTGGGACGCGCGCAAGGAAAGGCGGCGGGCATGAGTTCATTTGGTTCGAAGATCGGCTATTTGGTTCGGCAGCGGAGCTTTCAAGTTGCGCTGGCTCTTTGGATCGCGATCAGCGCGGCCGCGGTGGCGCTGTGTCATGGAACGATGCCGTTGCCGATTGGACCGCATCCCGGCGCGCCCGTGGCCATGGTGATTTCGAGTTCGATTGCGCTGATATTTTTAGTGCTGGAGGCGGGACTGGTCGCGCTGATTACGCGAGGGCGGGCGATGCCGGATTTGGCGGCGCGTGCGCCGGAGAGTGGCGTTGCGTTGCGGGAGACGGTGGGCTTGTGGATTTATGGCGCGATCGTGCTGGCGATTGGGCGGTTTGTGGGGCTTCATTATTTTGGCGCGGGAATCGCGATGCATCTAAACGGGTCGCTAGTGGGCGCGACGCGGGTGCAGTCGCCGGCAGAGGTGTACACGTGGGCGGCATTCAACGGGATTCTGCTTGGGCTGATTCCGTATGTTGTGTTTCGGATGCGCGGATATTCGAATCAGCAACTGAATTTGAAGTCGTCGAATTTGAAGAGCGATGTGATCGTGATCGCCGTGGTGCTGGCGATTGGGTGCTTTATGGACTTCGCGCTGGACGGGAATTTTCTGAGGCTGACACATCACCAGCAAATCGTTGGCGGGCTGATGTCGTTTGTTCTCCATCTGTTCGGAACCGACCTGCCGGTGATGATTTTCATTTACTCGATTTTGATGCCGAGGTACGCGAAGCTGACGGCGCCGGTGACGGCGTTCCTACTGGGCGCGGCGAGTTATCCGGCGATTCACGTGTTCGAAGCGTGGACGCGGTACGATTCGGTCGAGCATTCGTTGCTGTCGGTGATTGTAGTCTTTCTGATTTTCTTTCCGCCTGGCGTGATGAAATCGTTTCTGACGCTGCGAACGGGGAACGCGTGGGTGCATGTGTGGGGATTCCACGCGATTTCGCCGCATGTCACGGTGGATACGAGGTTGATTGTGCAGGATTTCGATATTCGGTGAGCGGGATGCGGAGATAAGAGAGAAATTACATTCGCGGCGATCCACGCGGAATTCCCGGAGGCGGGTGCCTCCGGGCTCTGACGTCAACTGATTGGTGCTCGCTGCCGGGCGAACGACGGGAATGCGGCTTTACATTCATCGCGGGCGAGGATACTTTTCGGTGTGTGAAAGCTACGAATTGGGAATTTGCGAATAGGGCGATGGTTTTCGGACTGATATTTGCCTTCACGTTTCCGCTGTACGCATTCGATCAGCAGAATTCAACCGCCGCGTTGGCCAACTGGCTTGGTCCGAAACTGCAATTGAATGAGGATTTCTTCGCGCGCCTTCTATTCGCGCTCGCTGCTTTTTTGCTGGTGGTGGCGGCGTTCATTCGTACCTGGGCGTCGTCGTACCTTCAGGCTTCGGTGGTGTACGCGGCCGAAGTGAAGTCTGCGTCGCTGGTCGCCGATGGGCCTTACCGTTACGTGCGCAATCCACTTTATTTCGCCAATGCGCTGATGATCATCGCAATGGGCGCGATGATGAGCCGGATTGGGTTCTTCGTGGCAGTGGCGGCGATGCTGGTTTTTTGCTACCGGCTGATCTTCCGCGAGGAAGCTGAACTTCAGGCGAGCCAGGGGCAACAGTTTGCGGAATATCGCAGAGCGGTGCCGCGTCTGTGGCCCTTGCCGTGGCCGCGCATCGGTTCCGGCGGAGGACAAGCCAGGTGGAGTGAAGGATTCAAGGCAGAATCGTGGTACTGGGGATTCGCGGCGGCGCTAATTGCTTATGCCACCACACTAAAACTTTGGGTCTTTTTTGTGATTCTGGCGGCGAGTTTGATCTTGTTTTGGATTTCCTCGGCGCGACGCCAAAAGAAATCGGACTCGCAAGCCTGAACTCGCCTGCGTACAAAGGCGGACCTCACGGATTTGTATCTCGTAGAAAGCGCAAAATAGCGCAAGGCGCGTGACCCTGGCTTCCAGCGGGCGAGCTTCGCCTACATAATTCGGACCGAGAACCGCCGGCTGGAAGCCGACGCGACATTGACGCACCGAGAACAACGCGGGCAGGATGCCCGCGCCCGGATAAAAAGGCTGCCGAGCTGAAGCCCGGCGCTACAAGTGCCAGCCGCGCGCGATCGGCAATTGCGTGATCGCAGGCGGGATTATTAAAGTGCGGTGAAAGCCGCTCAGTCGTAGAGCGGAATTTCGACTTCGTGGTTTTCTTTTGCCGGGGCGTCCGGGTTCGCGCTTACGTCTGCCTCGGTATACTCGGCAAATGTATCTCTGCGGTTATAGGCGAGACCGATGATTCCGGCGAAGATCAGGAGTGGTGGAAACATCAGGAGGAGAATTCCGTGCCTGAGAGCGGCGATCAACTTTGCGCCGGAAGAGGCCGCATTCTGATAGCACATCGCGCAGCCTTGGGCATGTAACGCGGCCGGGTTCAGCAGCAAGAGAATTGCGGTTGACGCAATTGCGACTGCAACGACTCGCCATTGTGCGAACTTATGCATCACTCTCAGGACTTTTGTACCACATATTCGACCAACTGAACACTATTAGCCCGACCGCAAATTATACCTACCGTAATGCCCGAATGGCGCGATTCGGCAAGCGCTACGAACCGTGCCGGGCTGAAGCCCGGCGCTATGGCACAATTTGAGCCAGACTTGGCTATGCCGGGAACGCGAAACAAAACTCCGGCAGGGACTGCCCTGCGGCGCACATTCAGTGAAGGCCCATGGACTGCAAACGAAGGCTATCGGGCAAGAAGGCGACCATCATGGCCAACACGAAAACGAGCGCGGGAATTAACGTCAGGAACAGGCTTCGCCGTTCATATCGCAGGTGCATGAAATACGCGATGATGAGCGCGGACTTAATCACAGATATGCCCATTAGCAGCACAAGCATCAAGTGCAATTCGAGCTGTTCGTACGCTAAGTAGACTTCTGCTGCAGTGAGGATGAGCAAACAACCCCAAACCTTCAAAAACCAACCCATCCTCGAGAAGTCCGCTCTATTCGGTGCTTCTTGAACCATGAGTTCGCTCTCTTTCGCCCGGCCTCAGTGACCGCGGGTGGAGATCAAATAGACCAGCGGGAAGATAAACATCCATACGAGATCGACAAAGTGCCAATACAGACCGCTAACTTCCACATCGTCGGCGTTGAATTTCTTGCGGCCGAACCCCACGGCCACAAACCCGAGATATATGACGCCGACCGTTACGTGGGTCATGTGCAGACCCGTAAGACCGAAGAAACTCGCGCCGAAAATCGGCGTTCCCCAAGGATTTGAGAACAGCCGAACGCCTTCATGAATCAGCCCAAGCCATTCACGAATGTGCAGAATGTCGAAAATAATCCCGCCGAGCATGGTGGCGCACAGCCAACGCACGGCCGCCGCAGTGCGGCCATTCTTTGCCGCTTCCACGGCCGCGACCATGGTGACGCTGCTTGAGAGGAGCACGAACGTCATGACGGTGGCGTTGACGATGCTCGGCACGAACTGAAATGGTCTCGGCCACGACGGGCTGCCGACACGCAGAAACACGTAGGCCACCAGCATTGCGGCGAAAGTGATCGAGTCGGAAACCAGAAACAGCCACATCCCCAACTTGTTCGACGGTACGGCGTAAGGGAGATCCCCTCCCGACCAAACCGAATCCTGTATTGGTAGATCCTGTTCGCTCACAGCGCCTCCGTCATCAAATTTTACGAGGACGTCAGAGACTGCAGCAGTTCGCGTTCAATCCATTTAATGCTTAACGCCGCTTTCCTATGAAAGGACGATATCCGACCAGCGCGCGGATTCCCTACGAGCTGACGATTTTCTCAGGCGAATCCTGCATCACGTAATCACCCGTCGAGCCCTGCACTCCATATTCGTAGGCGTCGTGATAAACCACCGGATGCTTGCCGCCGAAATTATCGAACGGCGGAGGAGATGGAACGGTCCATTCCAATTGCGTGGCGCCCCAGGGATTTGCGGGCGCCAGCTTGCCCCGGAACATGCTCCAGAAGAGGTTGAAGAAAAATATCAATTGCGCGCCGCCAGTGACCAGCGCCGCGACGGTGATGAATTTGTGGACGGGAATCAACGGTATCATGTAGTCATCCGTGAATGAGGCATACCGTCGAACGTTCGCTGCAAACCCAATGTAGTGCATCGGCATGAAAATGCAGTAGACGCCGACGAACGTCAGCCAAAAGTGCGCTTTGCCAAGTGTCTCGTTCATCATGCGGCCGAACATTTTCGGGAACCAAAAATAAGTCCCCGCGAACATTCCAAAAATCGCGGCTACGGCCATAACCATATGGAAGTGGCCAACGACGAAGTACGTGGCGTGAAGATACGTGTCAATGGAAGGCTGCGCCAGGAAGAAGCCGCTCAATCCGCCCGTGACGAAGACGGAGACGAATCCGATGGCGAATAGTCCGAACGAGTTGAATCTTATCTTCCCGCCATAGAGCGTACATATCATGCATAGACTTACGATCGCCGCCGGCATCGTGATGATCAGGGTCGGTACAGAGAACGTTAGCGCGCTAAACGGGCTCATTCCGCTGAGGAACATGTGATGTCCCCACACCACGAAGCTGAGGAAGCCAATGCTCAGCATGCTGAACGTAATAACCTTGTAGCCTAGTGGCGGCCTCCGCGCCGTACACGCCAGGATATTGGCGATAATCCCCAGGCCCGGAAGAATTGCGATATAAACCTCCGGGTGGCCGAAGAACCAGAACAGGTGCTGCCAGAGCAGCGGCGAACCGCCGGAATGAGGCTGCAACTGATCGCTGACAACGAGCCCACCGGGGATGAAGAAACTCGTGCCGCCAACGTGATCCAGGATCAGGAGCACGCACGCCGTTAGCAGAACGGCGAAGGAAAGAAGAGTGAGCACGGCGGTAATGAGCCACCCCCATACAGTAAGAGGCAAGCGCATCAACGACAGCCCGCGCGTGCGCAGATCCAGAGTCGTGGCGATAAAGTTTAGAGCACCGAGAAGCGAACCAATGCAAAAGGTGCCAATGGAGAAGGCCCACAGCTCCTGCCCAAGACCGAGGCCCGGGCCGCCCGCGGGTCCAATGGCGCTCAGCGGCGCGTAGGCGGTCCAGCCGGAGATCGGCGGACCGTCTTTCACAAACAAGGAGGTCACCATGAGACAGAACGCGACGAAGGTGACCCAAAACGACAGCATGTTCAAGCGGGGAAAAGCCATATCTTCCGCGCCGATCTGAATCGGCAGGATGAAGTTCCCGAAACCAGCTTGCGGAGCGGTGGTGAGGACGAAAAACACCATGATGGTCCCGTGAAGAGTTAACAGAGAAAGATAATATTCCGGCGTGATGACCCCGCCTGGAGCGCCATTCGGCGAGAGCTTATCGAGCAGCGGAATCGCAACCGTCGGCCACGCGAGATGCATGCGCATTAGCCACGAGAGAACCATCCCGACGAAAACGGCCACGAGAGACAGGAAGTAATATTGCTTTCCGATCACTTTGTGATCGAGGCTAAAAATGTACTTCCAGACAAACCCCTGGGGCGGGGAGTGGTGGTGAACCTCGGGTTGCGCTGAAGCGGATTGCGCTGGAGGATGATCCATAGTTCCTGCCTCGCCGGATTGACCGGCTACCTGCCGCGGTCATGCGCGGCGGTCGGGG
>Ga0302324_100000536_pt1 | contig 99247 bp, 104 predicted proteins | sample Palsa_T0_1_FD_201949 | JGI IMG/M metagenome (GOLD analysis project Ga0302324, IMG submission 201949) | Peat permafrost microbial communities from Stordalen Mire near Abisko, Sweden - Palsa_T0_1 | ecosystem: Environmental > Terrestrial > Soil > Palsa > Peat permafrost | place: Sweden: Abisko... | reverse complement strand
TCGCTCGTGCCGTCGGCATTGGCGCGGTGAAATATGCCGACCTGTCGCAGAATCGCACGACCGACTACGTCTTCAGTTGGTCGAAGATGCTCGCCATGAACGGCAACACGGCGCCCTACATGCAGTATGCATACGTGCGCGTGCAGAGCATTTTCCGCAAGGCCGGCGCGGCAAAAAACGATGTGACACAGGTGCTGTTGGAACACACGGCCGAACTCGATCTCGCGAAACACATCCTGCGGTTCCCGGAAACGCTGCACGCGGTCGCGGAAGATGACAAACCGAATTGGCTCACGAGTTACCTGTACGACCTCTCGAACAAGTTCAGCGCGTTCTATGAGAATTGTCCCGTTTTGCAGTCCGAAGAACCCACGCGGTCCTCGCGGCTCCTGCTCTGTCGGCTGACCGCAGATGTCATCAAGCACGGCCTGAATCTTTTGGGCATCGATGTCATCGAACAGATGTGAGGGGCTACCACTCGACTTGATCTACTGCGCCGTGGGGAGGCTCAATGGTCGAGCGTTACCCCGCTTCTTCCTTTCTCAGTCCCTTCACTTGCTCTCGTGTTTCTCGTGCAACCTGCCCAGGTTCCGGATCTCGGGCCAGATCCAGGCGGTCAGAGCTACCACCAGGATCGTTCCGATGCCACCGCTGACCACGGAGCCCACGGGACCGAAGAACCGCGCCACGGTTCCGGATTCGAACTCGCCCAATTCGTTCGAGGCGCTGATGAACACGCTGTTGACCGCCGAGACGCGGCCACGCATTTCGTTGGGTGTGCGCAACTGCACCAAGCTGTGTCGGATCACAACACTGATGTTATCGGCCACACCACAGCCGGCCAGCGCCAGCAACGAGAGCCAGAATGATGAAGACAGCCCAAACACAATGGTCGCGATGCCGAACGCCGTCACCGCCAATAGCAGCGCGCGACCCGCTCGCCGCATCGGTGGAAGATGGGACATGGCCACGGCCATGCACACGGCGCCGACCGCGGGCGCCGCGCGGAGCCAGCCCAGTCCTGTGGGTCCCACGCGGAGAATGTCCTTGGCATAGACGGGTAGTAACGCGGTCGCGCCTCCCAGCAATACGGCAAAGAGATCGAGTGTGATGGCGGCAAGGATGAGCTTGTTGTTCAGCACGAAGCGAAATCCTGCCAGCAATGTTTTGAGCGAAGCGCTTTCCTTTGTTTGCGCCACGGGTCGCGCGTGGAGTGTGAACACACAGTAGCAATTCACGAGCGTCATCGCCGCATCCACCACATAAACCCACATCGTCGTGCGTTGCAGAGCAATCATGAACCCACCCAGCGCTGGTCCCGCGACGCAAGAGATTTGGAACCCGGTGCTTCGCCACGTCACGGCATTGCCAAACAGGTCGTCGGATACGAGTTGCGGAAGCAATGCCTGACTCGCGGGCCAAAAGAACGCTCGCCCCACCGCTCCCAGAAATAACATCAGATACATCCACGCGACCGGTCCGTGCACGTGCGAGATGGTTGCCAGACCCAGCGAGCACATGGCCATGATGAATTGGCCCAGCAACACGACACGGCGGCGGTCAAATCGATCGGCCACGTGCCCCGACGGGAGCGCCAGCAGCATGATCGGTATCGCCTGGATCAACCCCACCCACCCCAACGCCATCGCCGAACCCGTGCGCTCGTATATTTCCCACCCCACGGCGACAGATTGCATATTGGTCCCGAGGTTCGTCACCAAATACCCACACGCGTAGGTGCGATACTCAGGAAATCGGAAAGCTGCATAGGCGTCGTGAGGTTTTTCGACTCCCGACGAAGAGACCCCAGCCGGCGGGGTATCAATCAACTCCTCGTGGTCAGGTGACTCATCCATACAAGGAAGTCTTTACCATCAGCTTGCCTCCACAGCAATCCGTTGCAGCGCTTTCCGACACGAGGAACCCCGGCGCGATTTGCACCTCGTCCTGTGAGGTTCAGTTCGCGCCGCTGCGAATGGAGGCACTCCATTCCGTGGTGGGGGTGATGACATAGAGTGGGAGACTGTCAGGAATCTCCCATTTTCGCGCTGTCATGACATCAAAGGCGTTCGTGAATGCATCGATCGTCAGACCAGGTGGCACGACCAAGATCACCTGTCGTCGCCCATGCAGTTCAAAACGATCGACGAACTCAACGCGTCGGCCTGTGGCGTACCAGAGCTTCTTGTTCAATGGCGGCGGAAGAGCGTGGTCGGTCGTCAACAAACAGTTCTCATAATCCGGCATGTGATACTCAAACTGACGGAACCCGTAGAAATAGGATTGGTTGTAGTGACAGACGAGGACGTCGCTGGGGCGGAAGTTCTTGCGGATGGCGTCAAACCAGACAGCCAACTGGTGATCGTGGTCACGAATGTGGCTCGCCGTCAGCGGCAACTTCGCCCGCAACCATTCCGTCCGCTGTGCCGGCAATAGGAAGACTGCACAATTGATGAGCGCGATGCCTGCAATCACAATTCCCAGAGCAAAGGACCGGCTGCATCCCAGAACCCGGGCGATTCTCTCAACGAATCTGGTGATCGCCAACGCCACCAGGATCGCGACGCCCGGAAAGTAACACAGCACATACCCCGGCATCACAGTGATGACCACGATCCCAAATGTCACCATCGGTAGGATCCAAACGGCCAGGAATCGTAGCGGCTCGTTCCGGCTTTTAATCGCGGCCCGGCGATTGCCTGCCCTCGTCGCCCACGAATAGAATTCGGTCGCCGCGAGTAGCGCGGCGCCGAGTAGTCCAACCCAACAAGTCGCGACAATGAACGCAAGATTCCGAATCAAGACCCCGAACCCGCCCACCCAAGGGGTTAACGGCGCGTCCATATTGATCCGCGCCGGGTATAATCGCAGATACGCGACCGTTCCGCCCGACGGTTGCACCATGGGAAAGAACCACGCAGCACACAACAATCCGGTCAGTACTACTCCGACGGCGAATTTTTGCCAGCGCAGACGCGGAAATCTCCAAAAGGTGTATGCCCACACCGGGCACAACATCGGCGTTGTCTGCTGCCGTATCCCCGCTTCCACGGCCAACGTCGCCGCCATGGCGAATACCCACGGCCAGCTTCCGCCTCGCCGAATTGCGCGCCAACAAACCAGGACTGTCGTCATGACGAGGGCACTGTCCACAAGCGTGGTGAACACAACTTCGCTCTGAAACCAGCACAGCGGGCTCGTCGCGAGAATGCCGCCGGTCAACCAGCCGCAATTACGCTCAAATAGTGCCGCTCCCAATAAATACCCGAGCGCCGCCAATCCGGCCCCGGCAACCATGTTCAGCCAAAGCAAACTCGTGAGCGGATCCCCGACGAACAGGTTTACCATCCGTCCCAGCATCACGAACAAGAAATAGCCCGGCCGATGCGGTAAACTGAGCGAAACATTGAAGTGTTCGATCGCGAGCGCAAACTGTGCGCTGTCCCAATGATACGCGAAGTGGCTGCGGAAGGGCACGCGTATCCCCAGACTGACCGCAAACAAGACGGCGACTGCAAGCCAGTCCACCAGTTCGAACTTTTCCACCGCCCCGCTGCTTGCCACGTGTGCACTCCGCTCGGCCATGTCGAAAGCTTACACTGGCCGGATTCCGTGCGGAAAGCGCAAAAGGCCACCGCTCATTGGTTCGGGCTGGGATTCAGCATTTCGTCGAGCCGCTCCATCTTCTCCTGGCGCTCTTCATCGTATGCCTTCCCTTGACGGGCGATTCGACTGGCAACCAAATCCTTACCCACCTCTGAATAAGTGACGACGACCGCGTCCCCAACCTTGAGTTCGGCCAGGATCGCGTTCGCATTCGTCAGAACGTCGATCAAGCATCCAGGTGGCACTTGGAACGTCTTGGACAGCGGCCAATGCTCGACTGTTACGAATTCGTTATCGGCATCAATCCGGCTGATTGTTCCTTCGAAGTCCCCAATTGTAGGTGGGACTTCAGTCTTCCCCGCCATCAGTGGCTCCTTGGGTGCCGGCGCGAGCACTGTTGCGCGCTCGGCACACGATCCCGTCATGACAGCAAGGCCAATCCAAGTGATAATGTGGACCGTGTAACGGTTCATTGAGCAGCTTCTCCGTTCGTTGGTTTATCCTTGTACCTCACCAAGCTTCGCCCGTCTTTCCCCCATGTGCAAGCACGCTTCTCGTTCAATCAAAGTGCGACAACAATGTTTTGTCTTGAGTACTCTATCTTTGCCTGCCTATTCTTTTGGCAGATTCCGAACAAGGGAGATTCTGTCATGCTTGTGAAAACACACCAGAGCAGTTGCGTCGCCATCATCGCTGTGGGAATTCTGTGTCTCCTCTGCGTCCCGCCCTGCCGTGCTGATGGCCCCTATCACTTCTTGAAGGAAATCTCCATCGGTGGCGAGGGCGGCTGGGATTATCTCTCGATCGACGAAGCGGCGCGTCGCCTGTATGTCACACATGCCAGCAAGGTTGTGGCCATTGATCTCGACAAGGAGCAGGTGGTTGGCGAGGTCGCCAATACACCCGGCGTCCACGGCTTTGCCATCGCCCCTGACCTACAGCGTGGCTTTTCCAGCAACGGCCAGGAATCCAAAGCCAGCATCGTCGATGTAAAAACGTTGCAGACACTCTTCAAAGTGGATACAGGCAACAACCCGGACGCAATTGTGTACGATCCAGGCCACCAAGAGGTTTACACGTTTAATGGACGCGGGCAATCAGCGACTGTGTTCGGGGCGAAGGACGGCAAGGTCGTCACCACCATCGCTCTGCCCGGCAGGCCGGAATTCGCTGCCGTCGATCCGAAGGCTGGTCGCGTCTACGACAACATTGAAGACAAAAGCGAAGTTGTCGCGATTGATACCAAAACTCACCAGATTGCGGGCACATGGCCGATAGCGCCAGGCGAAGAGGCTTCCGGTATGGCCATCGATACGGCTCACCATCGTCTCTTCCTGGGATGCCACAACAAGCTGATGGTAATGATGGACAGCGACAGCGGCAAAGTGGTCACCACTATCCCCATCGGCGACAGGGTTGACGCGAATGCGTTCGATCCCGATACCCAGTTTGCCTTCAGTTCAAACGGCGACGGAACGGTGACGATCGCGCGCGAAGACGCGGCTGATAAACTCACGGTCATACAAACATTGACGACGGAACGTGGCGCGCGCACGATGGCGATCGACCCGACGACCCACAAGATTTATCTGGCGTCAGCCAAATACGAGCCGCAACCGCCGCCGGAAGCCGGAGCGCCGCATCAGCGTCCGAAGATTATTCCTGGTAGTTTCAAGATTCTCGTATACGGCATCGAGAAACAGCCCGAGCACTAGTCATTCGATGCGTCGCGACGACTGATCCGTTGGATTCACCCTGGCGAATGCTGCCCCCGGTGCCTCAGACGATTCGCGCCCGCCCGGTCCAAACGGAATGGTCAGCTTCAACCCGACGAACGCTTGCCCGGTTTGCGCGTCGTGGACGGTGACTTCAGACTTGAGCTGCGCGCGGCCGAATCGACCAAACATTGGTAGAGAATACTCAGGTTGGGCCATCCCGCTGCCGAAACTGCTCGGGGACTCTTCCCAGAGGTCGTACCTGAATTCGAGTTTCTTCGCTGTCTCCTGTGCGGCAAAGCACATTGTATCGAGCCCATACTTGGCCGCTTGCAGCATTCTGCCGACGGCAGACGGACTTTCCTGCTCAAGCCCGTACTCCTGCTGAAATCTTACCCACCGGTCAGCAGATGTTAAACCTTTCGAGGTGGGCGTGAGGACATCCTCTTGCAACAGGGCACGAGCGACTGTGGTTTCAGGCGCGTTTGTTTGCGCCGTCGCTTTAGGAGTGTCCGTTGCCCAGGTGCTACCGACCAAACCGAAGCCCACGGCAGCAGCGACCAGAAGCCCCGCAAATACAACCGGAGATGAACGTTTGATCGTGCACAGCCCGCCGCCCATACCAATCACCTCATACCAATCTAGCGCATTTTGACGTGCGGTTCAAATGGGCGCTTGGAAACACGGAAGCGCGGTCCGCCACGCACACTTTTCCTAATGATCGGAAATTTGCGAGCGAATAATCGTTTGCGGATCGACCGAGGATTCGTCTGAGAATATCTGATTGTATTCAGGGGTGTTTCGGAGGTTGGCCAGATCCGGGTCTTTCGACGCGGCCTGGTAGTACGTGCGATCGGGATCGTGTTCGAGGCACAGTTTCAAGTGGCGCATCCCGGCTTCGGGCTGATCGAGCAACGCGTAGGCACAGGCCAGATTGTACCGAATCTCCGCGTTGGCCGCATCCATATCGAGCGCCGTCTGCAACCGCTCCACGGCCTGCCGCATGAGCATCCGATCATTGTCAGCCTTGCCGATCTCCAGCAGGGCCACACCCCATAGTCCATAGACTCGCGCCGTCTTCGCCTCGGTGCTCAGTTTTGTTGCGGACTCGAATTTCTCAATGGCTTGCTTGTATAGCGTACGCTGGTTGGGTGCCCCCGGGCTGCTCCTCGCCAGTAACAACAATGCCGCTCCCAATTCGCGTTCGATAGCCGCCCGCTCCCCACTGAAACGAGTCAGGTTCAGACCCGCATTCAGCGAGTTGATTGCCTCCTGGAGGATGGCTCGTCGTTCCGCAGCGCTGCCTCCGAGAAGATCAATTTCGTTGGCGAGCATCGCGCCCCACTCCTGATACAGCAGCCAATCAACACCCGCACAACGCGCCGCCGCCAGATATTGCTCGCGCGCGCCCAGAATTAACGTCCGGCGCTGGTCCCGGTCCGTCATGTGGCGCGCTGTCGTGTACAGGGAGTGGCCCCAAAGAAAGTGTGCGCGGTATAAATCGGGCGCCAATGTCGCCACTCGACTGAACTGCTCGACTGCCTTCCGGTAATTGTCGGTCGCCTGCGCCGGGGTTTTGGCCTCCTCCGCCACCTTCTCGAACGCAATCCCTCCGGCCAATAGCTGGTTTAGATTGGGCACGGGAGCATTGGTAGCATCATCACCGAACGCCGGCAGCGATACAGCCAGGCACAGCGCCAGCAGGGGAAGTAATCGGTTGGCTCGCAGTTCGTGGAAGTTCACAGCAGGACATATTGTAAGCCGAGACCCCGAAAAATCAACCGCCGTAACTGGCCGATGATGTTGGTGTTTCCCACAGTTCCACTTCCACCACCGGCAACCCTTTCGAACGCGCATGATCGAAAATTAGTTTCGCGATGTTCTCAGCTGTCGGATTCGCATCCATCACGTAAAACAGTTCCCCGCGTTGCTTCAGCATGGGCAGAATCGGATCTTCTTTGTGGAGTAACATCCGATGATCGAGCGTCTCGTCGATCCAGTTCTTGATGGCCTCCTTGATCTCGGAAAAATCGTACACCATCCCCCGGGCATCGAGCTTGTCCATTTCGATGCGCACCTCCACTCGCCCATTGTGCCCATGCAAATGCCGGCACTTCCCTTCGTAATTCAGCAACCGATGCCCGTAACAGAATTCGATATGTTTCGTGACCCGGAACACGGTGTTTATCATGCCCCATCGCAAACCGGAAGGCAACGCTCGTCGCACAGCACTGAAATCACTGGCGGGCCGTGGACAATCGACAGGCTGATTGACCAGTTAACACAGCGCTGCTAAGCTCTGGGCATGAGCCGATTAGCAGCGATGGCGATCCTCGTTGCAGGCCTACTCCTGAGCATAGGCTGCGCGAGTTCGGCGGACTGGAAGGACTGGCAATTGCCCACTCCTGACTGCAGTAACAACAATCCGCGGCACAACCCATCAGGGACCATGTACGATGAGCGCACTGGCTCGCCAGTCCAACCCTTAATAGACAGTGGTGATCGCAATAGCAGCAATCAGTTGGTATACTAGCTGACTTCCTGCTCTTCGCCTGAACAAATCATCCTACGAGTCCAACTTCGTCTCCCGGTACGTCGCGCATAGCACGTCCTCGGCCCTGGTGTCGTTTGCTCACCCGGCCGCACTCCTACTCAACGTGCTTTGTATTTGGCTTGGCGTTCCGCGACGACAGTAGAACGACCCGATGTCCGCTCGAATACGATTCGAACATTCACGTTCAGCACTTCAGCGACCCGGCGCAGCATGCTGAGCGAGTGACCCTCGTAGGATGGCGATTCCAACCGGCTGATCTGTTGTTGTGAGGTGCGGAGGCGTCTTGCCAGTTCCGCTTGCGATAAGCCATGCTCCTTTCGCAGTGCCGCAATCTGAAGCGCAACATCCCAAGCTTCACCCGCCCGAGAAAAGCGATCCGCAAAACACTTGTCCTTCAACTGTTCCTTCAGATAGATGTCGAAGTTCGTCTTTTTCATGCTTCATTCCTTCCGAGCCAGTCTTTCATGCGATCCACCGCCACGGCCCGGTCTCGTGGGGCAATTTGCTGCCCCTTGTTGCGGATGCCATGCACAGCAATGATGCGCCGTCCCTTCATGAAGAAGTACAGTACCCGCGCATTCAGCTTACCCACATGCCGCACCTCAAAGAGCCCATTCCCAATCGCCTTGGACAATGGCGAACGGTGATACTGCCGATGCCGCAGTTTAGCCAGTCCAGCCATAACCACTGCAAAATCATTGGGGTCGCCCGCCTTCAGTTCTTCCAGGAATTCTTGCACCGGAGAGCGTCCGGTAGCCGACAGGTAGAACTCTACGCTAAACTCCATGATCGTGCAACATCAACATTGATGTATGTGCTTCACGCCCCGGCAATCAGCCGGCCGCCGTCCACCAACAGGACGTGCCCGGTGATAAAATCGCTGCCTTCGATGAGGAAGAGGACGGAATTCACGATATCCCGCGGCGAACCGAGGCGTTTGACGACCGTCGCGTCAATCACTTCTTGTTTCTCCTCTTCCGTAAAATCCGGCGGAAGCAATACAGGGCCCGGCGCGATGGCGTTGACCTGCACATTCGGGCCGAGGGCTTTGGCCAGCGACTTTGTCAGGCAAATCACGCCGGCCTTCGAGACGCAGTATGGCAAATAGCTCGCATAGGGACGGATCGCCGCCCAGTCGGAAAATGTGATGATCTTGCCTGCAATCCCCCGCGCTTTCATGCGTCGTCCCACTTCGAGAGCGAACAGGAACGGCCCTTTCAGATTTGCGTCAATGTGATAATCCCAGTCCTCCTCGGTCAACGTGTCGAACGGCGTTTTCCGATACACCGCGGCACTGGTCACGAGCACATCAATGTCACCAAAATGCTTCACGCCCTTGGCGACTGCTGCGCGAACCTCACGGGCGTTCGACTGGTCGGCCTTGACCGCGATGGCATCCACCCCGAGCGCCTTGATTTCCGCGACTACACGCCGTGCGTCGGATGCCGACGAGTTGTAATGAACGACGATATTGGCTCCGCGTCGTGCCATGCCGAGAGCGATCTCTCGCCCCACTCGTTTTGCCGCACCGGTCACCAACGCCGTCTTGCCTTTCAACTTCATCAAGCTGAGCTTACTGGAGGGTTGCGGACGCACGCAAGGGAAAGAAATTGAAGCATCAAGGCGGAGCGGCTATAGTGCGCGTATGAAAGCGAAACTGCTCGGCTTGTTGCTCGTCCTTTCAGTACTTCTTCCGCTGCATGCGTTCGCCCAGAGTGGCTATCAGGATCCTCCGACCGGCCAGAACGCCCTGCGCAAGTTTTGTCGTGGCGGCGCCAACATCCTGTTCGGCATCGTGGAAGTCCCCAATCAAATGACAAAGATCACTGCGGCGCATGGGGGCGGCGCGGGCGTGACGTATGGTTTCGGCAAAGGAGTCCTGCGCTGGTTCGAACGCGAGGGCGTCGGCGTCTACGAGCTTTTCACCTTCCCGGTGCCGGTTCCGAAGGGCTACAAACCAGTCATGCAACCGGAGTTTCCTGCGGAAGACTATGAGCCGTAGCCTCTGGCTCGCGCTCTGTCTTTTGGCAATTGGAACCAGCGCGCGCGCGCAGGAAGATGTTGCCGCCGGCGATGCCGCGCTCGCAAAGTTCGATCTCGACACAGCCCTCAAGTCCTACCGCGCCGCGCATGTGCGATCACCAGAGGATTACGAGGCCACGTGGAAGCTCGCGCGCGCCCTCGTCGACAAAAGTACGCTCTCGAAGGACCGTGACGAGCAGAAGCAATGCTGTCTCGAAGCCGAGCAACTGGCGCGGGCCGCGGTGAAACTGCGACCGGATGACTCCAAGAGCCATGCTTACCTCGCGGTGGCTGTTGGCAAGCTGGCGCTGTACGAAGGCGGCAAGCGAAAGGTCGAACTCTCCAACGAAGTGAAGGCGGAAGCCGATTCGGCCATCCAGCGCAACGATAAAGAAGACCTCGCCTATCATGTCCTCGGCGTCTGGAACCGCGAGATGGTCGATCTGAACTGGGTCCTACGCAAATTCGCCGAATTGATTTATGGGAAATTCCCTCCCGCATCGCTGGATGATGCGATCCATGACCTTGAACGGGCGGCCCAACTCGCGCCCAAGACAGTCCCTCATCGTGTCGAACTCGGCATCACGCTCGCCGCGGCGCATCGCTGGCAGGAAGCCAACGATAATCTGGAAAAGGCGTTGGCGATGCCCAAGGCGTGGGTGACAGACGATTATTATTGGGACCAGGCCCGCCAGGCGCTGACGCGGGTGAAATCACATCTGGACTAGCACTCCGATGCCAAAGCCGCCCGCACAAGTCCTCAGCGTCAGCGACCTGACGCGACGCATCAAAGCCCTGCTCGAAGACAGTTTCCCGAGCGTGTGGGTCGAGGGCGAGGTCTCCAATCTCCGCTCCCCGTTATCCGGCCACGTGTATTTCACCCTGAAGGATGCCAGCGCGCAGCTTGCGGTCGTGCTCTTCCGCGGCGTCGCAGCAAAGGTCGGTTTCCAACTCAAGGACGGTCTACAGGTGATAGCGTTCGGCGATCTCGGCGTCTATGAGAGGAGCGGACAATACCAACTGGTCGCCCGTCGGCTTCTTCCGAAAGGGCTTGGTGCACTGCAGCTCGCGTTTGAAGAACTCAAACAACGTCTCGCGAAAGAAGGCCTGTTCGATCCTGCTCGCAAACGACCGATCCCTACCCTTCCCCAACGCATCGGCTTGATCACGTCCCCGACGGGCGCCGCGATCCGCGATTTCCTCAACATCATCGGTCGCCGTTTTCCCAATGTGCGCATCGTGATCAATCCCGTGCGTGTGCAAGGCGACGGCGCGGCGCAGGAAATCGCCGCCGCCATCGATGAGTTCAATGCGTTGCGCGCGTCGGGCCGCTTGTCACTGGATGTTCTGATCGTCACCCGTGGCGGAGGCTCATTGGAGGATTTGTGGGCGTTCAACGAAGAGATTGTCGCCCGTGCTCTCGCCCGCTCGCACATTCCGACGATTTCGGCCGTCGGTCATGAGATCGACTTTACCATTTCTGATTTTGTTGCCGACCTGCGTGCCCCGACTCCGAGCGCCGCCGCCGAACTGGTCGTGAAGGCGAAGGAGGAATTCGTCCGTCAACTCGAGCAATACCAGTCCCGTCTACAACGGGACTTGCGCCTGCGACTGGCAGAAACTCGCCAACGCTTCTCTGATCTGGCTTCGAGCTACGTGTTCCGTCGCCCTGCGGAAGTAATTCGTCAGCACCAACAGCAGGTGGATGACCATGGCCACCGTCTCGCGCGCGCGGCGGGCGTAGCGCTCGACACGCAGCGTGCCCGAGTGGAAGCGGCCGGTGACAAGTTCAAACTGCTCAGTCCGCGATCGCTGGTCGCCAATTGGCGACAGGAACTTGGTTCCCAGGAGCGGCGATTGCAAGGGGCCTGGACACAGTATCGACAGACAGCGAGGCACCAACTCGACCAGGGAACCGCCAAGCTGGAACTTCTCAGTCCCAATGCCACGTTGCAGCGCGGATACAGCATCACGCTCATTCCTGAAACAGGCCGCATCGTCCGCAGCATAAACCACGTCGCGCCAGGCACTAAGATTTCAACCAAGGTGCTTGATGGCGACTTCAGTTCTGTGGTATGTTCAACCCCAGAAGTTGAATGAAAGGCAAGAAAAAGGGTACTGAGCCCGTTCTGAGCAAGAACGGGCTAACGTTTGAGCAAGCCATCCAGCGTTTGGAGAAGATTGTTGCCGACATGGAGGGAGTTGAATTGCCGCTCGAAGATGTGATCAGGAAGTATGAGGAAGGCACCCGGCTGGTTCGTTTCTGCAGCCAGAAGCTGGAAGAGGCGGAGAAGAAAATCGAAGTGCTGACCAAGAAAACGGATGGAAACGTTGCCCTGGAACCGTTTGAGCCCGAGCCGGGTGAAAGCGAAGACACGGAGTCCGAAGACGAAGGTGGCAAGTTGTTCTGACCAATAAGGAGCCGAGAATGGGACGTTACCTAGACATGATCAACAAGCCGGCCGACGTGAAATTGCTCACGAGCGACCAACTTCAGACGCTGGCGCAGGAGATCCGCGACGAGCTGATCAACGTACTCAGCAAAACGGGCGGCCACCTCGGGCCAAATCTCGGTGTGGTGGAATTGACCATCGCCCTGCACCGCGTTTTCGAATCACCGAAGGACAAATTTGTCTGGGACGTCAGCCATCAGGTCTACGTGCACAAACTCCTCACGGGACGCCGCGAGGGTTTTCAGAAGATACGCCAGTCGGGTGGGCCGATGGGATTCGCATTCCGTGCGGAGAGTCAGCATGACTGCTTTGGCGCGGGCCACGCAGGCACGGCACTTTCCGCCGCGTTGGGCATGGCTGCGGCGCGCGACCATGGGAAAACGGATGAGAATATCGTCTGCATCGCGGGCGATGCCGCCCTGACAAACGGGATCACCTACGAAGCCCTGAACAACATCAAGACCACGACCAAACGCCTCATTGTCATCCTGAACGACAACGAGTGGAGCATCGCAAAAAATGTCGGCGCGATGTCCGAATACCTTAACCGCATCGTGCGCCACCCTTCCTACACTGCGGCCCACAAGCGGATCGAACATTTCCTCGGGCGTTTCCCCCGCGTCGGCCCTGAATTGGCCCAGATCGGGTACAAGGTCGAAGAGGCCGTCAAGGGCATCATTGTACCGAGCTTGTTATTTGAAGAATTTGGCCTCCGCTATATCGGCCCATTAGATGGACACAACACACCGTTGCTCATTGAGACGCTGGAGTGGGCCAAACGGCAGGATGTACCCGTACTGATTCATATACTCACCAAGAAGGGCAAAGGCTACGAGAAGGCGCTCGAAGACCCACAGACATTTCATGGTTGCGGGCCGTTTGATATCGCCACCGGCAAGTCGCCCGCCAAGAAGGAAGGCGTACCGGCAAATTATCAGGATGTATTCGCCGACGCGCTTGTGCGCTTCTGCGACGTGAACAGCAAGCTGATCGGCATCACTGCCGCCATGCCCAGCGGCACAAGTCTCATCAAACTGCAGAAGGCCAAGCCGGACCGTTACTTCGACGTCGGCATCGCGGAGGAGCATGGCGTCATTTTCGCTGCCGGGATGGCGACGATGGGCTATCGGCCCGTCTGCGCCATTTACTCGACGTTCCTCCAACGCGCCTATGATTGCATCATCCACGACGTCGCCTTGCAGAACCTGGATGTCATCTTCGCGATGGATCGCGCCGGCCTGTCGGCGAACGATGGCCCAACGCACCACGGTGTGTTCGATATCGCCTACGCCCGTTGCGTGCCGCGCGCCATCCTGATGGCGCCAAAGGACGAAGATGAATTAGTGGATATGCTCTGGACAGCATTGCAGAATCACGGCCCAATTTTCATCCGTTACCCGCGCGGGGCCGGCGAAGGCGTGCCCATTAAAGAGCGTCCGGCCATTCTCCCCTTCGGCAAGGCCGAAGTGCTTCAGCACGGAACCGATGTAGCCATAATTTTCTACGGCGCCCTGACCAAAATGGCACAGGAGACGGTCGCCGCACTCCAAGCGGAAGGCCTGTCTGTTGCGCTGATTAACGCGCGGTTTTGCAAACCCATTGACCGCGAGGTGATTGAGAAATACGGACGCATCTGCAAGGTGCTATGCACGTTGGAAGACCACGTTTTGATGGGCGGCTTCGGAAGCACGGTGTTGGAGACGCTGGAAGACCTGCGGATCGACATACCGGTGGCTCGTGTCGGTTGGCCTGATAACTTTATCGAGCATGCCAGCAGCAATCGGGAGCTGCAGGAGAAATATGGCCTGAGTTCCAAGGTCGCCGTTGCCAAAGTCAAAGAATTGCTGGCGGACGGCGCCACGCGGCAGGCGAAACCGCAGCAGTTTCGCGTGTTGGGCACCGCGGCACGGACAGCGTGATCACGACTCGTTGACTGTGAATGGAACTCGTGGCTTGTTGTAGCATGCGCGTGCGCCTTGATACGCAACTGGTTGCCAACGGCCTGGCTGAGAGCCGCGAAAAGGCCAAGCGATTCGTTCTCGCGGGGGCAGTTCGCGTCAATGGCCAACTGGCCCACAAACCCAGCGACCTTGTCCAAGAGGATGCCGCGCTCGTCGTTGATGCTGCCGAGCAATATGCAAGCCGCGGGGGCCACAAGCTCGCGCCGGCACTCGACGCGTTCGGCATCTCATGCGCCGGTTTGGTTTGCGCTGACCTCGGCGCCTCCACGGGTGGATTTACCGATTGTCTCCTGCAACGGGATGCCGCGCGCGTACACGCCGTGGATGTGGGCAAGGGACAATTGGATTGGAAGCTGCGTCAGGATACGCGCGTCGTCGTTCACGACGAAGTCAATGCCCGATACCTCACCGACGCTGCTTTGGGGGAACACGTCGATCTGGTGACAATTGATGTGTCCTTCATCTCACTCACAAAGGTTCTACCGTCGGCGGTAGCCCTGCTCAACGCACGAGGGACCATCGTGGCACTCATCAAACCGCAATTCGAGGCCGGGAAAAAGCTCGTGAAAAAGGGTGGTGTTGTGCGAGATTCTCGCGTGCACGAAGCCGTGACCAAAGCGATTCAAGAATTCACGACGAAGACGTTGGGACTGGAATTGCTCGGCATGATCGAGTCTCCGCTGCTTGGTCCGGCCGGGAACAAGGAATTCCTCATTGGGATGCGCAAACCGTGAGATCACGAGTACCAAAGACCATCGGCATCGTTGCCCACGTTGGCAAGGCCGCGGCACGCGACCGCCTGCTGGAACTGCTCGCAGTGCTCGGCGAAAGCAAACTCAAGGTGCTGCTCGAACGGGAAGCGGCCGGGCTGGCTGGCAAGCCGAAGCTTGCGGCAACGCTGTCAGAGATCGGGAGGGTCGCCGATCTGGTGATTGTACTCGGGGGAGACGGCACGATCCTGCGTGTCGCTCGCGCATTGGATGGCTTCCCAACGCCCATCCTGGGCGTCAATTTGGGCAGCCTGGGGTTCCTCACAAGCGTTCGTGGCGACAAACTCAAGGATCCGGTGCGCCGAATTCTGCGCGGGGAATACGACATCAGCGAACGTCTAACACTCCAGACCGCTGTCATCCGAGATGGCAAGCGCAAGGAGGTCCATGGTGCGCTCAACGACGTCGTGATTTCCCGTGGGGCATTTTCGCGCGTCGTCCGCCTGCGATTGTCGGTCGATGGCGAGTTGTTGACAGAATATGTCTGTGACGGCATGATATTCGCCACGGCAACAGGCTCAACGGCGTATTCGTTGAGCGCAGGCGGTCCGATTTTGGTGCCAACGGCGCGGGCGCTGATTATTACGCCGATCTGTCCGCATGCCTTGAGCAATCGATCTGTCATCGCAGGAGAGCACTCGGTGATCCGTTGCCAGGTTGCGGGCGCGGCGGCGGAGTTGCTGTTGACAGTCGATGGCCAGGTGCAAGTGCGGATGGAAGTAGGTGATGAAGTGGAAGTACGCCAGTCATCGAGAACCGTCCAACTGGTGACGCCGAAAAAGCATTCGTATTTTCAAGTGTTACGCGAAAAAATGAAATGGAGTGGAGCCAATGTCTAAAGGACCCAACGCTTCTCCATCTAAAATTGCGTCGCTATTGAGTCCCGAAACAATCCGCCTGGAGTTGCAGAACACGCAAAAGGTTCCCGCATTGCGCGAAGTCGCGGAATTGCTGGTTCAAAACAAGTGCGTCGGCGATTTTGAGGCGTTTTTCAACGAGATCCTCCAACGGGAACGCGTCAGCAACACAGCGCTCGGTCATGACGTCGCGATCCCACATGCTCGCACCGATCAGTGTTCCGACATTCTCATCGCCATTGGTCGCAGTCGTCAGGGTATCGATTTTGAAGCCAAGGATGGCAACCCCGTCCGGCTGATCTTTTTGATCGGCACACCCAAGCAGATGGTCACCGATTATCTGCGGGTTGTGGGGACCCTCGCGCGCCTCCTGCGGCAAGATGATCTTCGCCAACGGTTGCTGGACGCGCCCGACGCCGCTGCGTTCATCAAGATTATCGAAGCCGCCGAATCGTAAGCGAGGTCCGCCTTATGCGTGCTGCGTAGCGAGATACCGTTCTGCATCAATCGCGGCAGCACAACCCGTCCCTGCTGCCGTGACAGCCTGCCGATACACGCGATCCACGCAATCCCCGGCGGCAAATACGCCGGGCACATTCGTATAAGTCCCCTTGTGGCACACAATGTACCCATCGTCAGCCATTTCGACCTTACCACGGAATAGATCCGTGGAAGGTACGTGGCCAATGGCCACAAACACGCCGGCACAGGGCAGTTCCGTGATTGCGCCCGTCTTGAGGTTCTTGAGTTGCACTCCCGTCACCGTGTCCTTGGCTATATCGTAAACGTCCGTGACGACAGAGTCCCACACCGGCTCAATCTTCGGATTCGAGAGCGCGCGGTCGGCCATGATTTTCGATGCGCGAAGTTGATCGCGTCGGTGCACAAGGTACACTTTCGACGCAAAATGAGTCAGATATGTCGCCTCTTCGCAGGCGGAATCCCCTCCGCCCACCACGACGAGCGGCTTGCTCCGAAACATCGGCAGGGCGCCATCACACGTGGCGCAATAGGTAACGCCCTTGCGTTCAAGAAGTTCCTCATTTTTCAGGCCGAGGTGACGATGCGACGCGCCGGTCGCGATAATTACCGCTTTGGCCTCAATAACCTCGTCATCCAACCACAATTTGAGCGGTGCTTTGCCAAAGTCCACCTTTGTTACCGTCACTCCATAGCGGGTCTGCGCACCAAAACGCTCCGCCTGTTTCTGCATGCGCATCATGAGATCGGTGCCGTCGATTCCCTCGGGAAAACCAGGATAATTCTCGACGATGCTGGTCGTAGTCAGCAACCCCCCCGGTTGCTGACCGGTAAGCAATAACGGCTTCAGATTGGCCCGCGCAGTGTACAGCGCCGCCGTCCAACCCGCACAACCAGAACCAATGATGACCACATTTTCCATGAGTTATCCCGCTGTTTTTAGATAAGATGCGCAGACTAACGAGAAGTTGCGGTGGGGGTCAAGACCGAAGGCTGTCGCTCGTAGCGCCTGTTGCTACGGCCGTCCGTGGCCTCGTGCCGGTGCAGGCCTCGTGCTGTCACGGCGAAGTTGTTCGGCCAGAATGATCGCCCGAGCCACCTCGACCAGTTTGCGATTCTCGTTGCGAGCGGTCTTTTGCAACTTGAGGTAGGCGGCCTCCTCGTCCATCCCGGTCTGACGCATGAGAATGCCTTTGGCGCGTTCCACAATTTTGCGCGACTCCAAGGCCGCATTCATTTGCTGGAGCTTCGCCTCCAACTCCTTCGATTTTTCAAAATTGGCAAGCGCCAACTCGATCGCCGGCTTCAGTTGCTCGCCGGTGAAGGGCTTGACGAGGTATGCGTTGGCTCCCGCCCCCGCCGCCTCACTGCCAAGACCTGACTCTGTGTGAGCGCTGAGTATGATGATCGGTGTCGGGCGCTGGTTCTGAATCACCCGCGCGGCTTCCAACCCATCCATCTTGGGCATTCGGATATCAAGAATGATCAAATCCGGATTGGTCTCGCGGGCGAGTGTTATAGCTTGTTGTCCGTCACCCGCTTCACCGACGACGGTGTGCCCCATCGTTGTGAGAATTTTCCGGACCACCATTAGCGTCAGGCCATCGTCGTCCGTAATCAGGACTCGAAGTGATTTCATCTAGCATCCGCCATCTTGACCCGCCTCTAAATCGATATCTTAGAGTTACCCATTTGAAAGTCAAGCCCGTGGGGGTGTCGGCGCCCAGGGCATGCGAGCCGCGGGGCCTGGTCCGTGTGCCACAACCTCAAACCGCAATTCGGCGCGAACACCTCCGCCACGCGAATCAATCTGCAAGCGACCACGAAGATTCACCTGCGCCAGTTGCGCGACAATATTCATCCCCTGCCCCTCGCACTCCCGCCAGTCCTTGCCGTCCGCAAATCCGCCTCCGTTGTCCTCCACGATCAACAATACCTGACCCTCTTGCTCGCGGCACTGGATCCTGGTGTGCAGGGCGTGGCCAACAGGTACGCGACCGTGGAGAAAGGAATTCGACACCAACTCGTTCACAATCAACGCCAGCGGCACGGCTTGATCTGCGCCCAGCCACAGATGTTCCACGTCGACGGTCACCTCCGGGCTCCCTCGTGCCGCAGGCGCTGAACTGACGAGCGTGTGAATGATCGTTGTGATCAGCGTATGCGCATCCACCTTCTCCGGCATCTCCTCGCTCAGCAGATTATGCACTTGGGCAATTGCCTGAATACGGGTGATGGCCGTTCGTAGAAACTGTCTCGATGAGTCCACGGTAGCTGTATCGGCCTCCAACTGAAGAAGGCCCGAGATCATTTGGAGGTTATTCTTGATCCGGTGATGGGCTTCCTCGATCAGCAACTGCAACAGCTTGTTCTTGTGGCCCAGGTCCTTCAGCAACTGCGCATTGTCAATCGCCACCGCTGCGCGACTGGCAAACGCCTCCATCAACTCAAGGTTTGCCGTCGTGAACCCGGTGGCGTTCGCCCCGTGCCTCGTCAGACTCAACGCGCCAATCAGTTCATTGCGCGAAATCAACGGAACAACCAGGGCGGAACGAATATCTGACTCTCGTAATACGGCGCTATACCCATGTTTTTGGATCTCGTCACGAGTGAAAATCTTTCCCTGACGGTGCGGGCGAATCTGCCCGAACAAACCCTGCGTTGCGGGATACAATATTCCAATCAGGCCTGTGAAATTTGCGCTCGCCGCCACAATCTCCGCCTGTTCCGCCGTCGCGTCGTAATGAGAGATGTAGGCCGCGTCGGCATTGAGCAACGCCGCGGCCCGCTCCAGAATCCGCTGCAACAGGGACTCCAACTCGAGTTGTTGGGCACTGCCGCTGCTAATATCAACCAACGCGGTAAGCTTCTCGTTTTCGCGCAGTTGTCTCTCGTACAGCCGCGCGTTGGCGACCGCGATTCCAAGTTGGTTCCCCATGGCCGTGACCATCTCGACGACTTCGGGCGAGAATGCCAGCTCTTCGCGATTCACCAGCCCGAGTGTACCCAGCAACTCACCCTTCGTCTTTACGGGCACCACGATGCTGGAGCGGAAACCTTGTTGTGCCGCCAGAGACGATACGGCCAACTGGCGCGCAGTCAAATCGCCCGCCACGACCGCCTGGCCGGATGCGGCGACATGGCCCGGTATCCCTTCGCCCCACTTGAGTGTTCGGATTTGAGCAACGAATTCGTCTGTCAGACCCGACTGCATGTAGAGATGAAGAGTTTGGTTCTTGGGGTCAGCCAGGTGGATTCCCCCCCCGGTCATTCCGGTAGTTTCCAAGGCAACCTCCAGCGTGTTGCGGGCGATTTCGTCGATATTCAGCGAGGAATTCGCCACTTCGGCCAATTTGGCAAGTCCGGCCAGTTGCCGATTACGGCGGAGCAACTGTTGTTGGCGCCGATGGGCCTGTGTAACGTCTCGGACAATGAATTGCAATTCGTGCACACGTTCCCCGTCCCGGGAGAACACACTCCCACTGCACAAGACATCAATCCACGTCCCGTCCTTGCGGCGAAACCGGTATTCAAGGTTGCGGACGGGTTCTCCCCGCAATAACGTCTCAAACGCCTGCCGCACCATCTCAGCGTCCTCGGGGTGGACGAAATCGAACAGATCCTTCCGCGCCACTTCTGCCAGGCCGTATCCGAAGATTCGCGGGAAGGCGCTGTTGGCAAACCGAGGGTGCCCCGACGTGTCGGCGATGTAAATCGCATCCTCTGAATTCTCCACGAGCGCGCGATATTGCTCCTCGCTGGCACGCAAGTCCGCCTGCAGTTGCGCGTGCACCATTGCGTTGCCGATCTGATTGCTGACCACTTCGATAAGATCGACGTCGGCTTCGTCAAATCTCCGCAGCGTATAGGTGCCCAGCCCCAGAATGCCGACGACAAATCCATGCGCGCGAATCGGCACCAGCACCGCCGATTGGAAACCCGCCTGAACGGCAGGGCTGCGGTACGCCTGTGGATTCAACGTGAAATCCTCAATCACACGCGCCTCGCCATTCAGCACCGCGTCGATAGTTTCCGTGCCCTTGTGCAGTACGGTGATTTGACTTGCAAATGTTTCGTTCAGCCCGCGCGAAGCAAACATGCGCAGAGACTGATCCGTATCCTGCCAGATATATACGGCGCCAGCATCCACCTTCATTACGGCCAGTATGGAATCCAACGCGTTGTCAGCAATTTCCTTGAGATCGAGAGTGCGGTTGACAGCGTCAGAAACAAAATTGATCGCCGTCAGACGCGGGTCGCGCAACGGCTTTGGTCCGGACGCTGTGCCATCAGGAAGTTTCATCGCCGGGTCACTTCACCAGTACGTATAGCAGAATAACAGTGATTTTTCACGACTTTCTCACGATAATGGAAGCACACCTAATTATGAGCACACCCGACAAACTGGAAGAGATTTTTCGCCTGCAGGAGCAACTCAACAAGCGCATCGGCGTCGATACCGCCTCCATGACGGACGAACAACGCCAGCAGTGGGTGCTGAATTATTGCCGGGCGCTGACGCAAGAAGTCGCCGAACTGACCGACAGTGTCCCTTGGAAGTGGTGGGCCAAGTACCAGAAGTTCGACAAACAGAACGCGCGGGTGGAAGTCATCGATCTGCTGCACTTCCTCATCTCCATCGCCCAAGTCTTGGAAATGACCCCCGCTGATTTCTACGACGCCTATGCCAAAAAGCACCAGGTCAATCTTGCCCGCCAGGACAGCGGGTACCACACCAAGGATGAGCACGATAGTCGGCACATCTGAGATACCTGCCGCGAGGTGCTCCGCGCGAGTCATCGCGGCCAGAAGCAACAACGGCTTCCTCGATAGAGGAAGCCGTTGTGGGTCGTAATTCTATCCGAGATATCCTAGGAGGAGGCCGTCCCCTGTTCTTTCTTCTCGGCGGCTTCTTTCTTCGCCTTGGGAGCTTTTCTCTCCTTCACCTTGGGTTCTTCGGCCTTCTTGTCTGTCTGAGGCTCCGGTGCCGGACTGACCGTGCCGGTCCACTCGAGGATGGCGATCTCGGCGGCGTCGCCGAGTCGTGGCCCGATCCGAATGACCCTCGTATAACCTCCATTGCGGTCGCCGTGCTGTTTACCAAGTTCCAAAAACAGCTTGGCAACGGCCGGCTTGTGCCGGAGAAAGGCGAGCGCTTCGCGACGGTGATGCACCGTGCCCTTCTTGGCGAGTGTGACCATCTTATCGGCGTACCGACGCGCCACCTTGGCCTTGGCAATCGTGGTGGTGATACGGCTGTGTTCAATCAGGCTGCACACGAGATTGGCCAGTGTGGAGCGCCGATGCTGGGATTTCATCCCGAGTTTGGCTGTGCGTTTGCGGTGTCGCATGGCGTTGTGTCCCTTGTGTAAGTCCGGCTCTTATTCCACCACGGGCGCCGGACTGGAGAGCACGGCTTCCACGCCTTTGTTCACATCCGGCGCTTCGAGCAAGGCCGGGTCGAACTTCATTCCGAGCGTAAGGTTCAACGCGGAGAGCTTTTCCTTGATCTCGTTGAGCGACTTCTTGCCGAAGTTGCGGTACTTGAGCATCTCCTGCTCCGTCTTCATGGCCAATTGACCGACCGTCGTAATGTTCGCATTGTTCAAGCAATTGGCGGCCCGAACACTGAGCTCGATCTCGTTCACGCTCATGTTAAGGATCTTCCGCAGCTTCGCCGCCTCGGCGCTCACTTTCTCGCCAGCTTCTTCAAACTCAACGACAATGTTCTTGTCGTAATCGCAGAACACGTCCAGATGATGGCGCAGGATGTTGGCCGATTGCACCATCGCGTCTTCCGGTGTGATGCGACCGTCGGTCCACATTTCCACAATGAGCTTGTCGTAATCCGTCCGCTGGCCGACGCGTGTGTCCTCGATGCTGTAACGCACCCGGCGCACCGGCGAGAACAGCGAGTCAATCGCGATCACGCCGATCGCCTGTTCCGGCTTCTTGTTCTCCTCGGCTGGACAGAACCCGCGACCGACCTTGATCTCCAGCTCGATCTCGAAGTGCATCTTCTTGTCGAGCGTGCAGATATGCTGGTCGGGATTGAGCACCTCCACCACCTGATCGCTCTTGATGTCCGCGGCTGTGACCGCCCCTTCCTTATTGGCCGACAGGTAAACCACGTGCGGCTCGCGGCTATGGGACTTCAACAGCACCTTCTTCAGGTTGAGCACGATGTCGGTCACGTCTTCGACGACTCCGGGAATGCTGGTGAACTCATGCGGCGCGCCTTCAATTTTGACGGAACTGATCGCCGCACCCTCCAGCGAACTGAGCAACACCCGCCGCAGCGAATTCCCAATCGTATTGCCGTATCCCGCTTCCAGCGGCTCGGCAATAAACTTGGCATAGGTGGGTGTGGCCTCCGCGTCATCGCGCGTCAGCCGTTTTGGCATTTCAAATCGACCCAGACGAACTGGCATGGTAAACTACCTCCTGTGAACCGGGTTTCCCGTGCTCTAGAAGCGCGGACCAACGGTTCGTTCTCGCGTCCAGACAAACCGGACGCTGCGTTTGGTTATCTAGAATAAAATTCGACGATCAACTGTTCGTTAACGATTGGCTGAATGTCGTCGCGCGATGGAATTCGCCCAATCTGCGCCCGGAACGCGTCCCGGCTGAACGTAATCCAGCTCGGCACGGGGCGGACCTGCGCCGATTCCAAGCTCTTCGTTGCCAGTTGCTGGGTAGCCGGTGTGTTGCGGATCTCTACCACATCACCGGGCTTCACGTTGTACGACGGCGATGAAACCTTGCGACCGTTCACGCGAATGTGCCCATGCGTGACCATCTGCCGCGCCGACGGACGCGTCGGCGCAAACCCGATCCGGAACACGACATTGTCGAGTCGCGTTTCGAGCAACTGCAGCAACGTCTCTCCCGTGACACCGCGTTTTTTCAGCGCCTTCTCGAACATCCGGCGAAACTGCGCTTCCATCAGCCCGTACTGATAACGAAGCTTTTGCTTTTCCGCCAACCCAATCCCGTAATCACTCTGCTTCCGGCGGGACTTTTTCGGGCCGTGCACGCCGGGCGGATAAGCGCGGCGCTCCAAATACTTGGACGGGCCGAAAATCGGCTGGCCAAATCGGCGACTGATGCGAATTCGTGGTCCTTTGTATCGTGCCATGGTGACGAAATCTCCTGACTACACGCGACGGCGTTTCGGCGGCCGACAGCCGTTGTGTGGGACGGGCGTCACATCCTTGATCACCGTGATCTCCAACCCGATCGCCTGCAGCGCGCGGATGGCCGCTTCGCGCCCGCTCCCGGGGCCCTTCACCCACACTTCAATTTCTTTCAAACCGTGCGCCATCCCCTGACGCGCGGCGTCCTGCGCAACCAACTGGGCGGCATACGCCGTACTCTTGCGCGACCCTTTGAACCCGACGCGACCGGCGCTCGACCACCCGATGATCTTGCCCTTCAAATCAGAAATGGACACAACCGTGTTGTTGAACGTCGCCATGATGTGGGCGATGCCTTGAAAGACGTTCTTGCTGTGCTTGGCCTTGACAACCTTCTTGGCCACTTCGCCTTCGGCCAATGCTTCCGCGGCCGTCGTCGGGACTGCGGGAGCCGCAGGCGCTGCCGTTCCGGGCGCTTCAGCCTTGGCCACCGGTGCGGCAGCCTCGGTCGCGGGTATCGCCGCGGGTTTCGTTTTTGGCTCCTCGGGTTTCTTGGATGCTTCCTTAGCCATCGTGCTCCTTCATGTTGATCGTACGATCAGACCTTGCCGGTCTTTGCTTCTTTGCTGCGGACGACGCCGACCGTCTTACGCGGGCCCTTGCGCGTACGTGCGTTCGTTGATGTGCGCTGGCCGCGTACGGGCAGCCCCTTCTTGTGGCGGATACCGCGATAACAGTTGATGCTCATCAGGCGTTTGATGTTCGTCTGTACTTCACGGCGCAAATCGCCTTCGATACGAAAGCCCTGTAACACCGTCGTCAAGTGCGAGAGTTGTTCATCATTCAAATCTTTCGCGCGAACATTCGGATCCACGCGGGCCTTCTCACATACCTGGAGCGCCGTCGTGGGACCGATGCCATATATATATCGTAGCGCGATCCCGATTTTCTTTCGATCCGGTACTTCCACACCAATCAAGCGTGCCATGATTACACCTCTAGCCCTGACGTTGTTTGTGGCGCGGGTTGGTGCAGATTACCCGCACCACGCCCTTTCGCCGCACCACTTTGCAGCGTTCACACAATCGTTTCACTGACGGTTTCACTTTCATATCTTCCTTGCTTCGTTACTGCTCTTTCTGCCGAAACGTAATCCGGCCCTTTCTCAAATCGTACGGCGACATCTCCACCATCACCTTGTCGCCAGGCAGCAGCCGGATGAAATGCAGCCGCATCTTACCAGAAATATGCGCCAGAATTCGATGCTTATTCGGCAACTCCACCCGAAACATCGTGTTCGGCAGCAATTCGACTACCGTGCCTTCGACTCGTATGGGCTCTTCCTTAGCCACGTCAAGATCTCTGCCTCGCCGCCCGTTATCAAAACCGTGTGCTCAAAGTGCGCGCTGGGCGCACCATCGGCGGAAACCACGGTCCACCCATCGCCCAGCATCACCACATCGCTTGTGCCTGCATTGATCATCGGTTCAATCGCCAACGTCATTCCCGGCTTCAACTTCGGTCCGTCTCCCGCCCGACCATAGTTCGGGATCTGCGGTTCTTCGTGCATTTTCCGCCCAACTCCGTGTCCCACAAATTCTCGGACGACTGAAAACCCTTGTGACTCAACCGTCGTCTGTATCGCGTGGGAAATATCCCCTACGCGATTTCCAGCTCGCGCTGCCGCAATCCCCGCACCCAACGCCTGTTCGGTTACCCGCAGCAGCTGCTGCGTCCGGGCCTCAACCACACCCACAGCCACGGTCGTCGCATTGTCGCCGACAAATCCATCCAAAATAATTCCCACATCCAGGCTGACGATGTCTCCATACTGAACTTTGCGTTTCGGCGTAGGAATTCCATGCACGACTTCCTCGTTGACCGACACGCAAATATGTCCGGGGTACAGCGGAAACAGAGCACTCCGCTGACCCTTGTACCCGTAAAACGGACTTTCTCCGCCACACTTCTTGATCAGTTCGGTAGCAGCTTCGTCTAATTCCTGCGTTGTCCGCCCTGGCTGCACCAAGGCTGCTACCTTCGAAAGGATCTTCGCCGCCGCGTTGCACGCGGCGCGCATCCGTTCAATCTCGTCTGGTGTCTTGATGACGATCACGACTTCAACAACCCCATAATGTCTGCGAACACTTTGTCCTTTGGCTGTCCCCCATCCACGCGCCTCAGGATCCCGGCCTGCTCATAGTGCCGGGCCACATCCAGCGTCAACTGGCGATAAACTTCAAGCCGTTTTTGCAATGTCTCCGCCGTATCGTCGGCGCGTTGCACCAGCTTGCCGCCGCACTTGTCGCAGACGCCCGGCTGCTGTGGCGGCACAAACGTCTTATGATACAACGCACCGCATTTTTCGCAACTCAGTCGTCCAAGCACGCGCTCGAGGATGTCAGCCTCGTTGGCATCCAGCAAGACCGCCACGGTGACCTCCATCTCTTTCTCGTGCAAGACCCGGTCAAATGCTTCCGCCTGCGCCCGCGTCCGCGGGAACCCATCGAAGATGAATCCGCCATCGCGTCCGTGTTCGTCCAGCCACAGCCGAACCACTTCCATCGTGATCTCGTCGGGCACCAGCTGCCCTTTGTCAATGAACTGCTTCGCCGCTTCGCCGACCGGACCGCCCTTGCGGATCGTGGCCCGGAACATCTGGCCCGTCGAAACATGCGGCACACCCAAGGCTGCGCTCAACGCCATCGCCGCCGTTCCCTTGCCCGAGGCGGGCGGCCCCAAAAAAACCATCCTGTGGTGACTCAACGACGTCACCTTCCCACCCCTAGAACCTGCCTCGCAAACGCCCCTTGCGCAGGAAGCCATCGTAGTGGCGCATCACCAGATGGGACTCGACCTGACGCATCGTGTCCAGCATGACGCCGACGGTAATCAGCAAGCTCGTTCCGCCGAAGAAGCTCGCGGTCAAATACGGTATACGGAAGTTACGCGACAAGATGGGGGGAATCACCGCGATGACCGTCAAGAAAACTGCGCCAGCCAGCGTAATGCGCGTCATCGTGCGATCCAAGTACTCTGCCGTCGGTCGGCCGGGCCGGATCCCGGGCAAGTACCCGCCATATTTTTTCAGATCATCGGCAATCTGCAGCGGGTTGAACTGTGTGGCCACCCAGAAATACGAGAAGAACAGGATCATCAACCCGTACAACATCAGGTAAAGTCCCTCGCCTTCCGTGAGCATGCGCGCCAGGTTTTGGAACATGGGCATCTGCATCATCTGGAAGAGCTTTGCGGGAAACAGCAGAATCGCTTGCGCGAAAATGATCGGCATTACCCCGGAATAATTGATCTTCAGCGGCATGAACGTCTGCCCGCCCCCCAGCATCTTGCGACCAACCATTCGCTTCGCATATTGTACGGGGATCTTCCGTTCCGCTTGCGTCACGGCGATCGTGGCCGCCGTCACCGCGACCGCCATGACCAGCAACAAGATCGCGTGAAGCGCGTTGAACTGGCTCTCGGGTCCGACGAACAACTGCCAGGTAAGCCCGATCGCCCGGGGCAATCGGTCAACAATGCCCACGGTAATGATAATGGACATCCCGTTGCCAATCCCCCGCTCCGTGATCTGTTCGCCGACCCACATCAGCAGGATGGTCCCACTGGTAATGGTGATGACGGTTATGATCTCGAAGCCGATACCAGGATTGGCTACCAGAACGCCATTAAAGCCGGAGAACAGGACCTCGGGATGTTCAAAGGCCCGCGCCAACAACCACCCTTGGACGATACACAGGCCGACCGTCATGTACCGCGAATACTGGATGATCTTGGAACGCCCCGTTTCCCCCTCCTGCTTGAGCCGTTCCAGCGACGGCATGACCGCCGTCAGCAGCATCATAATAATCGAGGCGCTGATGTAGGGCATCACTCCAAGGGCAAATACGGCGCACTGCTGTAGCGCGCCACCGGTCAGCATGTTCGCCAACCCCACGACGCTGCCGCCGACATGCTTCTGGACCTCGTCCATGTACTGGTTGAGGTCGGAAGGGTTGACCCCTGGACAGGGAATATTCGCGCCCAGACGCGCAATGGCCACCATGCCCAAGGTGAACAGAATCCGACGCCGCAGCTCGGGGATCTTCCAGCAGTTAAGGAATGCGGAAAACATACGTTGTCAAAGATCGCCCGTTACTTCTCCCCTGCGGGTGTCTTCGCCGCGGTCGCGGGTACCGCCGATTTGTGATGGATGCTGCGCAGCGGCAAATCTTCGCACTGACCACCGGCTTTCCCAATCTTGTCGCGTGCGGACGCGCTGAAACGTTGGGCTTTCACCGTCAGCCGTTTCTTGAGTTCACCGTTGCCGAGCACCTTCACACCTTCAAAGAGCCTGTCCGCCAATCCTGCCTCGACGAGCGATTCCGGTGTGACCGTCGCGCCGTTGTCGAACGCATTGAGCTGCTCGACATTGACAATCGCATAGATGGTGCGGAAATTTGCATTGTTAAACCCGCGTTTGGGAATGCGTCGCAACAGCGGCATCTGGCCGCCTTCAAATCCAAGGCGAATCGAGCCGCCCGAACGCGCCGTCTGCCCCTTGCCGCCGCGTCCGCTGGTCTTGCCGTGCCCGGAACTCTCACCAATGCCCAGCCGCTTCGTGCGGTGTTTCGCGCCAGGGCGGGGTTTCAAATTGTGCAGTCGCATCGTCATGTTAGCTTATCCCCGAGGTCGCCTGTCGCGACAGCCCGCGCACGCGAAAAATTTCTTCACGGGGACGCAGCTTCAACAGGGCATCAATTGTCGCCTTGACCACATTCACCGCATTGCTCGATCCCAGCGATTTCGTCAGTACGTCACGGATTCCCGCGGCTTCAATGACCGCGCGCACGCCGCCGCCCGCGATGACGCCCGTGCCCGGAGACGCAGGCCGCAGCAACACGCGCCCGCCACCGAACACGCCGATCACCTCGTGCGGAATCGTGGTATTCCTCAAATGCACGGACACCATGGCTTTCTTCGCCTGATCAGTTCCTTTGCGGATCGCATCCGCAACCTCGTTGGCCTTGCCAAAACCCCAGCCCACATGGCCTCGACGGTCACCGGCAACCACCAGAGCACTGAAATGAAAACGGCGACCGCCTTTCACGACCTTCGCACTGCGGTTGACGTACACCACTTTCTCGATGATTTCGCCGCTCCCGCGATCGAGTTCCACCCCCAGATCTTCGACCGCCGCCACCGGCGCGGCTTCCTTGTCTTTGAGGGCAACAGGCTTCGCGGTTCTCGGTTTTCTCTCAGGTGCCATATTAAAATTTCAATCCTGCTTCTCGCGCAGCGTCTGCCAGCGCCTTGACGCGTCCATGATACCGTAACCCACCGCGGTCGAACACGACCTCGGTGATGTTCTTGGCCTTCGCCTGTTGCGCTGCAAGCTGGCCAACCTTCTTTGCGCCTGCAACCGTGCCTTTCGCCCCCTTCAATTCCGATGTCACCGTACTCGCGGTGGCCAATGTCACTCCCTTGACGTCGTCGATCAACTGGACGTAAATATGTTTCCCGGTCATGCAGACGCTCATCCGTGGACGCTGCGCCGTGCCGTGGATTTTCTGCCGCAGCCGCTGGTGCCGCCGATGTCGCGCTTCAACTCTCGTTCGTGGAATCATAACTCAACACCTATTCTATCCACCGGCTGTGGTGACAGTCTTGCCCGCCTTGCGCCGCACTTGTTCACCAACGTAGCGGATACCCTTGCCTTTATACGGTTCGGGCGGATAGAAGCGGCGAATCCGCGCGGCCACCTCGCCGACCATCTGTTTGTCCGTCCCTTCAATGGTAATCTCGGGTTTTTTGTCCTGGGTGTCGGCCACGGAAACCTTTACGCCCTTCGGAATGGCGAACACAATTGGATGAGAATACCCCAAAGACATCTGCAAATTTGTTCCCTGTACTGCCGCGCGGAAACCGACCCCTTCCACGAGGAGCTTCTTCACATATCCGTCGTTGACGCCTTTCACCATGTTGGCAATCAAGCTGCGCGACAAACCCCAGCGGGATTTGCCGACGCGATCCAATTGCGCGGTCGTCGCCAGCACCTTGCCGTCCTTCACTTCCACCTTGATCGGCGAAGGCACCGTCCATTCCAGCTTGCCCTTCGGTCCCTCCACAAGAATGGTCTGGCCTTTCACTTCGACCTTGGTTTTGGCCGGAATCTCAACTGGTTTTTTGCCAATTCGTGACATAGCGAATCACCACACGTACGCCAACAACTCTCCGCCCACGTTCGCCTTCCTGGCTTCCCGGCCGGTCATAATGCCGTGCGAGGTCGTCAGTATGGAAATCCCCATGCCGCCGAGCACGCGCGGCACCTCTTGCGAACCGACGTAGCGCCGCAACCCCGGCCGACTCACGCGCTTGATCCCGACGATGGCGCGTTCCTTCCCGACAATTTTCAATTGGACCTTCAACACCTGTCGACCGTCCTCTTGTTTCTCCGCATAAAAATCCGCAATATATCCTTCCCGCTTTAGCACCTTCGCGATCTCGGCTTTGAGCCTTGCGTACGGGATGAGAACTTCGGGCTTGAGCGCCTGGTTCGCGTTGCGAATCCGCGTCAACATATCGCCAATGGAATCGGTTACATTCATCGAATTACCAACTCGCCTTCACCACGCCAGGGATCTTGCCCTGACTGGCCAGTTCACGGAAGCAAATGCGGCAGATTCTGAATCGCCGGATGTACGCGTGACGGCGGCCACAGTTCTGGCAGCGGTTGTACTGCTGCGAACTGAACTTGGCGGGCCGGCGTTGCTTCACTTCCCAGGTTAATTTCGCCATAACTCGATCCTTTAACTGCTGAATGGCATCCCGAGCAGCTTGAGAAGCTCCTTCGCTTCCGCATCGGTGTTTGCCGTGGTCACAATCGTTACGTCCATCCCGAGGTTGTGTTTGATCTTGTCGAGTTCGACCTCGGGAAAAATCGTCTGGTCCCTCACGCCCAACGTGTAGCTGCCGCGACCATCGAACCCGCGCGGATTCACGCCGCGGAAGTCGCGGATGCGGGGCAACGCAGCGTTAAAGAACCGTTCCAGGAACTCGTACATGCGCAGGCCACGCAGGGTCACTTTCGCCCCAACGGGCATGTCTTTGCGCACCTTGAAATTTGAAATGCTCTTCTTGGCTTTCGTCACCAACGCCTTCTGTCCTGTGATCGTGGCCAACTCCTGTTGCGCCTCCGTAATCACATCCTTGTCATGGTTGGCGTTGACGCCCATGTTGAGGACCACCTTCTCCACCTTCGGCACTTGCATCCGATTGGTGTACCGGCCGCCCTGCATGAGCTTCTCCACCACGTCTTTCTTATAGAATTCGTATAGCTGCGCCATATGCTTGCCTACGCCTCGGCTCCCGCCGGCGCGTCTTCGTGCTTCTTACGTCGCGCTTCGTACCGCTCCTGCTGCATTACTTTTGAAATATGAATCGCACCTTCCTTGGTGATAACCCCGCCCTTGGGATTGTCCTGGCTCTTTCGCAACGCCTTCTTGATGATGTTGACACCCTCCACCAAAACGCGGTTCTTACCGGGGAACGTCGCCAACACCTTCCCGATCTTTCCCCTGTCGTCTCCGGAAAGCACCACGACCATGTCATTCCTCTTTACGGGCGAGTGTTTCATGACCTATAGGACCTCAGGAGCGAGCGAGATGATCTTGGTAAAATTCTTGTCACGCAACTCCCGCGCGACAGGTCCGAAAATGCGCGTCCCTTTCGGATTGAGTTGGTCATCGATGATCACCACCGCGTTATTGTCGAAGCGCACGTACGAACCATCGCTGCGCCGGAGCGCAGATTTTGTCCGCACCACCACGCAGGTCACGACTTCACCCTTTTTCACGGTACCGTCTGGAGCAGCTTCCTTCACGTGGGCTTTGATGACGTCGCCGACCCGGGCATAGCGCTTTTGGTGTCCGAGCACTCCGATCGCCCACGCCACACGCGCGCCGGTGTTGTCCGCGACATCCAAATGCGTCCGAATCTGAATCATACTGCGACCTTCTCGATCTTTGGCGCCTTGACCAACACCCCGACCAGCCGCCAGCGCTTCAACTTGCTGAGCGGTCGCGATTCGACGATGCGCACCTTGTCGCCCAAGCCGGCCTCGCTCTTCTCATCGTGGGCGTAGAATTTCTTGTACGTCGTCATGACCTTTTGATAGCGCGGATGACGGATTCGCCGGGCGACCTCGACCACGATGGTCTTCTCCATCTTGTCGCTGACGACTTCACCCACCAACTCTCGCTTCTTGCTCTCTTCGATTGTCGTTTGATCCGCCATATGAATCCAAAAAAGTTCGCCCGGGCCGCGCGGCTATTTACCCCCTGCCGGTACAGCCTGGAGCTGTCGCTCTCGTAACACAGTCTCGATCCGCGCCATGTCGTGACGGACTTCGCGAATCCGACTGGGACGCTCCAACCGGGCCGTCTGCTGCTGAAGCCGCAGATTAAACAATTCCTGCCGAAGGTCACGCAGTTTGGCCTGCGCCTCGGCATCTGTCAACTCACGGATTTCCTTTGCTTTCATGTCTTCGCCTATCGTCGGGATACAAAGCGCGTTGCAATCGGCAGCTTCGACGCCGCCAGCCGAAATGATTCACGGGCCAACACCTCGGTTACGCCGCCCAATTCAAACAACACGTTCCCCGGTCGTATCACGGCCACCCAGGTCTCCGGCGGCCCCTTGCCTTTGCCCATGCGCGTCTCCGGCGGCCGCTTGGTGATCGGTTTGTCCGGGAACACCCGAATCCACAATTTGCCGCGCCGTTTCATGTTGCGCGACAAGGCGACACGGCACGCCTCGATCTGCGTCGTTGTCACCCACGCGCGCTCCAGCGCCTGCAATCCATACTCACCAAACGCAACCGTCGCGCCGCGCCACGCCGTGCCGGTGCGGCTTCCGCGCTGGGCCTTCCGATACTTCACTCTGCTCGGCATCATTGGCATCGTCTGAAAATACCTCCGTTACCTCATCACTACGCTGCCGCAGGCGTGGCACCCACGGGTGACAACCCGGGTTGAACCTGTAATGCGGGCCGCAACGGTCGTTCGCCTTTGCAGACCCAGACTTTCACACCGATCTTGCCGTACACCGTCTGGGCTTCCGCAAAACCGTAATCGATATCCGCCCGCAACGTGTGTAGCGGAATTTTGCCGACGCGATACTTCTCGCGCCGCGCCAGTTCGGCCCCGCCAAGCCGTCCACCACATGCCACCTTGATCCCTTGCGCCCCGAAATCCATCGCCGTCTGAATGGCTTTCTTCATGGCCCGACGGAAGCTGATGCGGCGCTCCAACTGCAACGCGATATTCTCGGCAACCAATTGCGCGTCGGTTTCGGGCGTTTTAACTTCCACGATATCCACGTAGATTTCTTTGCCGGTCATCGCGGCCAACTCTTCCTTGAGCTTGTCGATTTCCGCGCCCTTGCGACCAATGACAATGCCCGGACGTGCCGTCGAAATCGTGATGCGTGCCCGGTTCGCGTAACGCTCAATAGCAATCTTGGGCACCGCGGCGGTTGCCAGCTTCTTCTTCACGATCTCGCGAATCTTGATGTCTTCCAGCAACAGGGGCGCGTAGTCCTTCTTGTCGGCGTACCACTTGGAGAGCCAGTCCTTCGTGACCGCTATGCGAAAGCCCACTGGATTCGTTTTTTGTCCCATAAGTTATTGTCCGTCCGTCAATATGATGTGAATGTGCGTCGTCCGCTTGATAATGGGTCCCGCACTGCCGCGCGCTTTTGGTTGCCAGCGCTTCAGTCGCGGCCCTTCGTTGGCGACGGCTTGCTTCACCGTCAACGCATCCGCCGCCAAACTCGCATTGTTCGTCGCGTTCGCAATGGCCGACTTCAGCGTTTTCTCGATCATCCGCGCCGACTTGCGCGGAATCACGCGCAGCACATCCAGCGCGCTTGAGGCGCTCAATCCCTGGATCAGCCGCGTCACCTGGCCTACCTTCGCCGGACTCATCCGCGCATATTTTGTTGTCGCTTGTACTTCCATAAAATTCACAATCACAGATTCTTCGTTACCCGCCCAATGTCTCCCGCCTGGAGCGTGACCTTTCGGTCCACTCGTCCAATCAGCGCGCCGCAAATCCGCCGCCGGACTTCCACAATCTTCAGTTCCGCCACGACGCGATCTCCGCGCAGGATCACCACGGGCATCCCGATCCGCGCCCCTTGCAGCAAGCCGATATTCAGCACCGCCAGCCGCAGGTTTGGATTCACCTCCAGCACCGTGGCGGCATCAAGCGCGCCATCCGTGCTCGCCTCACCCGTCGCCGATCTGTCCATGGCCGCAAGCAACGCCTTGGTCCGCGCGATCTCGCCTGTGGCATCCGCTTGCCCTTGCACGGCGTCCAGCAACCGTCGTAGTTGCGCGATCAGCCGCTGTCGTTCCGCATCCGCCAAATACAAGGCCCGTACGCTCTCCACGAGCTGGCGTTGCACCTGCCGTCCGCTGTCATCAGCGAAATTGACGCCCAAGGCCTGAGCCCGGAGTTGCTCTTCGCTCCAGCGCTTCTGGAACAATTCACTCTCCGTGCGAGCGACCGCCAGGTTTTCCGTCAGCAGGTGAATAACCGTCTCCCGCTGCTCCAACTCCGCCGCGAGTCGCTGGTTGTCGCTGGTCAGTTTCTCGACCAACACCCGCAACTCATCCGTCGCCGCATTCGTTGTCACTGCCGTCGGCTGCGCATCCTCAGCCGCCACCGGCCATGTTGCTACAAAGAACAAACAAACCGCCCAAATTCTCGTTCGTGTGCCAGGTGCGAGCACGACTGGCTCCCGGCCGCGTTACTTCGCGACGGCCTTCTCCGTATGAGCGCCGTGCGCCTTGAAGGTGCGCGTGGGCGCAAATTCGCCCAGCCGATGGCCCACCATATTTTCCGTCACAAACACCGCCGTATGCACCCTGCCATTGTGAACGAGAAACGTGTGTCCGACAAACTCGGGGATAATCATCGAGCGTCGCGACCAGGTCTTGATCGGCTTCTTGTCACTGGCTTTCATCGCCTCGACCTTTTCCATCAGATGGTCGTCGACAAACGGGCCTTTTTTCAGGGAACGTCCCATCTATTTCTTCCTTCTCTCCAAAATCAGTGAGTTCGAATATTTCTTCTTCCGACGGGTTTTGCCGCCCTTCGCGAGCTTGCCCCATGGCGAACACGGATGATGCCAGCCGCCGCCGCCCTTGCTCTTGCCCTGGCCGCCGCCCATCGGATGGTCGACCGGGTTGCGCGCCATCCCGCGCGAAATGCCACGCCGCCCGAGCCAACGATTCCGTCCCGCTTTCCCCAACAGGATATTGATGTGATCGGTGTTGCCAATTTGCCCGAGTGTCGCATAGCACTCGCGATTGATCAGGCGAATCTCTCCCGAAGGTAATTTCACCGTCACATAGTCACCTTCGCCGGCCGTGACCTGCGCCGCCATGCCCGCGCTACGGCAAATCTGTCCGCCATGTCCACGATGCAACTCAATGTTGTGAATCGGCATGCCGGGAATGATTTTCTTTAGTGGCAACGCGTTGCCAATTGACAATTCTGCGTTTGGACCACTCATCAGCTTCGCACCCACCTGCAAGCCCAGCGGCGCAATGATGTAGCGTTTCTCGCCGTCCTTGTATTTCAACAGTGCAATACGCGCGGACCGGTTCGGATCGTACTCGATGGCTTCCACAACTGCCTCGATGCCGACCTTGTCCCGCTTGAAATCAATGATGCGGTAGCGTTGCTTGTGGCCGCCGCCGATGCCGCGCGAGGTCATTCGCCCGTGATTATTGCGACCACCCGTCCTCCGCTTGGCAACGGTGAGCCTGGCTTCCGGCTTGTGCTTCGTGATTTCCGAGAAATCGGACAGCACTGTCCCGCGCAACGACGGCGTCAACGGTCTGAAAGTTTTGAGTCCCATAAATCTCTACGTCAATTCAATCTTGTCGCCCTCTTTGAGGGTGACCACTGCCTTTTTCCAACTTGGCGTGCGTCCAAATTGCACCGTGCGTTCGCGGCGCGCCTTGCCGCGCACGTTCATGGTGTTCACGTGAAGCACCTTTACCTTGAACAACTGTTCTACCGCGCGCTTGACGTCTACCTTGTTCGCATGTTTGTCGACGACGACCTGATACTGATTGAGCTTTTCCGATTGCGCCGTCCCTTTTTCGGTAACGCGCACCGTCTTGACCACTGTGTAGGGATCCTTCATCGGTCTCAGCCCAATCGCGCGCTCAACTTTTCGAGCGCGGCCTTCGTCGCGACGATCTTCTGGAAACGTAGTAACTCGTACACGTTGACGGAAGCCGCTGGTTCGACCTGCACATTCGGCACATTCCGCGACGCCAATTTCAAGTTCTGCTCCACCTGCTCCGTGACGATCAGCGTCGGCGCATTCTGCGCGCCGAGCTTCGCCAGGATGCCCGCAAAATCCTTGGTCTTGTGGCTCGCCAGCTTCAATTCATCCACCACGACAACGTCGCCGGCGATCAGCCGCTCGCTCAAAGCCTTGCGAAACGCGAGCGCCTTGACCTTCTTCGGCACGTTGATCGTATAGTCACGCGGCTTCGGACCGAAGACCACGCCACCGCCACGCCACAACGGTGAGGCAAACGACCCCGCGCGCGCGCGCCCTGTTCCTTTTTGCTTCCACGGCTTCTTGCCGCTGCCATGCACCTCACTGATCTGTTTCGTGCTGGCCGTGCCGAGACGCTGGTTCGCCATGTACGCCGTCACTGTATCGTGCACGGCTTGCGTCCCCTTGCCATTCTTGATGAGCAACTCGTCAGCAAATTCAACTTCGCCTTTGGACTGACCGGAAATTGTAATGACAGGCAGCTTCATTTCGTCGCCTTTACAACAGGTTTCGTCTTCTTCAACGCGTGGCGGATCACCACAAACGCGCCGGTCGCTCCGGGTACCGCGCCTTCGATGAGCAACAGGTTCTCAGCCTCACGCACCTGGATCACCCGCAGGTTCTGCGTCGTGACCCGACGGTCACCCATGTGACCAGGCATACGCATGTTCTTGAACACACGCCCGGGGAACAAGCGCTGACCAATCGCGCCACCGCGGCGATGCCAGCCCTTTGCACCGTGTGTCATATCGCCGCCGGCAAATTTGTGGCGTCGTACGACGCCTTGAAATCCCTTGCCCTTGCCCGTACCGATCACGTCCACGTACTGGCCGGGTTGAAATTCTTTCACGGTGATCGTATCACCGACACCAAACTGCACGGGCTCCTCCGTGCGATACTCACGAATAAACCGCGCCGGCGCCGCGTTCGCTTTTTTGCAATGGCCGATGAGCGGCTTCCCCGCGTTCTTTTCCTTACGCGTCCCCAAGCCGATCTGCACGGCGTGATAACCGTCGTTCTCGGGCGTCTTTTTCTGTAACACGGTGCAAGGACCCACTTCGATGACGGTGACGCCCACGAAGTTGCCGTTCGCGTCGAACAACTGCGCCATTCCGAGTTTTTTGCCGAGTAGTTCCATGACTAAATCTTGATGGTGATGTCCACGCCCGCGGGAAGGTTCAGTTTCTTCAATTCATCCACGGTCTTGGCCGTCGGATCGATGATGTCGAGCAGGCGTTTGTGAGTCCGCATCTCGAACGACTCCATCGACTTCTTGTCCGCATGTGGTGAACGATTAACCGTGTGACGCCAAATGTCCGTCGGCAACGGGATCGGCCCGGCGACCTTCGCGCCGGTGCGCTTGGCCGTTTCGACGATGTCATGGGCCGATTGATCGAGCAAGCGGTGGTCGTAGCCTTTGAGGCGGATTCGTATGCGCTGATTGCTCATCGTTTCTGCTGTCCGCCCTTCGGTGTACCGTTCTTGTCCAAAATCTGCGTGAGGATGTTTTCCGGCACTTTTTCAAACGCTGCTGGTTCCATCGAGTAACTGGCGCGTCCCTTGGTGAGCGAGCGCAGTGCCGTGGCGTAGCCAAACATTTCCGCGAGGGGCACGGTCGCGTGTACGATGGTCGAATTCGCACGCGATTCAATGTGGCTGATCTTACCCCGCCGACTATTGAGATCGCCGACGACGTCGCCCATATGCTCTTCGGGAGTGATCGCCTCGACATCCATGATCGGTTCGAGCATGATCGCACCCGCTTTGCGGGCCGCTTCCTTGAAGGCAAAGCTGCCGGCCATCTTGAATGCGATCTCCGAGCTGTCCACTTCGTGGTAGGTGCCGTCGATAATCTGAATCTTGATATCCACCATCGGATAGCCGCCCAGTACACCCGTCTGCGCGGCTTCGATAATGCCGTCTTCAACGGCGCCAATGTATTCCCGAGGAATCGCGCCACCCACAACCTCATCCTCGACCACGATGCCGCTACCCTTCTCACCGGGCTCGACGGTCACGACCGCGTGTCCGTATTGGCCACGACCGCCCGATTGACGGATAAACTTCCCTTCGGCTTCGGCGGACTTCGTAATCGTTTCGCGATACGCGACCTGCGGTTTACCCGCGGTGGCGCCGACGTTGAACTCGCGGAACATACGATCCTTGATGATATCGAGGTGCAGCTCGCCCATTCCAGAGATGATGGTCTGGCCGGTCTCCTGGTCCGTTGTGAGACGGAACGTCGGATCTTCCTCGGCGAGTCGTTGCAGCGCGGTGGACATCTTGTCGCGGTCGGCCTTCGTGTTCGGCTCGATGGCCATGGAAATGACAGGCTCGGGGAACGTGATCGATTCCAGCAGAATCGGATGGTCATCGTCCGAAACCGTGTCGCCCGTCGTGACGTTCTTGAGGCCGACGAGCGCGCCAATGTCACCCGAGTAACACACGTCGATTTCCTGCCGATGGTTGGCGTGCATCTCCAGCAGGCGGCCAATACGCTCCCGCTTGTTGTTACGCGGATTATAAACAGTCATGCCTTTGGTCACTTTGCCAGAATAGACACGGAAGAAAATCAGCCGGCCTGCGTACGGGTCCGTCCAGATTTTGAATGCCAGCGCGCAGAACGGACCGTTGTCATCAGAAGAGCGGTTCTCCGGCTCTTTGGAATCTGGATTGGTGCCAACAATGTCAGGAATATCGAGGGGCGAAGGCAGATAATCGACGACGGCATCGAGCAGGGGTTGCACACCCTTGTTCTTGAATGCCGCGCCACAAATCACCGGCACCAATTCATTCTTGATCGTCAGCCGACGGATCCCCGCTTGAAGCTGTTCCGTATTAATTGGTTTGCCTTCGAGGTAGAGCTGCATCAGCTCCTCGTCCTTCTCGGATACGGCCTCAACGAGCTTGGCGTGAGCGGCATCGGCTGCGGACTTCATATCGGCAGGAATGTCGACAACATCAAATGTTGCGCCCAGCTCCTCACCCGACCAGATCATGGCCTTCATCTTGACGAGGTCGATGACGCCCTTAAAATCCCCTTCTTTGCCGATCGGGATTTGAATCGGCACGGCGTTCGCCGCCAGGCGCTCGCGCATCTGGGCGACTGCCGCTTCGAAATCGGCTCCCGTGCGGTCCATTTTATTGACGAAGGCGATGCGCGGCACTTTGTACTTGTTGGCCTGCCGCCAAACGGTCTCGGATTGCGGCTCGACGCCGCCGACCGCACAGAACACCGCACAGGCGCCGTCGAGCACCCGCAGGCTGCGTTCGACTTCAACCGTGAAGTCCACGTGGCCGGGCGTATCAATGATATTAACGCGATGTTCGCGCCAAAAGCAGGTGGTCGCAGCGCTGGTGATCGTAATCCCCCGCTCGCGCTCCTGCTCCATCCAGTCCATGGTCGCCGTGCCCTCATGCACTTCGCCGACCTTGTACACCTTGCCGGTGTAAAACAGAATCCGCTCGGTCGTCGTGGTCTTGCCGGCGTCGATGTGCGCGCAAATCCCGATGTTTCGAGTACGCTCCAACGGCACCAGTCTGTCCGGCGACGATCTCAGCTTCTGCTGTCCTGTCTCTGTTGGTTGTTCTAACACAGCCTGCATTTTCTATTTTCGAATCAAAATTGTTTCACCGAATTTTACGAAGACACAACCGTGGCTCGTTCCCATGGTAGAATTCACCTCGGACTACCAGCGGTAATGCGCAAACGCCCGGTTGGCCTGCGCCATCTTGTGCGTGTCTTCGCGCTTCTTTACGGACGCGCCCGTATTATTCGACGCATCCAAAATCTCGGACGCTAGGGCGTCGGTCATGGCCGTGCCTTTGCGGGCGCTGGCGTACTGAATCATCCAGCGCATCGCCAATGCCTCTTGACGGTCGGGCGACACCTCGACCGGCACCTGGTAGTTGGCGCCACCGACGCGCCGCGACTTGACTTCCAGCCGCGGCTTGACGTTTTCCAGCGCCGTCTGCAGGACATCGACCGGATTTTTGTCCTTGGCCTTCTCTACAATCCGGTCGAACGCACCGTACACAATGCGCTCGGCCACAGATTTTTTTCCACTGTGCATGATACACGTAATCAACCTCGTGACCGTTTCGCTGTTGAAGCGAACGTCACGTACTTTAGGTCGTCGATCTGCTCTTCGTCTCCGCATGTTCCAATACTCTCAAATTGCTCAGGCCTTCTTGGCGCCTGTGTCTTTCGGACGTTTGACGCCGTACTTGCTCCGGCTGCGGCGGCGTTTTTCCACCCCCATCGCGTCCAATGTTCCGCGCACGATATGATACCGCACGCCGGGCAAATCCTTCACGCGACCGCCGCGCACGAGTACGATCGAGTGCTCCTGCAAATTATGCCCTTCATCTGGAATGTACGCGATCACTTCCACGCCATTTGTCAGACGCACCTTGGCGACCTTCCGCAGCGCCGAGTTTGGCTTCTTCGGCGTACGCGTCATCACCTGCAGGCAAACCCCGCGGCGTTGCGGACACGACGCCAGTGCAGGCGCCTTCGATTTCGCCTTCAGTTGGCGTCGGCCTTTACGAACCAGTTGGTTAATTGTCGGCATTTGCTGAACCTGTTGGGCACCAGTTTTCTGATGACGCAAGGAGCGCGAAAAGTATCACACGCCCTTGGGCAACGCAAGTCCTTTCGCGAGGGCTTGTTTCAGATCGCGGCTTCCTCCGGTTGCGGCTCAATTCTTTCTTCGCGCGGCTGTTCGACCGGCTCCGCCAACGCTACGAGTTTCACGCCCCGGTGTTTTGAAAAACCCGTGCCCGCAGGGATCAGATGTCCCATGATCACGTTCTCCTTGAACCCGCGCAGATGATCGACGCGGCCGAGCGTCGCCGCTTCGGTCAAGACCCGCGTGGTATCCTGGAACGACGCGGCGCTGATGAACGACTCTGTCTCCAGCGATGCCTTGGTAATTCCCAATAGAACGGGCTGGGCTTCCGCCGGCTTGCCGCCCGCCTCGGCCACGCGTTTGTTCTCCTCTTCGAACGTCACCTTGTCGATTTGATCTCCCCACAGGAACCGCGTGTCGCCCGGATCCACGATGCGCACCTTGCGCAGCATCTGGCGAACGATGATCTCGATATGCTTGTCGTTGATCTCGACGCCCTGCAGTCGATACACCTCCTGCACGTCGTTAACGAGATACTCCTGCAAATCCTGCGGGCCGCACACTTCGAGAATCTCGTGCGGAACCACCGGGCCTTCCGTAAGCTGTTGCCCCTTTTTGACCGAGTCACCACGGAACACAATGATGTGCTTCGAGTGCGGAATCAGATGCTCTTCTTCGGCACCCGTCTTCGGATCCTTCACGATAATGCGGCGCTTGCCGCGCACCGTGCCGGCGAAATCCACAATCCCGTCGATCTTCGCAATCTCGGCGGCGTCCTTCGGGCGGCGCGCTTCAAACAACTCGGCCACACGTGGCAGACCGCCCGTGATGTCCTTCGTCTTGAACACTTTTCGTGGCGTCTTGGCAACGAGCACGCCCGGTTCGATCCGGCTGCCCTCCTCCACGACGATATGCGCACCCGCGGGAATCGCGTAGAACGCGATCACTTCCCCGCTGTCATTCACGAGGTTGACTTGTGGATGCAGGTCTTCCTTGTGCTCGATGACGACCGTGCCCATCAGGCCTGTCGCTTCATCCAACTCGCGCTTGACCGTAATGCCCTCAATCAAGTCGTGGAATTTGATAACGCCCGCGACTTCCGAAAGCACGGGCACGTTGTACGGATCCCACTGCACGAACACGTCGCCCTTCTTCACGCGACCGCCATCCGCCGCCGCGATCTCCGCGCCGATTACGACGGAATAGCGCTCCAGCTCACGGCCCTCGTCATTACTGACGACGACCTGCCCATTCTTGTTGAGCACGACCCAATTGCCTTCCGCGCGTTGTACCGCACGCACATCCTGATAGTGGAGGACACCATCGTTCTTGGCTTTGATCTGCGGTTGCTTGAACACCTGGCTCGCGGTGCCGCCGATATGGAACGTACGCATCGTGAGCTGGGTGCCCGGTTCACCGATTGATTGCGCGGCGATAATGCCGATCGCCTGGCCGAGCTTGACCAGTTTGCCGGTCGCAAGGTTGCGTCCGTAGCACATCCCGCAGACGCCGCGACGTGATTCACACGTGAGCACGGACCGGATCTTGATACGCTCGATGCCCAGCTTGTTGACCGCCTCCGCCGCTGCTTCATCGATTTCGGTGTTCGCCTTTACGATCTTCTTCTTGCTGATCGGGTCCACGATATCTTCCGCCGCAATGCGCCCGATAATGCGCTCGCTCAACTTGACGACCTCGTCTTCGCCTTCGTAGATCGGCTTCACCCAAATACCGTTGACCGTACCGCAGTCCTCTTCGAGAACGATTACGTCCTGGGCCACATCCACCAGCTTACGGGTGAGGTAGCCCGAGTCGGCGGTCTTGAGCGCTGTATCAGCCAGACCTTTGCGCGCTCCGTGCGTAGAGATGAAGTACTCCAGCACGCTGAGACCTTCGCGGAAGTTGGATAGAATCGGGCGCTCGATAATTTCACCAGACGGCTTGGCCATCAGGCCGCGCATTCCCGCGAGCTGACGGATCTGCTGGCGCGAGCCGCGGGCCTTGCTGTCCACCATCATGTAGACCGGGTTCAACTCGGCACGCGCCTCGTTGTGCTCCATCGCGGCGTACATAATGTTGGAGATTTTGTCCGTCGCGTGGGTCCAGATGTCGATGATTTTGTTGTAGCGCTCGCCATCGGTAATGATACCCCGACGATACTGCTTCTCGACATCGGCAACGTCCTTGAGCGCGTCGCCGATCACCGCCGTCTTCTCCTTCGGCACAACCATGTCTTCAATGCCGATGGAAATTCCCGCGAGCGTGGCGTGCTCGAACCCGAGGGCCTTGAGCTTGTCGAGCACGTCAACCGTCTTGTGATGTCCCGCCGTGCGGTAACACTGCCAAATGACGTCGCCCAGTGAGGATTTATTGATCGAACGATTGATGAACCCGAGTTCCGGCGGCCAGATTTCGTTGAAAATCACCCGGCCAACGGTAGTTTCGATGATCTTGGAGACGGAGTCGCCGTACACCGTCGGGCGGCCGTAGTCGGGGTTCTTCAAGCGAATGCGCTCGTGGATCTTCACGTCGCGCTCGTCGTGGCAGAAGAACACCTCATGCGCATCCGAGAACAGCTTCAACCGGATGGCCTCACCGCCGCTGTCTTTCTTGCCGCCATGCGTGAGGTAATACACACCGAGCGCGATATCCTGCGTTGGAGTTGTGATTGGCTTGCCGCTCGAGGGCGAGAAGATGTTGTTCGGCGCCAGCATCAGCAGCCGCGCTTCCATCTGGGCTTCGACCGACAGGGGAACGTGCACGGCCATTTGGTCACCGTCAAAGTCCGCGTTGTACGCCGTACACACCAAGGGGTGAATGCGGATCGCATCGCCCTCGATGAGCTGCGGCTCAAATGCTTGAATCGACAGACGGTGGAGCGTGGGTGCGCGGTTGAGCAGTACCGGATGGCCTTTGCTCACTTCTTCGAGAATGTCCCAGACCTCGGGCGATTGGCGTTCGATGAGTTTCTTCGCGGAGCGAATCGTGTGCACCAAACCCATCTCCCGCAACCGGCGGATGATGAAGGGCTCGAAAAGCACCAGCGCCATCTTCTTGGGCAACCCGCATTGGTGCAGCTTCAACTCCGGACCGATAACGATGACGGAGCGGCCCGAGTAATCGACGCGCTTGCCGAGCAGATTCTGACGGAAGCGGCCCTGTTTGCCCTTGAGCATGTCCGCCAATGACTTGAGCGAACGGCTGCCTGCGCCTGTCACCGGCCGACCGTGCCGACCGTTGTCGAGCAACGCGTCCACCGCCTCCTGCAACATGCGCTTCTCGTTGCGGATAATCACGTCCGGTGTCCGCAACTGCAGAAGGTTTTTCAGGCGGTTGTTCCGGTTGATCACGCGGCGGTACAGATCATTGAGATCGCTCGTGGCGAACCGCCCACCCTCCAGCGGGACCAGCGGACGGAGGTCCGGCGGGATCACGGGCAATACTTCGAGGATCATCCATTCCGGACGCATCTTCGAGTTGAGGAAACCCTTCGAAAGCTTCAGGCGCTTCGCAATCTTCTTGCGAATCTGCTTGCTCTTGGTCGAGTCGAGTTGATGCTCCAACTCATGCGCGAGCTTGCGGAGGTCGATCTTCCCCAGGACTTCTTTCACGGCTTCCGCGCCCATCTTGGCGACAAAGCCATCCGCATATTGCTCCCGCGCTTCGCGGTATTCCATCTCGGTCAGAAGCTGCTTGTCCTTCAGCGGCGTCTTACCCGGGTCCACGACCATATAGTCTTCGTAGTACAACACGCGCTCCAGGTCGCGGGCAGTCATGTCCAGCATCAATCCCACGCGCGAGGGCATACACTTGAAGAACCAGATATGGCTGACGGGCACCGCCAACTCGATATGGCCCATGCGTTCACGGCGCACCCGCGCCAGCGTCACTTCGACGCCGCAACGATCGCAGATCACGCCGCGGTGCTTGATACGCTTGTACTTGCCGCAATTACATTCCCAATCCCGCACGGGACCAAAGATGCGTTCGCAAAACAAACCGCCCTTTTCCGGTTTGAACGTGCGATAGTTGATCGTCTCGGGGTTTTTCACTTCCCCGTGGGACCAGGACCGGATCGTGTCCGGCGACGCCACGCCGATGCTCACCTGGTCGAATACATCCGCCTTTTCCAATCCGAGCGCGGCGCGCGCGGCCGCCGTGGCGGCCGCCGTGGAGGGTACTGAGGTTCCGGGCTTTGCTGCGATCATAACTTGTGCTCGCCTCCGTTCTTCCCGACGCGAACGTCGAGGCATAGACTTTGCATTTCTTTCATCAACACGTTGAACGATTCCGGCGTACCGGCTTCGAGCGTGTTGTCGCCTTTGACGATGGATTCGTAAATGCGCGTGCGCCCCTGCACGTCATCGCTCTTGACGGTGAGCAACTCCTGCAACGCGTACGCCGCGCCGTAGGCTTCCATCGCCCAGACTTCCATTTCGCCGAAACGCTGGCCGCCGTACTGCGCTTTGCCACCGAGCGGCTGTTGCGTAACGAGTGAGTACGGCCCCACCGCGCGGGCGTGAATCTTGTCCGCCACGAGATGGCCCAGCTTCAACATATAGATGTAGCCGACCACGACCTCCTGGTCGAACAGCTCGCCTGTGCGGCCATCATAGAGTGGGGATTTGCCGTCTTCTTTCACCCACGAGTAGCCGTCGATCTTTTTGGCCTGGCCGATCATCTCGTGAATTTCCTTCTCGGTCACGCCGTCGAATACCGGCGAGGCAATCTTCAGTCCGAGTGCTCGGGCGGCGACACCGAGGTGCGTTTCCAGCACCTGACCGACGTTCATACGGCTGGGCACGCCAAGCGGGTTCAACACAATATCCACCGGCGTACCGTCATCGAGGAACGGCATGTTTTCCTCGGGCAACACCTTGGCGATGACGCCCTTGTTCCCGTGACGGCCAGCCATCTTGTCGCCGACGCTCAGTTTGCGCTTGCTGGCGATGTACACCTTGACCTGCTTGATGATTCCCGGATCGACATCCTCGCCACTCTCAATGCGGTCAAGCTGGCGGTCACGTTCCATGTCCAGTTCACTGAAACGGTGTTCAAACTCCCCGATGATTTCGCGGATCTTGATACGGATCGGGGACGGATCGATTTCGATGTGATCGTACACCGTGGCCAGTTTGCGCAGGAGCGTCTTGGTGATCTTGCGGTTGGCCGGGATAATGATCTCGCCCGTCTCTGCGTTGACGACATCGAGCGGAATCTTTTCACCAAGGAGAATATTGCTCAGCTTCTCGGTCAGTTCTTCGCGCAACTCGGTGGACTTCTTCTTGTGTTCCTCTTCAATCTGCTTCTTCTGGCGACGAACCTCCGTCGGCGTGAGGTTGGGACGCGACGGCTCCTTGCGGGCCGACACTTTCACGTCCATCACAATGCCATAGGTGCCGCTGGGCACGCGCAACGATGTATCCTTCACGTCCGCAGCCTTCTCGCCGAAGATCGCGCGCAACAAACGTTCTTCCGGAGCCAATTCGGTCTCGCCTTTGGGCGTGATTTTGCCGACGAGAATGTCGCCCGGCTTGACTTCGGCGCCCACGCGAATGACACCGTCATGCCCGAGGTCTTTGAGGGCTTCCTCGCCGACGTTGGGAATATCGCGCGTGATTTCTTCAGGACCGAGCTTCGTGTCGCGCGCGCCCGCCTCGAACTCGTCGATGTGAATCGACGTATACACGTCCTCTTTCACAAGGCGTTCGTTGACGAGAATGGCGTCCTCAAAGTTGTATCCGCACCACGGCATAAACGCCACGAGCACGTTGCGACCAAGGGCCAGTTCGCCGTCTTCACAACACGGACCGTCGGCCAATACCTGCCCCTTCTTGATCTTCGCGCCGCGCGCGACGATCGGCTTCTGGTTGAAGCACGTGCCCGCGTTGGAGCGCATGAACTTGCGGAGTTCATACACCCACAAATGGCTCTCGGGGTCGGTGGCGATCTTCCGCTTGCCCTCCGGCATCTCGCCATCTTTGGTGATGACGATGCGCCGCGCATCGACGCTGGCCACCACACCCGCTTCTTCCGCCACGATACACACCTTGGAATCGCGTGCGATGCGACTTTCCAATCCCGTGCCCACCAGCGGCGAATCGCTTTGCAGCAATGGTACCGCCTGGCGTTGCATGTTCGAGCCCATCAACGCGCGGTTCGCGTCGTCGTGTTCGAGGAACGGGATCAGACCCGCAGCCACGGACACAAGCTGCTTCGGCGAGACATCCATATAATGGACGCGCTCGGGCTCGACTTCAATGAAATCGCCCTTGTACCGGCAGGAAACTTTCTCAACCTGGAAATGACCACGGCTGTCGAGGGGCGCGTTCGCCTGGGCGACAACGTAGTTCTCTTCCTGGTCGGCGGTCAGATAATCCACCTGCTCAGTCACGCGGCCATCCTTGAGTTTGCGGTACGGCGTCTCGAGGAAACCGAAGGCATTGATCCGCGCGTACAAACTCATGGCGCTGATCAACCCGATGTTGGGACCTTCAGGCGTTTCAATCGGGCAAATCCGGCCATAGTGTGATGGGTGAACGTCACGGACTTCGAATCCCGCACGCTCACGTGACAAGCCGCCCGGCCCGAGGGCGGACAAGCGACGCTTGTGCGTCAGTTCGCTCAGAGGATTCGTCTGATCCATGAACTGGCTCAGCTGGCTGCGACCGAAGAAATCGCGAATGACCGCGGACAGCGCCTTGGGATTGATGAGCTGCTGCGGCGTCATCGTATCGGTATTGACGTCGAACAACGTCATACGTTCCTTGACCACGCGCTCGGTGCGCGCGAGACCAATGCGGCATTGGTTGGCGAGCAACTCGCCCACGGTACGCAACCGGCGGCTGCCCAAATGGTCGATATCGTCCACCGAGCCTTCGCCTTTGCGGAGGCTCAAGAGATACTTGATCGCCTCGATGAGGTCTTCCTTCTCGAGGACGCGGCTCTCCATATCGGCATTGCGGTTCAGCTTTTGGTTGATCTTGTAGCGACCAACGCGGCCCAGATCGTAACGGCGGGCGTCGAAAAACAATCGATTGATCAGGGCTTTGGCATTCGCAGTCGTCGGCGGATCACCCGGTCGCAACCGACGGTAAATGTCCTTCAATGCTTCGTCCTGGTCCTTGCACGTGTCCTTCCGCAAGCACTTGATGATGCACCCGTCGTCGGCCGAAATATCAACAACCTTGACCTTGTCGACGCCGAGATCGATCAACTGACGCGCAACGGTTTTGTTGAGCGGCTCGAACGCCCGCCCGACGACGAGTTGTTTTTCGGTGTCCATTACGTCGGCGATGAGCACCTTGTTGACCGTCTCCTCGCCGCTCGTGAAGTCCTTCAGTTTGACGTCTTCGATTTGATAGAACAGTTTGAGAACGTCTTCATCCGTGCTGTAGCCGAGCGCGCGCAAGAACGTCGTCGCCAGGAACTTGCGGCGGCGATGGCGTCGGTCGAGATAGATATTGAGCAGGTCGTTATTGTCGAACTGCACTTCCAACCAGGAACCGCGGTCGGGAATGATGCGGAAGCCGAACAGCACCTTGCCGCTGGTGTGAATGGACGATTCGAAGCAGATGCCGGGCGAACGGTGCAACTGGCTGACGATGACACGTTCCGCGCCGTTGATGACGAAGCTGCCGGACGGGCTCATGAGCGGGATTTCGCCCATGTACACTTTCTCTTCCTTCGTTCCGTTGGTGTCCTTGAGCCGGAACGTGACGTGCAGCGGGCCGCTATAGGTGATGCCCTCACGCAGGCAATCCAGCCACGAGATCTTGGATTCGCCGATGGTGTATTCCACGAAATCGAGTGTCGCTTGACCATCGTAACTCTCGATCGGGAACACCTCTTTGAACACGGCCTGTAGGCCGATGTTCTTGCGGCGGGTCGTCGCAGCCTCCGCCTGGAGGAACTCAGCATACGAGTCCGTCTGAGCCTCGATCAACGGAGGAGGCTCGATTACGTCGCCCAACTTGCCGAAATATTTTCGCTCAGCCATGGATTACTTCCCGGGCATCCCTGCCCTCTGACTGCTGTGTTGACAACCGTTTTGACGGGAGCGCGGTTTGAGCCGCGCCCCCACCCGAATTCGAACCAACCAATGAGACTACTTGAGCTCGACTTTGGCACCGGCCGCTTCGAGCTTCTTCTTGATCTCTTCGGCCTCTTCTTTCGAGGCGCCTTCCTTGACGGTCTTTGGCGCGCCTTCGACCAGGTCCTTGGCTTCTTTCAAGCCGAGGCTGGTGACCGCGCGGACTTCCTTGATCACGCCGATCTTGTTCGCGCCTGTTTCCTTGAGAACGACATCAAAGGTCGTCTTGGCTTCCGCTGCCGGAGCCGCCGCACCCGCTGCCGGGCCGGCCGCCATCGCGACCGGGGCCGCGGCGCTGACGCCCCACTTTTCTTCAAGTTTCTTCGAGAGTTCCGCGGCTTCGAGAACCGTCAGACCACTCAGTTGTTCCACGATTTGTTCCAGATTCGCTGCCATGTTCGTATCCTTTTCTCGGTATCGTTGTGTCCTGAAGCCTCAGGCCATTTATCCCCGAAAGCCTTCGGGGCGACGAGGAACCATTTGTTTACATTTCTACGCGGGAGCCGCCTCGACTGCCGCCGGGGCCGCGGCCCCCTGTTTGTCGGCGTGCGCCTTCAGCACACGCGCAATCTGAGCCGCGGGCGCGCCGAGCACGACCGCGATGCGGGTCGCCGGTGTCTGCAACAGGCCCACCAACTGTGCCCGCAACGCATCCAGCGAAGGCAAATCGGCCACAGCGGAAATCTCGTCCGCACTCAGCGCCTGTTTGCCCATCGACCCGACTTTGAATTTCGGTTTCTCAAATTCCTTGCCGAACTGTTTCAACACTTTCGCGACCGCGCCAATATCGGCCTTCTCGTTGCCCACGACGAGGGCGGTCATGCCCCCGAAGTTGCGGTCGAACTCGGGGAGTTCCGCGGCCTTCAGCGCATGGCGCAGCATGGTGTTCTTGGCCACGTGATACTCGGCCTTCGCGCCCCGCAGCCGCTTGCGCAGCTCGGCAAACTGCTCGACCGTCATCCCTTTGTACTCCGTCAGGATTACGAACGGCGACGCGCCGACCTGTTTTTTCAAATCTTCAACAATCAGTTGTTTCTCTGGTCTCATGAAAATCCTTGCCCCTCACGTCAACTTGCCGAAAACTCGTGATGGTCGATCTTGATCCCCGGGCTCATCGTGCTCGACAACGTGCAGCTCTCGATAAAGTGGCCCTTGGAGGTCGCCGGCTTGGCGTGCACGATGGCGTTGATGACCGCTTTCGCGTTTTCCTCAATCGCCTTGCCCTCAAACGAAAGTTTGCCAAACGACACGTGGATATTGGCTGCCTTGTCCATCTTGAATTCGACACGACCCGCCTTCACTTCCTTGACCGCCTTGGCGGTATCCTCCGTGACCGTTCCGGTTTTCGGGTTCGGCATCAGACCCTTCGGACCGAGAACCTTGCCGAGTTTGCGGACTTCCTGCATGGCTTCGGGCGTTGCGACCGCCACGTCAAAATCCGTCCAGCCTTCCTGGCATTTCTTCACGAGGTCTTCAAACCCGACGAAGTCGGCACCAGCATCCTTCGCCGCCTGCGCGGGAGTTCCTTTCGCGAACACGGCGACGCGCACTTTCTTGCCGCTGCCGTGCGGCAGCGCGACGGTGCCGCGCACCATCTGGTCGCTTTGCTTGGGATCGACACCCAACTTGAACGCGAGTTCAATCGTCTCATCAAATTTCGTTTTGGGCAGCTTTTTGAGAAGCTCGACCGCGTCACCAATCTTGTACTGGCGCTTCTTATCGACCTGTTTGACTGACTCGGTATACCGTTTGCCGTGTGTTGCCATAAGAACCTCGTACCCGTCTAATCGATCACGTCGATGCCCATGCTGCGCGCCGTGCCCGCGATGACCCGACAAGCTGCCTCTTCGCTCCTGGAATTCAGGTCCGGCATCTTCGCCTTGGCGATTTCCAAGACCTGTTTCTGCGTGACCTTGCCGACCTTGTTACGGTTCGGTTCGCCGCTGGCGGTGGCGATGCCCGCCGCCTTTTTCAGCAGTGCGCTGGCCGGGGGCGACTTCGTAATAAACGTGAACGTCTTGTCCTTGTAAACCGTGATGACCACCGGGACAATCGTTCCCGCGATTTTCTGCGTGGCCGCGTTGAACTGCTTGCAGAATTCCATGATATTCACGCCCTGCTGGCCCAAGGCCGGGCCGACCGGCGGGGCGGGATTGGCCTGTCCCGCCGGAATCTGCAGCTTGATCATGCCTGTAATTGGTTTTCCTGCCATATTCCCTCGCTACGCGCGCTCGACCTGCCAGTATTCCAACTCAACCGGTGTCGAACGCCCGAAAATTGATACCGAAATCTTCAGTTTCCCACGGTCGGGATCGATTTCGTCGATTACCCCCGTGAAATTCTGGAACGGCCCGTCCGTGACCTTGACCGTCTCGCCCTTTTCAAAGGCCACTTTCGGCGCCACCTTCTCCTGACGCTCCTCGATCTGGGCCAGAATGCTGTCCACTTCGTCCTGCTTCAGCGGTACGGGGCGATCGCCGCCGATGAAGCCGATGATGCCCGGCGTCTCGCGGACGAAGTACCACGACTTGTCGTGCAACTGGTTCTTTTCATCGAGCAGCTTCATATGTACGAGGATATATCCCGGATAAAACTTCCGGGTGCTCGTCGTCTTCTTTCCCTTTTTTACCTCGGCGACTTTTTCCGTCGGGATCAGCACTTCCTTGATCCACTCGGCCATTTCCTCGACTTTGATCCGCTTCTCAATGCTGTCCTTGACCTTTTGTTCCTGGCCAGAAAGCGTGTGGAGCACGAACCACTGAAATTCTGATTTTGTCGTCGTCTCCATCCTGTTTCTCTTTCGTTAGGCCTTGGTCAAGAAGGCGATGATGCGCAAAAACACCAAATCCGCCATCGCGACGAACACCCCCAAAATCAACACAGTAACGATCACGACGAAGGTCGAATCCATCAACTCTTTCCGTGTCGGCCACGCGGACTTTTTCAGTTCCGCCGTGACCTCGGTCAGAAAATCGCGCAGTTTGAGAAATGGATTCGTCATGTGTCCCTAATTCTCTTTCGCCATCGCCGCCATCCTCTGGAAGCCGTCCCCGGACTCACCGGAGCTGGCACGCCAGGAGGGACTTGAACCCCCAACCTACGGTTTTGGAGACCGTCGCTCTGCCAATTGAGCTACTGGCGTATCCGCATTGCGGTCTCGTCCGCGTCGAACCTCCGTCTTCGCTCACTTCGTCTCTCGATGCGAGACATGTTTCCCGCACTTCGGGCAGAACTTTCGCAATTCCAGCCGCTCGGAACCTTGCGCCCGCTTGTTCCGCGTCGACGTGTAATTGCGGCTCTTGCAGTCAGTGCAGGCCAGCGTAATCAACTCTCTGGGCATTGTGCGTCAGCTCCCGAATCGTTCGTCGTACCTTATTCCACAATAATTTCGGTCACGCGTCCCGCGCCAACCGTGCGACCGCCTTCGCGGATGGCGAAGCGCATCGTTTTTTCCATCGCGATCGGCGTGATCAACTCGACTTCCATATTTACATTGTCGCCCGGCATCACCATTTCGACGCCTTGGGGTAGTTTTGCCACGCCCGTGACGTCCGTCGTGCGGAAGTAGAATTGCGGCCGGTATCCATTGAAGAACGGGGTGTGACGACCGCCCTCCTCTTTGCTGAGCACGTACACTTCGGCTTTGAACTTCTTGTGGGGCTTGATCGAACCGGGCTTGGCCAACACCTGGCCGCGCTCGATGCCTTCCTTTTCAATGCCACGCAACAGCAAGCCGACATTGTCACCGGCTTCCGCCTGTTCCAAAATCTTACGGAACATTTCCGCGCCGGTCACCACCGTCTTCACCGTGTCGCGCAAGCCAACAATCTCCACTTCATCGCCGACCTTGATGGTGCCGCGTTCGACACGGCCCGTAGCCACCGTGCCGCGGCCCGTGATCGAGAACACATCCTCGACCGGCATCAGGAACGGCTTGTCCTTCTCGCGGGTCGGCTGCGGGATAAACTCATCCACCGCCTTGACCAATTCCAGCAATTGCTTCTCCGCTTCGGGATCGCCATTCAATGCCTTCGACGCGCTAACGCGAATGACCGGCGTCTTGTCGCCGGGGAACTGGTACGCCGAGAGTAGTTCGCGAACTTCGAGTTCGACGAGGTCCAGCAGTTCAGGGTCATCGACCAAGTCCACCTTGTTCAGCGCCACAACGATGGCGGGCACACCGACCTGACGAGCCAACAGAATGTGCTCGCGGGTTTGCGGCATCGGACCGTCGGCGGCGCTCACAACGAGGATGGCGCCATCCATCTGGGCGGCGCCGGTGATCATGTTCTTGACGTAATCCGCATGGCCGGGACAGTCCACGTGGGCGTAGTGCCGTTTTTCGCTCTCATACTCCACGTGCGCCGCGGCGATCGTAACCGTCTTGGTCTCGTCACGCACGGTACCGCCCTTGGCGATGTCCGCGTAGCTCTTGATCTCCGCTTTGCCTTGTTTGCTTAATACCGCCAGGAACGAAGCCGTTAAAGTTGTCTTTCCATGGTCGATGTGACCGATGGTGCCGACGTTGGCGTGCGGTTTCGTCCGTTCAAATTTACCTTTGGCCATGCTCTCCTCCTGTTCTCTCTCCTTAATTGCCTACCTTGCTCGGCGCGTCTTCCAATCCACTCTCAACGAATTTTATGAACTGCATTTGTTTTCTGGAGCCCACGATCGGGTTTGAACCGATGACCTCGTCCTTACCAAGGACGTGCTCTACCAACTGAGCTACGTGGGCCACTGTCCGGTCCCAAGGCCATCCGGCACCCCTACCGTACCAATTTTTTGTTCCCGCCTTGGCGAAGCCACAATAGACACAAAAAGACGCCAGACCCCCCCCTCTGTCTCCTGCATCTGCCCTTTTGCATTAAGGAAACAGCCGGTGGATCCTGCTACGCCCCCTGAACTAGCCTGTCTTTTTTGTATCACCCCTTCATGGAGTCGCGCCGACTATAGCGAATTCCCAATCTGTGTCAAGAGCCTCTTGCGGAAAAAAATCGCCTGTCTCCTGTAGCGACCAAACTCGCGCGCCTACGGCCTTTGACGCTGTCGGCTGAGGGGCTTGCCTGTAGACAGACACTCGGTGCATCGCTGGCGTTCGACCAACCTCCAAGAACGCCTCCGCGGCTCTCCCTCCCCATAATACGTCCCTGCGCAGATAATCAGGAGGAATGGACCTTTTCGGCATCTTTCTCCCCTGTGCATGCGCCACATTCGTGCTATTATCGGCTTGGGGAAACCTTGGCAAAGCTTTTGGACAGTTTGGAGAGACGATCCCAGCGGTTCCTGATCGGCACATCGCTGGTGATTGTCGCCGCTGTGGGGCTGTTAGACTACCTGACCGGCTACGAGCTTTCCTGCGCGACCTTCTACCTCGTGGCGGTAGCGTTGGCAACATGGTACGTGGGGGAGCCGTTCGGTGTGTTGATCTCGGTCCTGAGTCTGACTGCGTCGGTGGTGTCGGATGTGGCGGCGGGCGCACACTATTCGCGTCCACTGATCCCCGTGTGGAATGCCACGCTCACATTGACGTCCTATCTGGTGGTCGTGTGGCTGTTAGGGAGTTTGCGGTCGCTACACAAAGAACTGGAGGAGCGCGTGCGACAACGCACGGCGGCCTTGACGGAGGAGATGGCCGAAAAGCAGCGGCTGGAGCAGCAGATTCTGGAGATCAGTGAGCGCGAGCGCCGTGCTATTGGCCGCGATTTGCACGACAGCCTGGGCCAGCATCTCACGGCCACGGCGCTGGCAGGGCAGGTATTGGAGGAAAAACTCACGGCCCGATCATTGCCGGAAGCCTCCGACGCGCGCAAGGTCGTGGACCTGATTGAAAACGGTGTCGAACTCACGCGCAGTCTGGCGCGGGGATTACATCCGCTGGAGATCAGCGCCGACGGCTTTGTAACGAGTCTGGGGGAGTTGGCGGTCATCGTTAGCGACCGGTTCAACGTCGACTGCCAGTGCGAGTGTGAGCAGCCTGTGCCGATTAATGATGGCACGATGGCGACGCATCTCTATCGCATCGCGCAGGAGGCCGTAACCAATGCCGTCAAGCACGGACATCCACGGCACATCTGGATCCGGTTGTCCCGGTCCGGTACCGGCACTCACCTCGCTGTGACCGACGATGGTGATGGGCTGCCCGAACCGTTACCGAAAACAGATGGAATGGGCTTGCGTATTATGGCGCATCGGGCGAACATAGTGGGAGGAACGTTCGTTATATCGCAGGGGGCAACGCGAGGAACCATTGTCACCTGCACCATACCATGACGAAGACAAAGATCCTGCTTGTGGATGATCATCCGCTCGTTCGAGAGTGGCTGACGAACCTGATCAACCAACAGTCCGACATGGTCGTCTGCGGTGAGGCCGAGGGTGCGTCCCACGCGCTTTCGGTGATCGCCAGCAGCCGGCCCGACCTCGTCGTCGTCGATCTCTCCTTGAAAGCCGGCTCGGGCATCGAACTGATCAAAAACCTCAAGGAACTGCACCCCGGTCTACTTGCTCTCGTGTTGTCGATGCACGATGAATCCCTGTACGCCGAGCGCGCCCTGCGGGCGGGCGCCCGCGGGTACGTGATGAAGCGCGAGGTCACGAAGAACATCATCACTGCCATCCGCCAGGTGCTCGCCGGCCAATTGCACGTGAGCGATCGGATGGCCGCCCGGATCGCCAACAAGTACGCAGGTGCGCCGCCAGTCACCACGGAGTCGCCGGTAACGTTGCTCAGCGATCGTGAACTGGAAGTGTTCCAATTTCTCGGGCAGGGCCGCGAGACCAAACAGATCGCCGAAACACTCCACCTGAGTATGAAAACCGTCCAAGCATACTGCGCCCGCATCAAAGACAAGCTTAAGCTCGCGAACGCTACCGAGTTACTCCGCGAAGCTATCCGCTGGGAAGACCATCGCAACCGCGTGTAGGGTTTAACCCTACTCGAAGTATAGGTCACACCTTACAGGCTTATCCGTACCAACGGCATCCGTGTTGCTGCTGATAATGGATGAACTGCCGGACGCAGTTCTGAGAAAGGATGTGATCAGTATGCGTAGAAACATTCAGTCTAACAGCACGCGGAATCGTCAGGCGGCCTTCACCCTCGTTGAAATTATGATCGTCGTTGCCATCATCGGGTTGCTGGCCGCCATGGCGGTACCGGGCTTTGTCAAAGCCCGCAAGCAGTCGCAGGGCCGCCGCATTATGAATGATGTCCGCCAGATGGACTCCGCCGTTGACCAATGGGCGCTTAATACCGGCCAGACCGATGGCGCTGTGATCGACACGATCGGCGCCTCCAGCTACCTGAAGACAGCCTGGAATACAGTCGATCTAATCGGGAATGGGTACAACCTGACCGTGGTCGGCTCGACCCAGATCTCGATCAACACGGCAACCAAAGCCTCGCTGGCCGGCGTCGGCATTGATTGGGGCATCTACTAAGCACCGGTGTCCCGTGACCTGACAACCGTCAGAATAAGCGACGGCATCATGAAGACGCACGTTCCAGTCCTGTAGAGACTCAAGAAGTACAACGGTCAGACCTTGGAAGTGTCAACCGCGCGCAGGCGAGATGCGGGCTACAACGGTAAACAGTATATAGTTCCCAGAAGCAGCTTCTCGCAATTTGCAACCGGCTGGAAGGGCCAGCGCTTCCGCCTGCCATCCGAATGCGAATTTGCGGATGGGCAATACCCAACAGGGCTCCTTTCCCCCCAAGGAGAGAGGAATTACGGAGGCGAGCGTTCAAACACTGTGCCCCCGCTCCGTTTGAGGGAATACGGGTAAGAGTTTTGAATGGCACTCGACAGATTGCATGACTGCGCTTACAGTTCTGTCGTCACAGAGATGGCGAGTGAATTGTTTTGAGGAGCAAATCATGAATGGCATTGAAACCCTACACGTGTCCGACGAAGTGCAATTCGACCGGGACTGCGAAGCGACGCAGATTCCCAGCGGTGTGCGGATCGTTGTCCCGAAAGGCACGCCCGCGTATGTCGGCCAGACACTCGGCGGGAACGTCACGCTGCAGATTTCCACACTTGGACTCGTGCAAGTTTCGGGGCGGAACCTGGACGCGCTCTTGAAGGATGGGCAACCCGTGGTAGCGCCGTCTGCATCCGCCACTGCTGAACAGAAACCTGAAGGGCCGGCTGACGAGAAGGCTCTCTGGGAAGCGATGAAGCAGTGCTACGATCCCGAAATTCCATGCAACGTCGTCGACCTCGGTCTGGTTTATGACGTGAAGAGGACGGATTTACCGACCAAGCGGAGCCGCGTGGACGTGAAAATGACTCTCACCGCAATGGGCTGCGGCATGGGCCCAGCCATCGCCGCGCAAGTGCGTGACCGCTTGCTGGACGTGCCCGGCGTCGAAGAAGCCAGCGTGGATATCGTGTGGGACCCGCCATGGAACCAGAGCATGATCACCGACGACGGCAAGAAACGCCTCGGGCTTTGGTAATTTCGGCCATCAGAGAAGAATTTCCTATTTCGGCGTCGTCAGTTCCTTCCATGGACCGAACCAGCCGCGATCCTTTAATCTGGGCGAATCGCCGCTGAGACAGTACAGGCCATTTTCCGGCGGTCCGGTGCCGACAACCACCCGCGGTGCGCCGTTTGTGCTCGAGCCCCAAACCAATGCGGGGACACAGTAGCGGATCTGCGCGCCGACTTCGTAACTCCACAGTTGTTGATCCCCCTTCCCCGAAATGCAGTGCACGCGTCGCCCCATCGTGCCGACAATAATATCGGGTACGCCGTCGCCGTTCATGTCGGCGATCACCGGCGTGGACATCACGGGTACGCCAAGACCCGCCTTTTGGCTTGATGCAGACCGACGATGTGTGCACAATGCGCCCGCTTGGAGAGGATGCGATGGCCTATATTGTTCGCAAAAAGCTGGATGGTTCGGCGCTGGATCGTTGGGAGATCAAGGACGACCCCATGACCTTCGGACGCGGCGACGAAGCGGATATCCAGATCACGGATGAGCGCATGTCCCGCCAGCATTTTGTCGTCGGCGCGCGGGACGACAAGTTTTTCGTGCGCGATCTGAACTCCACCAACGGCACCTTCGTCAACAACAGCCGGATCACCGAGCAGGACTTGAAGCCCAACGACAAAATCCGCGCTGGCCAGACCGTGGTGATTTTCGAGTTGGAAAAATCCAAGGGCGTGGGCACGGTGATCAACGAAATGTCCGCCGAAGGCAAGGGCTACAAGACGCTGCTCGGCGAGATCACGAAGGAAGCCAAGCGCTGAGCAATATTCTCCGCACTCGCAAGCGAGCCGATGGCTTGGCAATGAATCACCCACGGCGGCACGCGGGCCGCGTGCCCTACAGGACACAGTGCGCGGGTCATTTCACCCGCTTCGCGTCGCCCCACAGGTCTTCGAGGCCGTAGCGCAGGCGGAGTTCGGGGTGGAAAATGTGGATCAGGACATCATTGTAGTCCATGACGATCCAGCGGCTGGGCGGGTAACCGTCGCGGTGGAGCGGGCGGATGCCTTCGTCACGGAGGCGACGGGCGATTTCGTCGGCGATGGCTTTGAGATGCGGCTCGGACGTGCCGTTGCAGATCAGAAAGAAGTCGGCGACGTTGGATACGGTGCGAACGTCGAGAATGAGGGCGTCCTCAGCCTTCTTGGCGAGGGCGATTTCACGGCAGAGTTTGACCAGCTTTTCGGAAACGAGCCCGCTAGTGCCCTTCACTGATAAAGCCTTCGCCTCCGAATGTATTGGTGGACGGCATCTGGTACAAGATAGCGTATTGACCGCCCGCTGGCAACTCGCGCGCGAATTTCTCGTGACGCGATGTCGCAAGAATGCCCCCGCAGCACGTGCTGGCGCAACCGCCGCCGCGTGGAGGCATCCAAACGTGGATCGATGACCGGCTTTGGCTCGAACCCCGGTCGGGGAACTGTCACGAACGTACACAACGTGACGAGCCGCTCCACCTCCCGCCATAAATGTAACTCGCGTAGCGAATCGGCGCCGATGATGAAATACAAATCGGCTTGCGGACTGCGCCGCCGCAGTTCGGTCAACGTATCCACGGTGTACGATATGCCACCACGCTTGATTTCTAGATCGTCGACCTCGAAACCACTGTCGTCGCGAATCGCGAGTTTGATCATATGCAGTCGGTCGCGCCCGCTGGCCAGTTTGTTGACAGTCTTGTGCGGTGGCGCGGCCGACGGGATGAATTTCACACAATCCAGGTTCACCTGCTCCATCACGTCCTGTGCCATGAGAAGATGACCGAGATGGATGGGGTTGAATGTTCCGCCGAGGATGCCAATCCGCTTGCGCCGCTTCATGCGACTTCATTCAGTACAAGACCGTGCCGCGAAACGCAATGCATTTGCGATTCAGACAGGCTGCCGCATCGATAGAATTTGCTTCTCTTCGGTTCAAGCGTTGGCAATATTCATCGACCTGACAACTGCCATGAAGATTTCGAGCCCGCTGGCGGACGCGCTCGCGAGCGTACCAGACAAATGACGCGCGCGCCTTCGACAACCGATCCCAAGACTCTGGCGTACCACGTCGAGTCGCTGGCCTACATCTACGCGTTCAATGTCCTGCTGCTACTGGTGGTCGGCCGGAGTTATCTCGCGAGTATCCCGCAGGGCACATCGCTCGTGGGCTGGGCGATGACGGCGTTGGCGTACACCGCCAATTTCGCGATGCTGGCGCTCGTGCCCGGCATTCTGTCCCTGCCCACGCTGCTGGTGCGTCGCCGGGGGCTGACCCTGACGCTGGCGCCGCTGCTGTTCGGGCTCTTGAACGTGTTCATTTACGCGGATTCCATCATATACGTACTGTGGCGCTTCCACTTCAACGGCATGGTGTGGAATCTTCTGACGACTTCGGGGGCCGGCGATACCGTAACCGCCGGACGGGGCACGGTCATTTACACTGCGGTCGCTCTTCTCGTGATCTTTGGACTGGAATTCGGATTTGCCTGGGTCGCCCTACCCTGGTTGTCCGCGCGGGAGTTCGCCGCTCGCGGACGAGGCCGTCGCGGATTCATCGTACTCTGCTCGGCCATTGTGCTGCTGATCGCGCTCGACAAGATCTTCTACGATATTGGCGACCTCGCCGACGATCTGGAGGTGATCCGTCTGCACGGCGTGCTGCCGGTGTATCAGACGGTCACGATGAAACGTCTGGCGCACCGTTTTTTCGGCGTCAACATTGGCCAGGGGCAGGTAAAAGTGAAAAGCGCGGGAGCCCTCGATTACCCAAAGTCGCCGATCCGATTTCGGCCCGGCGGGCCGCGGCCGAATGTCGTCGTGATTGCCATCGAAGGAGCGCGCTCGGATATGCTGACATCCGCGGTCATGCCGGCGCTGACGCGTTGGGGTGAAAACCATCTTGTGGGCGATGACAACTTCAGCAGCGGGAACACCACGCGGTACGGCATCTTTGGTCTCCTGTACGGGATTCACGGCACCTATTGGGAAAGCGCCTTCGCCAGCCGGCAGGGACCGGTGCTGATCCATACCCTCAAACAACTCGGGTACCGATTTCGCATTCTTAGTTGCACGGATCTCAACTACCCGGAATTTCGCAGCACCGCGTTCGTCGACGTACCTGAATTCATCACCGATCAGTGGACGTGTCCGCGCGTGGACCGCGACCGTGTGATGACCGATGAATTCATCAAGTTCGTCCATGAGAAACCTGAGCCATTCTTTGCCTTTATGTTCTACGATGCGTCACACCAGCCGTATCGCTACCCGGCCGAACACGCGATCTTCGACACGGGGACGTTGAGTGATGAAATCAACTACATCAAGATCGCTGGCCGAGGGGCCGATGTCCAACTCGTGAAGAACCGGTACCAAAACAGTTTGCATTACGTGGACGAGCAAATCGGTCGCGCGCTCCAAACACTGGAAAGCCAGGGATTACTGGACAACACCCTGGTCTTCATCGCGGGCGACCATGGTGAGGCCTTCAATGAGCTGGGTTTGTTCGGGCACGACAGCGCGTTCGACCGCTATCAGACGAAGACGCTGTTCGTCGCCAACATTCCCGGCGAAGCGCCACGGCACATTCAGCGCGTGACCAGCCACGAGGACGTCCCCTCGACCGTGCTCACGTACATGGGGGCGGAAAACCCATTGTCCGATTACACGCAGGGACTGCCCTTGGCCACCAACGCGACGCGGCCATTTGTGCTCATCGCGAGTTGGGGCACCGCCGCCATGGTGGACTCGAATTTCATCACACAGTTCGGGCTGGAAGCCTACAACGGCAGTGTGACCGTCATGGACACGAACGATATTCCCCTCCCCAACCAGCGCCCGACCCTGGCGGCCCAACATGCCGAGTTGATGGCCGGCCTGGAAGCCATGCGGCAGTTCATGAAGAAGTAGGCTCTGCCCCGGTGCCGGACTTTGAGTTTTCGTTGGACAAATCCGCGGGGGCCTCAGAGACTCAACGGGACATGCGACGACTTCCGGCATTGGTGAGTATGTAACGTGAGCATCGAACAAAAACCTCGGATGCGTCAGAAACCCATCCAGCACGCCCTCGGCGGGTTACTGTTGGGGATGGTGGCGGCGCTGGTCCCATTGTTGTCGCGGCGGGTGCTGGCGCGGATCGCCAACGCGGTTGGCTGGCTGGCATTCCATGTGGCTCGTCGCGAACGGCGGGTGGCGTTGACGAATCTGGACATCGCTTTTGGTCCGAGCAAATCGCCCGAGGAAAAGCGGCGCATCGCCTGTTCCGCCTTTCAAACATCTGTGCGCAGTACCCTCGGTTTGTTTTGGGCGCCACGGCTCAATCGGGAGATTCTCAACGAGATGGCCGAATTCGATGCGGAAGGTTTGCGACGCATCGAGGAATGCCGTGCGCGTGGCAAAGGGATCATATTGCTCACGATGCACTATTGTGACTGGGAATTTCACGGGCTGGCCACGGCGCTGCAGGGGTTCCCGATGACCGTCGTGGCCCAGCCGGCGCGCAATCCCCACGCGACACGCATTGTGGAGCGGCTGCGAGCGAGCACGGGCAACCGCATCATCCCCCGACGGTCGGCGGTGACCAAATTGTTCAAGGCGCTGAAGCGTGGGGAAAACATCGCGCTGTTGATCGACCAGAACGCCCCGCCCCGTCGCGGCGGGGTGTGGCTGGATTTTTTTGGCAAGCCGGTCTTCGGCTATTCGGTGGCTGCCGGGTTGGCGCTGCGCACCGGGGCGGCTATCATGCCCTGTTTTGTCCATCCGCTGCCCGATGGGCGCATGCGCGTCGTGTACGGGCCGGAGGTTCCGTGCACCCGGACGGGTGATGATGACGCCGATATCCAGGTGATCAGCCAGGAATGTTTACGGTACTGCGAAAACGTCATCCGCCGGCAACCCGAGTACTGGCTGTGGTTTTACCAGCGCTGGAAGTTTCGGCCGACGACGGACCAGGGTGACTTCCCGTTTTACTCGCGATGCATCGAGGAATTGCTGTCACCACGCATGCAAGCCGACGCCGACAGCCAAGGCTCGGGCATTCCCGAAAAGGCCGCGCCGCAAGCCTGAGCGGCAGGCGCAGAAACGGTGTAATTCCTACTGGATTTCGGCATTTGGCGGCGTTACCTCTGCGTCTGGACAAAATGGAGTTGCAGAAACGAACACAGAGTCGCGTCAACAACACCAGAGCGGGGGACTCATAATGAGGAAGATCTCACGTGACGTGCGGGTTTTCACGGTTCGATTCGGCGGAGCCGGATGAATTCTTCGCAGTTCAGGTTGCCTTCATTGCCATTAAAGTCTGAGTATCCCACCTGCCACCATTGATCGAGAGTCAGGCCGGGGACGGGCCAGGCGTCAGGATCCTGCGGCTGCCAGACAATGCCGAAGCGGTTCGTTGGATTGGACGCAAAACCATACATCGCCTCGATGTGTTCCGTGATGTGGTTGGTGTTGGAGACGGTATAGCGGCATTCGACGCTGCTCGGTTTCAGGTCGGACAATTCCAATGTGACTGTGGCAATTTCCTTCGCGCCGGGGCGGGCCATAGAGACGGCGCGTTTTTCTTCCCAAGGAACGCCCGGCGTTCCTCGAAAAGTGATGACCGAATAATCCAACGCCATTTTGAAGGGCATGGGCTTTTTCCAGCTTGGGCCGTTTGTGGCGCTGGTGCGGAGCAGATCAAATTTCCATGCAAATTGCCCTGGGAACTCGTAGTGGTCGTGCGCATCGTAAACCAGATATTTAGGAAAGCCATGGCGAAACTCCGGTGAATCCCTGTGAAGCTTCCAAGGAACCCGTTTGACGGTCAAGACATAACCGTTCGTCAGATCGAGGCTGTCAATCTGATAATCCAGCCTCGGACCTTCGCCGGGCAACAATCTCCCAGAGGCCAGTCTGGAGGCTTGCGTGGGATCGGCTGGTTTCCAGAATGATTGGAGATACTCGGTCGCGTCGCCCCGAGCCGTAACGAACTTGTCGATATTCCATTCAGGCCCCAAGGTCCCATTAAACCGTTTGCAGACATAGGGACCGATGATCAACGCCTTTCTGTTCCCGAACACGAATTCTTGCGGATGGGGATACCGTTGCAACAAGGAGGGATCGCCGAGATTAACTTCAAATTCCGAGAAGCCACAGGTAGGGCAATTGGGATCACCAATCCGCTCGGAAGCGCCCGTGGCCGGATTTTTCAGGGAGAGGGCATTGTATCGGTCAACTCCCCAACCCCCATCCTCTAAATAAGTATGGTTTTCCAGCACTTCGCCGGAGGGCAGGGTCACAGTTTCCACTCGCTGGTCGGTTTTTCTGATTGAAAAAGCATCCAGAGCGGCCGCGCCCGAATGTACCATCAAGAATGTCATCAATGCGATAAGCGCAGCCAAACCGGATGAGGTGAGAATTCGTTGCGGGCGAGACTGTTTGCGAAGGAGGGGCAGATGATAATAAACCGCCCAAGTGTAGCCGACGAGCAGGAGGAGAATAGGCAGCAGCCATGCGGGTGAAGTCTCCGAGAGATGCGAACCAAACAGTATGTAGAGAATGCCGGTGAGGACCGACGCCACGATCAACCGGAAGGCCAGACCGAACAACCAGAGCGTGAATTGGATGCCGGGCTTCATGGAAAGACTATTGTTTGAACTTATTAAGCCGCCATTTCCCATAGGACTTCGTGCCCACGACCACCATGGGCCACTCAGTCGCTTTGACCAACATACTATCCTCTCTCAGAGTGCTGCCAAGCCCTTTCGCGTCTCCAAGACCGGTGTACTGACTCCTGTGGAGACAGTCTTCCCCCTCCGTCGCGTCCCGCAGCGATTTTCGACCAAACGCAGACAAAATGTCGCCTCCAGCACTTTCTTCCTTTCCGCATCTGTCGCCCAGCAGGCATCAACCCGTCAACGGCGAGGGTATCGGAATCGGGGTAAGCCGCGCCGGCGGCGGGCAAGCTCGTCCATGTTGCGTGGCGGTTTCGTGCGCAGGGAGCTTTGGATTTGACTATGATATCGCTTTCCGATATATTCGGCGCGGTTCTTTGACAACAAGTGATTGGGGAACGAGGGCGGGCCGGTCGGGACCGCGCTCATCAAGCGCGGCTACAGGGGAGAGGGCCGCGCGAAAGAGATGTTTTTTGCGAAACGAACCCAAATCGGCGGCGCGTGGTTGCGCGTGTTGATCTGCTTGAACAACAGGGGGTTGGACAAATCTCGCCGTGGAGGTCGCGGTTGAAAGCGAAGCCAAGTTCCAGCGCGTGAGCGGTGCGGCCGGCAATAGAATGGCGTCGGCGGGGAATTGGCTACGCGCGTTGGACGACTCGCGAACCTTTGGCGTTCAGCCTGCGTTGGCCACCATTCCGCACGGCAGGTCGGCGGGTACAGAGGCTTGGAGGTCAGAGTCGCATTCAAGCAGGATTCACCCGGATCCGGCGAGATGGTGCCTACGGCACGAGCCGCACGCGGTAGTAGCGGGCGGGTTTGTTGGTCGCACCGCCGACATCGGTGTAATTGGCGCTTATGAGTCCGTCGCCATTCGGAACGATGATCGGGCTGAGATCGGTGAAACTATTGGAGTAGTTGCCGGAGACGCCGCGGGTCGCTTGCACCACGTTGGTCTTGCCGCCAGCGGTCCTCCACGTCAACAGCACGTCGTTGCCTTGTTGCACAATGGACGTGATGCGGAACGGACTCGAATTCGGATCTTGCGGGTCTGTGCCGGCTTCATACTCCTCCAGGTTTGTAAATCCGTCGTGGTCGGGGTCGCCATCCGGACCGTCATTTCCGAGGCTCGAGAGCGGATTGAGCCCGTGCGCAATCTCCCAGCCATTCGGAAGCCCGTCATCGTCGGCATCGAGGTTCGGATCCAGTTCCAAACTGCTGACGCTCAGGCTGCCGCCGCCGGTGAAGAAGAAGCCACATTCGTTCGTCATCACCAATTTGTCCACGGTCAAGTGGCCGCCGTTCAGGAGCACGAAGCCGTCGCGCACGTCAAGCGTCGCGTTGTGGGCCGCGTTGGTTACGAAGACATCACCGCCATCGAGGATGAGGAACCCTTCCGTGCCAAGCCCGCAATCGCCAAGGATCAGGTTGGACATGGTGGTGATGCCGCCGGAGAACGTCACGGTGCCCTCGCTCTCGATGCGGGTGGCGACCGATACGGCATGTGCCTGCCAGGTTCCCCCGGACACGTTCATCCGGCCGACGCCGTACAGGCCGAAGTAGGTTCCTCCCTCGTCATCATTGGTGGTGATCAACTGGCCACCACTCAGTGAGACCGTGCCGGAGGCCCCGCCGAGTTCACCGACGACCAGCGTGCCACCAATATGGGTACCGCCAGAGATCGCGAGTTGCCCGGTGGAACCAGCATTGATCCCGACGGCTTCTTCGTAGGTTTGAACCACGCCGTTGGATTGAATGAATGTTCCGTAGCCGTACTCGCCAATGCCGATTTCCGTGACGGAATTCGTCAACAAGAGTTCACCGCCGGTTACCCAGACGTTACCCGTCGCGGTCGCATTTCGGGCAATGAAGATCATGGGGACGAGGCCGACGAAAATATTTGTTCCGCCGTCGATGGTCAGGTTCCCGTACGAACCGTTCGTCACGCCCACATCCACTGCGGAGGGATTCCAGGTACCGTTGGAGACGGTCATCTGACCAACGCCGGACACACCAAGCTGCGTGGGGTAATCGGCCATCGTAAGTTGACCGCCGGTCAGCCACACGACGCCCGTGGATTGGAGGTCGTAGCCGACGTAGAATTCGCCGGACACGGTGGTCGTGCCACCGGCCACCGTCAAACTCCCCTCATCCACATCGACCTGAGTAGCCAGCCACAGGCCGTTGGACACAGTCATTTCGCCGGCTCCGATGAACAATCCAGAGTTCAACTGGCCGCCTGTCAACCAGACAACGGGGGGACTGGAACTACTCCCAAAGACATAAGCAAAGGGATCAAGGTTAAGGTCTTGCAAAAGGCATGTGCCGCCGGAAATGGTGACGGTGCCCCCATTTCCGCTGGTTCCGCCTCCGGTATCGTCGAGTTCGACAGCCCCCATGTTGAATGTGCCGCCGGAGACATTCAACTGTGAGTTTGCCGTGAGACGCGCAGTCGACCCTGGGCTGATCCAGTTCCCCCCCGACATGAAGAGGAAGCCGTTGCCGCCAAAGGGGCCGAAGTTGATTTCCTCGACATAGGGCACGTTCATCGTTCCGCCGCTCATGGTGATCGTGCCGGAAGCTCCGGCGGTTTCGCCGAGATCCATTTGATCTCCCACAACGGAAATCGTGCCGCTGCTGAATTCCAATAAACCCGCACTGCCGGGCCAGTAGCCGACCAAGAGAACGGAGGCGATCCAGGTGCCGCCGGTCACCGCCATTTGCGCCGTGTCATCTTCTCCCACGTAGTTGCCGTAGATGGTGGGGGGAGGATTCGTGGCCAGAAGCGTGGCGCCTTTGTCGAGTTCCAGATAGCCATCGTCGATCAATCCGTCTTTGACGATCACGGTGGAGTTGCTCACCACCATGACGCCGCCGTTGGTGAGCGTGATATTCTCCAGGATCGTGAACGTTCCGGCATTGGTGATGATTAATGCGTTAAGCCCCTGCTGGGATTGGAGGCCCGCGTGAACCACCGGGCCGGAAATAAAGAGATTGCTGATCGTCATCGATCCGGGAGCGGTGCTGGCGGTGGTCGCATCAATGATGACGGCTTTTGAATAGACGGCCGGCCCAAAGGCGTTGGTGATCCCGACGGCGGCCTGGGATATCGAGGGAACTCCTGCCGACCAGTTCGCGCTTTCCCATTTCCCGCCGTTGATATTGGTCCACACGTTGGTCGTGAGCGCCGCGTGCGCGGCCGGGTCGAGGGCGATTCCCAACAGAATAGCAATCAGTGTGGTAAGAAACCTGGATTTCATAGATATGATTCTTCCCGGTGGTTGTGGGACAGAACAGTCCGCTCGTTAGTGAATTCACCCCATCTCGCGTGTGTTTTCATGCACTGCAACCGCCTCGGAACGACGGGAGGAGGAAACTCGACATAACGCCGAGCGCTTCTCCATAGTAGGGCGAAGTATTACAGGCTATTGGCTGGCAGTCCAGAAAAATCAAGCCTTTCAAGCCTGGAAGGAGGTAACCACAATGTGCCTTTTAGGGCACCAACCGCACACGGTAGTAGCGGGCCGGTGTGTTGGTCGCGCCGCCGGGATCGATGTAGGTGTTGGTGACCTGGCCGGAACCGCCGAGGATGAATGAGGCCAGATCGCTGAAGTTGGTATTGTAGCTGCCGGTGAGCCCTCCATTCGTCGCCTGGATAGCATTCGTGTGCCCGCCGGTGCTCTCCCATGTGATCTGTATATTGTTTCCTTCAGGGGTAATGCCGGTGATCTGGAAAGATGGGATGGTGTTCGTTACACCACCGACAACCAGTGTCCCGCCCGTCTGCTGGAACGCGGCACAGGGATTGGTTTTTACGAGTACATCCACCACCAGCGTGCCGCCGCTCAGGGTCAGCGCGCCGCTCTCCAGATCCAGCACGGCGTTGTGCGCGGCATTGGTCACGAACAGTCTGCCGCCGGTGACGAGTGCCGTGCCTGTGCCGGTGCAATCCGCAGTACCAATGGTCAAATTGTCCGAAACCACGGACATTCCGCCCGCCACGGTCAGTGTCCCTTGTCCGCCGTTGGTCGCGCCGACCGAAACATCCTCCGCCTGCCAATTGCCGTTGGACACGGTCATCTGGCCCACACCCGCCAAGCCGATCGCTGCGCTGTCAGACGACAGTTGACCGCCCGTGACCCAGACGGCGCCCGTTGAGGCTGCACTATTTCCGACGGTCAATTCTCCATCTTCGACCGTGTGGGTTCCGCCCGCTATTATCAACGTCCCGTCCGCGCCCGCATCATATCCCACGTACTCCGAAAAGATCATGTCCACGTCGCCGTTGGACTGCACCAGCGAACCGACCCCGTCGGCTCCGATGATGTTGGAAAAACTGGTCGCGAGCAGTTCGCCGCCCGTAACCCACACCGTACCAGCCGAGCCGGCCACGGTAGCCACGGTCAGCCCTCCAAATCCCACAGCATGAGTTCCACCTGCCATTGTCAGCGTTCCGTCACCCCCCAGTGGGCCAAAAATAGACAGGAATCCTTCTCCCACGGTCTCTGTGGACGCCGCCAGCGTGCCATTCGATTGCGTCAGGGAACCAAAGCCAATGTAGATGCCCCCTGGATTGGTCGACAGTAGTGAGCCACCCGTGAGCCAGACGGTTCCAGCCCCGCCGCTGAAGAAGCTGACGGAACCAAGGACTAATCCATAGTATCCTACAGTATTTGTCCCACCGGCGATTGCCAATAAACCCTGCCCGCCAGAGGCTGCCCCCAAGCTCTCGCCCGCCGCCGATACGGCGCCATTGGACTGAATCAACGAACCCACCCCGGAATAGCCGACGTAATTAGCATCGCCCATGGAGAGTGTGCCGCCCGTGATCCACACCGTACCCGTCGAGCCCGGGCTGTCGCCGATGACAAGCCCGCTGTTCGGCACGTTGTCCAAGCCACCCGCCACGGTCAGAGTGCCTGACGAGAATGCTCCGACAATCTCGTTGAATGCGCTGTACGAACCGTTGACACTGATCGTACCGCCCTCCAGCACGACCGACCCATCCACCTGGAATTGAGAATCGGGTGCTTCACTGTTTGGAAATGTCAGGGCAGAATTCGTAATGACGAGGGCGCCGCCCTCGGTAATGTACAACGTATCGATAATTTGCAGGGATGCGGAACCGGTGTTGTTCATGAACACCTCGTTTTTGAGGGTGGTCGACGGTGAGAACAGCGTCAGATTGCTGATGGTCATGCAGCCGTTGATCGCATTGCTGAGAACGGTGGTGGCATCGATGGACACGGTCCGCGCCTGAATCCCGCCGCCCGCGAAATTATTGGTGATCATAACGAGCGCTTGAGCCTGTGATGGCGGGACAGCCAGTGACCATTCCGATGCGGTCTCCCACTTAAACTGCGTGCCGCGGCTCGGGTTGGCCCAGACGTTTGTCGTCTGTGCGCTGGCGGTGGGAATCAATGCGGGGCCGCACAGGATCAAAAACGTCGTGAGCCACACCAGCGGCGTCTGCGGAAAGTCCCCGCCAAACCCGTACTCTGACATGGCCGACACGAAGCATCCGACCCGAGGGAATCGCGCAAATAATTTCGTCCTCATATTTCTTTCTCCTGATTGTTGCCTACGGGACCAACCGGATGCGGTAGAAGCGCGACGGAATATTCGTGGCGGCGCCAGGATCGATGTAGGTGTTGGTGACTTCGCCGGAGCCGCCGAGGATGAATGAGGCCAGATCGTTGAAGTTGGTATTGTAGCTGCCGTTGGGCCCTCCATTCGTCGCCTGGACGGCGTTCGTGTGCCCGCCGGTGCTCTCCCATGTGATCTGTATATTGTTTCCTTCGGGGTTGATCGCGGTGATGCTGAAGAGCGCTGGAGAGAACCGGTTTGTTACGCCGCCGACCACCAGCATCCCCCCGGTCTGCGTAAAGGAGGCACAGGGATTGGTCTTTACGAGTACGTCCACCACCACCGTGCCGCCACTCAGGGTCAGCGCGCCGCTCTCCACATCCAGCGCGGCGTTATGCGCGGCATTGGTTACGAACAGGCTGCCGCCAGCGACAACCACCGTCCCCGTGGCCGTGCAATCGGGGGTGCCGATGGTCAAATCGGACGAAACCACGGACGTTCCGCCGGCCACAATCAATATTCCATTTCCGCCACTGGCTCCGCCGACCGAAACATCCTCTGCTTGCCAACTGCCGTTGGACACGGTCATCTGGCCCACACCGGCCAGACCGATCATTGCGCTGTCGGACGACAGTTGACCGCCTGCGATCCAGACGGCGCCCGTCGAGCCTGCGTTGTTCCCCACAGTCAATTCTCCATCTTCGATGGTGTGGGTTCCGCCCGCTACGATCAACGTCCCGTCCGCGCCCGCATCATTCCCCACGTACTCCGAGAAGATCATGTCCACGTCGCCGTTGGACTGCACCAGCGAACCGACCCCGTCGGCTCCGATGATGTTGGAAAAGCTGGTCGCGAGCAGTTCGCCGCCCGTGACCCACACCGTACCAGTCGAACCGGCAAAGTCACCCACCGCCAGACCCCCGAATTCCACGGCATGAGTTCCGCCAGCGATTGTCAGCGTTCCTTCCCCTGCGAGTGCTTCCTCCGCAAATCCTCCCACTGATTCGGAGGAGGCCGCCAGCGCGCCATTCGACTGCGTCAGGGAACCCAGTATGATGAAGACGCCCCCTTGATTGGTCACCAGCAATGTGCCGCCCGTAAGCCAGACGTTTCCGGCAATGCCGTCGGCGCCAACAAACAATCCACTGCCTCCCACGTTGTGCGTCCCGCCCGCGATTGCCAGCAGACCCTCTCCCATGTCATCCCCAATGGACTCACCGTCCGTAAACAGAGTGCCATTGGACTGAATCAATAAACCCACCCCGAAATCGCCAATGTAGGTACTTTCGCTGCAATTGAGAGTTCCGCCGGTGACCCAGACGGTTCCCGTTACACCCGTATCTGAACCAATGACCAGTTCGACTATGTCATGTGAACCTCCCGCCACGGTCAATGTACCTTCCGATCCAGGATTGTTCCCTACGAATTCTCCGCGCAGGCTCACTGAGCCACCGGACTGGATGAACGAACCCACGCCGGAATAGCCGAGGTAATTATCGCCAACCTGAGAGAGTGTGCCGCCCGTGATCAGGACGGTGCCCGTCGAGCCCGCATTGTAGCCGACGGCAAGCCCGCTGTTCTCAAGATAGTCCAAACCGCCCGACACAGTCAGGGTGCCCGACGAGTTTACCCCTACCATCTCGCCTCTTGTGAGATTTGCGCTGATGGTGATGGTGCCGCCCTCCAGCACGACCGTCCCATCCACCCCCAGTTGATAACCGGCGTCAGCAACCGTTCCGAATGTCATCGTGGAATTCGTAATGACCAGCGAGCAGCGGTTGGAAATGCTTAACCAATCGTGGACTGTCAGCGCCGCGGAGCCGGTGTTGTTCAAGAACAATTCGGTGCGGTTGATGCCGGATGCTATCGATAGGGCCAGGTTGCTGATGGTCATACAACCATTGATCATATTGCTGAGGACGGTGGTGGCATCGATGTTGATTGTCCGGGAGAACGAGGAGCCAGAGACATCATTGCTAATTATCACCGCTGTTCGACCGCTTGATGGCGGGACGCCCAGTGACCAATTCGCTCCGGTCTCCCACTTCAACGTCGTGCTGCGGGTCGTGTTGGTCCACGAGTCCGTGTTCTGCGCGTTGGCCGTGGGAATCGATGCGGAGCAGAGCAGGATCAGGAACATCGTGAGCCACATCAGCAATGGCGGTGGAAAGCCCGTGCCACAATCATATTCCGATATCGCCGAAGTGATGGCTCCAAATCTGGCGGACAGCGTGAATGATTTCGTCTTCATATTTCCTTCTCTTGGTTGCGGCCTACGGGACCAACCCCTACGGAACCAGACGGACCCGGTAATAGCGCGCTGGTACATTCGTGGCGCCGCCGACATCGAGGTGGTTGGTCACAGTACCTACAGTGTTGGTGACGATGAATAGATCGGCGAAACCGTTGGTGTTGTAACTTCCATTAACCGGGCCGGCTGTCCACTGCAACGCGTTGGTCTTGCCGGGACCCATCATCCATGTGACGCGAAGGTCGTTGCCGGTCCGCGCCACGCTCCTGATGTGAAAGTAGGACGCGCTGTTGTTCGGATCGGTGCCGGCCAGGTACTCCTGCAGATTGCTCATGCCGTCCCCATCGTTGTCTTCGTTCGCATCCGTGGGATCCAGCGGATCCAAGCCATTGGCAAGCTCGTACCCGTTAGGGATGCCGTCGCCATCGGCATCGAGGTCGGGGGACAACGTCTCCAAGCCGATAATCAGCGTCCCGCCCAGATGCATGAAATGGGCGCAGGGATTGGTGATAACGAGCCGGTCAATGTCGAGCAGACCGCCGGTCTGGATCAGCGTGCCGTCGCGGACTTCCAACACGGCCGTCGCGTCGTCATTCGTCACGTGAAGTTCGCCGCCCGTAACGAAGACGAAACCAGCCGCAGAGCAGTTGGTATTGCCGATGGTCACATTGGAATAAACCGAGCTCACGCCACCCGCCACGGTCAACGTTCCCTGAGAACCAGGCACAACGCCCATGGTAACATCGTGTGCCCGCCACAGGCCGTTGGACACGGTCATGTGCGCCACGCCGCTGGTATAGTAGCCGATCGTCGTCGTGCCATTGGTGACGTTTAGTTGGCCACCCGTCACCCACACAGTCTGGGTTCCATCGTCTAAATCGAGTTCCCCGATAGTGGCGGTGCCACCGGCCACTGTCAGTGTGCCGCTCGCGAAATTGGGGTCTCCAAAAAACAGACCACCGGTCACGAAGGTGCCGTTGGATATGATCATTTGCCCGATACCACCGTCGCTGAGCATGGCCCCGTAACTGGCGATCAATTGTCCACCCGTCAACCACACTGTGCCGGTGCCGTTCATCAGCGTCCCAATCTCGAAAAGCGCAGAGATTATGTTCGTACCACCAGCGATGGTCAGCGTCCCTTCCGAACCCGTCTGGTAACCTACGTACTCGTAGTTCGCCAGCCATGTCCCGTTCGAAATCGTCATCTGCCCGACGCCCGTGTCACCCACGCGAGCGTAATCGTTGGTGACGGTCAGTTGTCCACCTGTCAACTCGACCGAACCCGTCGCCCCCGGCACACTACCGACGCTGAGAAATGAGTAAAGTTGAGCGGTGCCGCCGGCTACCGTCAGTGTGCCGGCCGCACCGGGATAATTGCCGATGGACAGATCGTTGAGCAACGCGGCGCCATTCGATACCGTCATCTGTCCGTAACCAGCGCCTCCCAGGGAGGTTGAGCCATTGGTCACCACCAATTGCCCACCTGTCACCCAGACCGCGCCGATCACTTCCATCTGAATGCCGATATTAAATGCCGACAACAACTGGTTGGTGCCACCGGCCACCGTCAACGTCCCCGCACCGTCAAGGAGCCCGAGGTAAACCTCGCCAAACTGCGCCGCGCCATTCGAAATTGTCAGACTCCCGCCACCATACTCCGAGATCCAAGTAACGAAGTTCGTGACGACGAGGGAGCCGCTCTGGAGGAACACGTCGCCATCGAGGAAGGAGGACTCAGCTTGGACAGCCGAATTGCTGATCGTCAATACGCCGCCGTTGGCCATGCTCAGCGAACCGAGGATCTGCAACGTCGAAGACGGCGCATTGGTTAGCTGCAGGGTGTTCACGGTGCCCGCGGGACCGGAAATGACGAGATTGCTGATGGTCAGCGTGCCCGCCGGCGTCAATGCGTCAATGGTGACGACCTTGGTCGTGGCGTTCGTGATGAGATTGGCGGGTTGTGTGATGGTCGGCGCGCCGGCCGACCAATTGCCCGCGGTCTCCCACTTGCCGCTGGTGGCGGTCCAACTGTTCGTCGTCAGCGTCGCGCCAACCTCATCGAAATGAAGCGCGCCGGACAGAACCACCACCGCCACGAGGTAGCGACTTCTCATGAGCGCCCTCTTTTATGGAATCAAACCGATGCGGTAATAACGCGCCGGAACATCCGTGGCGCCGCCGACATCGAGATAGTTGGTCGTCGATGCGGCCGTGCCCGGAATAATGATGAAGGGACTAAGATTCCCGAAGTTGTTCGTGTACCCTCCACCCGCACCGCCTGTGGAGACATAGACTCGATTGGTATGACCGCCCACCGTGGTCCACGTGATACGCATGTTGTTGTTTGTCCGGACGACCGAGGTAATGCGAAATACCGAGGCGCTGTTGGTCGGATCGGTGCCAGCGAGGTATTCCTGCAGGTTGCTCATACCATCGCCATCGGCGTCTTCGTTAGCCAGGTTCGGATCGAACGCATCGAGGCCGTACTGCAGTTTCCACTTGTTTGGGATGCCGTCGCCGACAAGGCTTGAGTTCGGGTCGAGCACGGCACTGCCGTAGACGACCTGGCCGCCGCTGGAGGCGTAATGCGCGCAACTGTTGCTCAAGATGATGATGTCGGCCTGAACGTAGCCGCCGTTCACGCTCAGCGTGCCGGTTTCCACATCCAACACGGCGTTGTGGGCGGCATTCGTCACGAATAGCTGTCCCCCGATTACATTCACGACGCCAGTGCCACCGACACACAAATCCCCACCAAGGACCAGGCTTGAATAGATGGAGTGAATGCCGCCAGCGATGGTGAATGTGCCAACTCCGTCAGACTGCGCGCCCAAGTACACAGTCCCGGCCTGCGTCGTCCCGTTCGACGCAATGATACTACCGACGGCTGGACTGAAGAGCCCTCCGACGTAGATGGTCGTATTGGTCGTGATGAGGTGTCCCCCCGTGTTCCAGAGGGTACCCGTGTAGCCGCTACCGCCGATGATAAAGCCGTTGAAGCTGCCCGCCGTCTCGAAGGTACCGCCAGCCATGGTGATGGTACCAGGCGATGAATTTCCCAGGAACACGTCACGCGCGAGGAATGTGCCATTGCTCATGACCATCTGCCCGAACAAGCTGTTCTCATTGGTCACGGTTACCTGCCCGCCTGTAAGCCACAGGGCGGTGCCCGTGCTGGAGGAACAATCGAACAGGTCGCCGATATTGAGGTTGCCGCCGGCGACGGTCAACGTGCCAGCCGCCGCGGAAGGGATCACGGTCAGCGCATTGACCTGGAGTGTGCCATTGGACACTGTCACCTGGCTCAGGCTGGCCATGCTGATGGTCGTCGGCGTGTTGGTCAGTATCAATTGACCGCCGGTAACCACGATGGTGCTCGTGGCCCCGGCCATAGTGCCGATGACGGCCAGATTCGAGAGGACCATTGAGCCGCCAGCAAACGTAAGCTGACCGGCGGAGCCGGGATTTACGCCGAGGCTAATTCCAAGCGTGATCAACGTCGTGTTGCTCAGCGTCAGTTGCCCAACGCCGTATTCTCCGACGTAGATCGGAATGCCGCCCACGGTCGTTTGGCCGCCGATGAGCGTTACGGAAGCGCTGCCAGATTCGCCGATGACGAGGTCGCCGAATGTATTCGTGGTATTGACGGAGGTGTACGTCGCGTGACTACCCGTCTGCGACGCCATGTCGAGGCCATTGTCAAGATCCACGGTGCTATTGGAGGCGGTCATCTGCCCGGTCCCCAGGAATCCGAGGTATACTGGGCCTTCTATCTCCAGGAAACTGTTCGCCAACCACAACGTACCCGTGGAAGTCGCATCGTCCGCGACTTCCATCAAGGCGTACAAGGTCGCCGTTGCATCAACCAATGAGAACGTACCCTGTGCGCCGGGGCTAAAGCCGCCGACAACCGTGTAGCCCGAGGCAAGTGCCGTGTTGGACAGGCTCAGACTACCCTGACGGACATTTCCAATGTAGGTGGCCGCCGTGTTGCTGGTGATGAGCGCGCCGCCACTCAATGTGACCGGCCCCTCGAAGTCGGCCACGCCGCTGGACCGGCCATCCACCTGCAGGGTGGCATTGCTGAAAGTCATCGCGCCGCCGTTCGAGATGATGCAGGAACTGAGGACGTGCAGGGGTGCGATGCTGCCCGTGTTCACCACCGACAAGGTATTGGTCGAGACGCCGGGAGCGCTGATCGTGAGATTGCTGACGCTCATTGTCGCCGGGAAATTCGCGGCGGTGTTGCTGTCGATGGTAACCGTCTTGGAATTGGCATTGGTAATCAAAATGGCGGACAATGTGATGAGTGGCGCTCCTCCGAGCGACCAATTCGTGCCGTTGTCCCACCGGCCGCTGACGCTGTTCGTCCAACTGTTGGTCGAGCCTGACAGCGTGACCTCAAGGCAGGGGCTGAACTCCGTCAGGCCGTTGGCCGTCGCCGTAAGGAACAGCCCCACCGACACCGCCGGCGTCACCGTCACCGAAAAGTTACTGGTGGTCGCGCTCGGCGTCACCAGTTGGGAAAAGACCAGGGTCTTGCCTTCCCCATATCCCGAGGGATCGCACACGGGATTGGTAAACAATTCCAGACGGAACTGGGTGTTGGTCGCCGCCTTCCCCGACACCACCGTTCCCGAGACCGTATTGCTGGCGGACGTGAGGACCGGAAATCCGGGCGTGATCAACTCGTCCATTTTCACGTCGATCCCCAGGCCGGCGTTGTTGTAGATTGAATTGCCGAGTATCTGGAATCCCGTGGTTGTGTGCGTGTCCACTCCATTGGTGGTGGCGCCCGGAAAACCAACACCGTTGTTCCAGATCACATTACCGGCGCCGGTGAGCGTGCCGCCGCAGACATTGTTGGAACCAGCTATTTCGACGCCACTACGCGCGTTGCCCAGGGGGTTCCCGTTGACATCCACGCCGATGGAGTTCCCTTCCGCAACCTCATTCGTGCCGTCCAGCACGATGCCACGGTCGAGGTTGCCGGAAACCAGGTTGCCAGCGCCGGAAACGGTGCCGCCAATCGTATTGGACTGGGCGAAGGAATTGCAGATGATCGCGCGGTCATGGTTGCCAACCGATCGCGTTCCCGTCCGGTCCGTTCCCACGAAATTGCCCTGGATCAGCGTCCCGGTCGCAAACGACCCGGCCATCTCAATCCCCGTGGCGCCGTTGCCGGAAATAATGTTGCGTGTCGCCGGCGTTGTTCCACCAATTTGCATGTTGGGACAGTTGACACTGATCCCGGGGGTCGCCCCGCCGAGCGAGTTTGTGCCGGTCGTATCTACGCCGACAAAGTTGCCCTGAATGATGTAGCCGCCCTTGGGGCTGGGTTCAGGGGACGTGGTAATATAACTGACGGACAATCCGCGGACGGTACTATTACTCGTGTCGAGGCTCACGGTGCCAAACGCGCCGGCCAACTCAATCTCGATTACGGCATTATCGCCGTTCGCGAGCGTGTTCTGGCTGGCACCGGGCTGCGTATAGCCATCAATAAACACCGAGTTCGTGATGGTCGGCAACGCCGTGGCTGGCGTGATCGTGAATGGACCCGTCCCGGAGATGTTGAATGCGATAGTGTCCTGTACCACCGTGGCATTGGCATTGGAGATGGCCGCTCGGAAGGAGCCCGTCCCGCTGTCGTTGGTTGTGGTAACCGTTATGGTGACGCCTCGCACCGCACCGCAACACGCCACCAAACAGATCAACCCAACCCGAAAAAATCTCGCGTCCATGCCTCACCCTCCGTTTGGTAGCCGACACGCCACCGTGTCTTTGCCAACGTTGTTGATACCCTGATGTGTTAGGAAGTGCGTCCGCGGAACGAACTGAGCTTCCTGCGCCTCGCCAAGTAGGGCGGAGTATTACAACCAACTGGCCGCATGTCCAGCAAATTTGCGCATTGCGAGGCGAGTGCGAAAGAAACACGGGAGGGGCAACCGCCCCAGTTTACCCCTCCACTCCATTCCCCCAATCGCCGCTACAACGACGGCAGTGTTACGATCCGACCGGCGGATTGTCGCGCGGCTGGGCTGGATGGCATACGAAGGATGCGGTGGTGTATTAATTTGGATTTGCGATAAACCGAGGTTGTTCTTTCTTGTAGGGCAAGCGGCCCGCTTGCCGTCGTTTATTGACGTGGCAGGCGAGCCGCCCGCCCTACAAATCGCGAGAGGATGCGCTTGACTTGGCGATAGCGACGGGCGGATTATGCTTGGCGGTCGCGGTGCGAGTGACGAAAGTCGGCTGGTTGGATGTTTTGTCTGGTCTGGCGTCCAGACGCACACACGCGGTGACATCGACTTCGCCAACATGATCCCGAAAGGAAGGAAGCTCCCATGAACAAGGGCAACGACGAGCAAGAAGTTCACCATCACGCATCCCCGCTCGGGGTTGGTGTTGCGGCGCCTGACTTCTCGCTGCATAGTACACCTGACCAGAGCGTTTCACTGACCGATTTTCGCGGCCAGCCGGTCATCCTGGCATTCTACCCGGCGGATTGGAGCCCGGTATGCGGGGACCAGATGGCGCTGTACAATGAGATCCTGCCGGAGTTTCATCGCTTCAATGCCGAACTCCTCGGCATTTCGGTGGATGGCATCTGGTGCCACCTGGCCTTCGCCAAGGACCGCAAGTTGCGGTTCCCGTTATTGACGGATTTCGAGCCGAAAGGCGCGGTGGCGAGGGCCTACGGAGTGTATCGACCGCAGGATGGTCAGACCGAGCGGGCGCTGTTTGTGATCGATGCGGAAGGAATCGTTCGGTGGAGCTACGTGTCCCCGATCGGCGTCAATCCCGGCGCCGATGGCATTCTCGCGGCCCTCGAAGGGCTCCCTACGAAGCGCGAGGTGCCGGCATGAGAACGAATTGGGAAGGCCAGCTTACGCTGCCGGTCGCCGAACGCGATCACATCCAGGGATCGGCGACCGCCCCAATCACCCTGGTGGAATATGGCGACTACGAGTGCCCGTATTGCGGCCAAGCCTATCCAATCGTGAAGGAACTCCAGCAGCGGCTCGGGAAGCGGCTGCGCTTCGTCTTTCGCAACTTCCCACTCAATACGATGCATCCCCACGCCGAACATGCGGCGGAAGCCGCCGAGGCGGCGGGAGCACAGGGCAAGTTCTGGGAGATGCACGATGCGCTGTACGAAAACCAGGAAGCCCTGGCCGACGGCAACCTGATTCAATATGCCGCGGCGCTCAACCTTGATCCGTCCCAATTCAAAACCGAGCTTACCAAACACGCTCACGCCGCTCGTGTGCGCGAAGATTTCCTCAGCGGTGTCCGCAGTGGCGTGAATGGCACGCCGACGTTCTTCATCAATGGTGTGCGCCACGACGGTTCCTTCGATCTCGATACGCTGCTGAATGCAATGGAGCAACCAACATGAACATGAAAGAGAAGACCACAGACCAGTCCGTGCTCAAACATATCAAGGGGCTCGCCGCGGAAGAGCATGAGCTGTTCGGGCAAGACTCGCTGGCAAAGGCGGATGCCGCACGGCTCAAGAAAATCCAGGTTGAATTGGATCAGTGCTGGGACTTGTTGCGTCAGCGCCAAGCCAAGCGCGCGGCGGGACAGGATCCGAACCAAGCGCACGTGCGTCCGCCGCGAATCGTCGAGAACTACGAGGAGTAGAGTCTCGTTTTCAATAAAACTCGGCCGCCGGAACTGTGCGGTTTCAACTCTCGCGCGATCACATCCCTGACCGGTCTTGGATGGTTCGCGACAACCTACTGCGCGGCGCCCATAAACTGTCCCTGCTTCCACAAGCCATTCTGCACTTTTCCATCCGGGTAGGTCATCTTGCCGACGCCATCCGGCGATTCCGGCGAACCCTCGACGAGCTTCCAATCGCCCTTGTAAACCCGCCCATCCTTCCACGTGATCGTCCCGCCGCACTTGGTTCCGTCATAGTTCCATGACCCCACCTCCGTCGTCCCATCGGTGGCGACGTACCGTCCTCTCAATCTGTACGGCCGGCCATCCCGCCACTCACCGGGTTGACTTGACCCGTTCGCATCCGTGAGCGTTCCCTGGCCACTCGGCTCGCCATCCTTCATCTCACCAACGTACTTTGTTCCATTCGGGAACGTGAACGTCCCCTGGCCGTTCGCCTTGTCGCCTTTGGAACCGCCAATGCTGTCGCGCCGGACCAGATACAAATAGCAATTCTCGGTAGCCACGGTGCAATGCTCAAATCGGCCTGTCAGAGTAAGCGTCACACTTGGCGCCGCCTGGTTCGAAGAGAGCGGCTCGCCACTGACGCTGAACACCTCGGCAGTTTGTACTGAAGTACTCCCGGGAGAGAGCATGTTGATGGGGTCATTGAGGATCAGGAGGGCATCCGTGTTACTGGCAAGCACGAGGGTGCGCGTGTCGATCACCACCTGGTATCCAGAAATGTAGTTTGTATCTGTCGGAATGTGGAAACTGTCGAACCGGCGGCTATCGAGGTCGTAAATATTCTGGTCGAGGTATGCCGCGACCGGCATGACCTCGTTGCCAGGGTAACCCACCAGCAGCAGGCGCTGGAAATTGTTGGCCTTGATGAATGCCGCCGCCGCTTTGCCGCCGGAGAATTGGCAGTCATAATGGACGCTCTCGTTATACACGCCAGCCGCGGCCTGATCGACGCTCCAGGCATACACGCCGCCCGCGGCCTGGATGAGAAGAATCCACGTTAGAAATGAATTGCGCCATCGTTCGGCGATCTTTTCCAGTTTGGGGGACGATCGCTTCAGGCCGGACGGATCGTGTTCCAACCAAAGGCACACGACGTACAGGATGAACAGAAGGCCGCCGTGACGGAGAGCGCCCGGGCCGGCCACGATTTGGAATGCCAACAGCAAGCCCAGCCCCACGCCCCAGACAAATAGCGCGATCGGACTCCGAATGAGCGTCACGGTCGATATGACCACCAGAATGACCGACAGGGCGACAACCACCAGGCCATAGTGTGGCAACCACCGTGAGCACCACTCGATGAACATGTTCGTGCCCCACATGAAGCCTGGCCAGTAAGGGAAACTGTAGGCAACCGGAACATAAGCCCTCCAAACGTTCTGGAGGGCATCAGCCAGACGAACCGGGGTGCGATGGAAGTCCCCCCACCAACCAGTCATCACCTCGGCCGGTAGATCTTGCGCCTTGTGAGTCATCTGCACCACCACGAGAAACAGAGCAACGGAGAACAGTGACAACGCCGCGACCGGATCCCACCGGCGGCGTTCATAATGCGCCCGCTTCTGTTGTGACAGGACGAACTCCGCGACCAACCCCGTCGCCAGGGCAACGGCCATAATCGTGCCGTAAGAGGTCGTGTTCGCCAGCACAAACAGGATGGTAGCCAGCGGCAAGTATGTCCTCCGTCGCGTGGCGAAAGCCGTACAGAACAGGAACATGAACAGCCAGACGAGCACGTACATCCGGCAAATAACGCAGTACTCAAAGAGGGTGAAATACCCGAAGCCGAACAGCAGTTTTTGTTTCCAACTGAAAGGAGAACAGCGCACGAACAGCCACACGGCTGTCGTCGCCAGGACGAGGTGGACGACCTGTTCCGCCGCGATGTTGTGCGTCCACCGGCTGACCACCCACAGAATCAAGTGCCACACTGCGAAGTGTGGTCCGTCGTATCGCAAATTGTGGAATAGCTCCGGTAGAGAAGCGCTGTTCCTTGCCAGAAGCCAGGGAAATACTTCGTCACGCCACATGGCGTGTCGCGACATGCCGAGAATTCCCAACACCAGATAGAGGGCGATCAGCCCGACGGAAAAGGCCAAACCGCCGTGCCGCAGAGAATGAAGCAGCGATCCCGACGGCTTCTTACTTGGCTCCGGGGGAGGAGAAACCGCGTGATCGGACATGTTAGGCGACAACCCATAGCGCGTATTTCGGTCAAGGTTGCCGCTGATTTCGGCTTTATGTTTCCAGTGGTCGGAGCGCGGCAGCATGACCAATCGCGTCCGCCATTGTGCTGGTGGAATGCGTCGATGGGTTGTCATCATACATGCGCGTCAGTCTGCATTGACCCCATGAAAGCCGGGATGCAATCGCAAGGGAAGCACAAAACGGAGTCCACGTTCGGGGCTGACCTGCTCCCCTGAAACTGGACCATTTCCAAAGTGAGTCTTGGCGGGTAATCTGGCGAGAGTCAGGAAGGAGCCAAGATGAAAGGAAAGCGATTCCGTGAAGAACAGATCATCGGGATTCTGAAGGAGGCCGACGCTGGTCTGGCGGTGGCCGAGCTGATCCGCAAGTACGCCATTAGCGAACAGACCTACTACCGCTGGAAGAGCAAGTTCGGCGGGATGGAACTCAGCGACGCCAAGCGTCTGAAGCAGTTGGAGGACGAGAATCGGCGGCTGAAGAAACTGGTGGCCGAGCAGGCGCTGGACATCCAGATCCTCAAGGAGGTCAACGCGGGAAAGTACTGACGCCCGCCGCCAAACGCCAGGCGATTGCCGCCGTGCGCGAGCACCACGCGGTAAGCCAGCGACGGGCGTGCGGGCTGATGCAACTGAGTCGGAGCAGTTATTATTATGCCTGCCAACCAGCCGACGACGAGCCGTTGCGCCAATGGCTGCGCCAACGCGCGGCCCAGCGGCGGCGGTTCGGGTATCGACGGCTGCTGGTGTTGTTGCGGCGCGAAGGCTGGGGCGACAACCACAAACGCGTGTTACGCATCTATCAGGAGGAACACTTACAGGTGAGCGTGCGCAAACGAAAGCGGACGGCCCGGTGGCGCGGGGAGAAACCGGCCCCGGCCGAGCGAGCCCACCAGCGCTGGTCGCTGGATTTCGTCAGTGACCAGTTGGCCAATGGGCGGCGGTTTCGGCTGCTGACGGTGGTCGATGACTTCACCCGCGAGTGTCTGGCCATCGAGGTAGATACCTCACTGTCAGGCCAACGCGTGGCGCGAGTGCTCGATCAGATCGGTCAGGGTCGTGGCTTGCCCGAACGGGTGGTAACCGACAACGGCCCGGAGTTCACCAGTCGGGCGCTGGATCACTGGGCCTACGAGCGTGGCGTGAAGCAGCAGTTCATTGAGCCCGGCAAGCCGGTACAAAACGCCTCCGTGGAGAGTTTCAACGGCAAGGTGCGTGATGAATGCCTCAATGAGCACTGGTTCGCGGTACTGGCCGAAGCCCGCATGCTGATCGAACACTGGCGTCAGGACTACAACGAACAACGCCCCCACAGCTCACTGGACAATCAAACGCCGCGAGAATTCGCACGGGCCGCGGCCAGCCCCCATGGGGGCTGTGGTGAGGGAACAGAAAACATTGATCAACCAACTACCCCCGAGGTAAAACTACCGTCAGGACTCAACCAGTAACTGGTCCAGTCAACGGGGGCAGGTCCGGAGACTCATAATTCTAAAGAGCGTTTTTGTCCCGTTTCATCTCCGATGTGCTTCTGTCATCTCAGCCAGTACAATCAAGGCTTTCATGGATTCTTCAGTTTATCTCACTTCATCTCGAATCGCCTCATTTTTACATGAAGAGTGGGTAGTGGGCTACTTTCAATTTAGATTGCCTTTGATGCCAATGCATCCGTGCTCTACCGGTCCAAGGCAAGGTTAGTCGGGGGTGCTAAAACACTCCGGCGACTTTCAGAAAACCAAACAGCGCGCAGGGAATCCCCAAAGCATGGAGGACGAGGTGAAGGGTGTTGGGGCCGGGGAAACCGTGGCGCACTGGTAAGATGCTATGAGTCCCGGCGAAAAGCGCCTGATAGAGGTTGAGTTCCTTCTGGGTGGGGCCAAAGAAGTACGGCTTGTACCATGATGCGTACATTCCAAGCATCGCCATGGCATACCAGAGGACAAAGAATAATTTGGCGCTTACCGGCAACGGCACGCCTTTGAATCGGATCGTGAGGTAGAGGCTCACAATGGCGCCGCTTGCGGTAAACAAGGTTCCGACCACTAGTTTCGTCCAACCGAGATGCCGAACTTGGGCGCCAAGATTGTTAAACGGGGCGAGGTTGACGGTGTCTTGCACCAGAATGAGCAAAACCAGAATCCCTTGAAGGATGACGAAGACGAGTTGCATTTGGAAAACTGATTCTGCTCATTTTCGTCCTTCTTCATAGATTTGCAAGCCGTTTAAGGTAACGGAATATTGCCGTCCCGTACGGTGGCGTCTTCAAGCATGACAGAATCAAGTATACTAACGTCACCGCCGCTACGAAAGGGACACAGGGGCAGAGTGCGCGCCCCAGTTTCCCTCTCGACTCCTTTTCCCCCGACCCTCTTGGCTACGCTGACGGATCATCCTGGGCTGCACGCGCTGAACTTCGCTGCTCCCCTTGCCCCTGCCGCTACGCCCTCCGCGACGACTGCCTTTGTCCGCACCTGGCCCACCGAATGCGCGACCACACAGATCGAGATCGGGATCTCCTGATATCGGAATCGGGGCAGACCACGCCTGCGGCGGACAAGCTCGTCCGTGTTGCGTGACGGTTTCGTTTCCACGGAGTTTTAGACTTGACCGTGGTATCGTTTTCCGATATATTTGGCGCGGTTCTTTGACAAGAAGGGATTGGGGAGCACGGGGGGGATGGGAACGGCCGACGGTCGTGCGGATGCCCGACCCTCCGAGTAGAAACGACGCTGGGCCGGCCGGGCCCGCGCTTACCAAGCGCGGCGACAGGGAGAGGGCCACGCGAAAGGGGTGTTTTTGCGAAACGAACCCAAAAAACGTAGTTGAATTCTCTGGGCCGCTGGCTAATCATGCGGCGCTTCTGGAGCGCCAGGGTAGCTCAGTGGTAGAGCAGGGGACTCATAAGCCCTTGGTCGGGAGTTCGACTCTCCCCCCTGGCACCATTTTCTTGTATGGGTTGGTCGGGAGTTCAACTCTCCCCTGCCCTCTTGCAGGGCTTTCTCTCCCGCGTCGATCGACCACGCAAGCCGTTCTGTAAGCAGACGGTTTTTGATGGACGCCGCAACCGCGCATTTGGCACAGTGAGAAACAGTGACTTCGCTTCCTGCAAACATCAACAAGACGATCAGTCCTGACGACCGCGACCGGCCCGAGGTCGCGGATCAGGCGCGCGACCTGAATCGACTGGGACGCGATTTGTGGTGGAAGCGCGTCCCGTATGCGGTGAACGGCGCGCTGCGGATGCGGTTTCGTCAGATTCGCTGGAACAAGAGCTGGGAATACGCGCGGGGCCTGGCGTACGGCGATTTCCAGGCGGGGATGCGGGTCCTTGATTTCGGTGGCGGCGGGACCATTCCCCTGTTTCAGTTGGCGCGACGGGGATGCGAGGTGTTGAGCCTCGACATCAACCAGAACCTCACCAACCACACCAACGCCGTGGCCGGGCAGATGGGCTGGAAGTTGAAAGGTTCGACGTTTGACCTCACGGCACAGGACGGGCCGTCGGAATGGGGCAAGTTCGACCGCGTGATTTCGTTTTGTGTGATCGAGCATATTCCGAAGCAGGTGCAGCGGCAGACGCTGCGGCGACTGGCCGACACGCTTAAACCCGGCGGCCTGTTTGAACTGACGTTCGATTTCGGCGAGAATGCTCCTGTCGATGGGGCGATCCGTTCCGCGGTGGAAGTTGGCGAGATGATCGAGGCCACGGGTTTGTCTCCGCTGGGAGATGGGAAGTTTCACGATACCGGCGAACGCTTCGCGCTGGACAAACGCCACGCCGATCGCCGCTTTACATTTGGATCGTTGTTCCTCGGGAAATCGTAGTTGTCTTTCGAGTACCGCACACCCGGTCAGGCCATTTCTGATTGCTACGTCGCGGGCATCTGTTACTCTTTCAGCGGTCAATGTGAAGAGTCCTCCCCAGACAGAAAATTATCTGGCCAAAGAATCGTGGCAATCATCCGAGCGCGCAACTGCCTATCGCGAGTCGCGCAAACCGGGGCAGTACACGCGTTATCACCGCGAGGACGGGATTATCAGCGGGTGGTTGCAGCAATTGCCGCGCGGGGCGGTGGTGCTCGATTGTCCGTGTGGCACGGGACGCCTGTTGCCGGTGTTTGCGCGTCACGGATTTCGCTATGTCGGAGCGGATTTCTCGCAGGCAATGATCCAGGAGGCGCGGCAGGCGGCTGGCAAAACAACCGCTCTGGGATTTGTCAACGCCGATGCGCAACAACTGCCGTTCCACGACAATGCGGTCGACGCAATCGTGTTGTGGCGGTTTTTTCATCATCTGCCGCATGAACGGACGCGCGAGGCCATCCTGCGTGAGGCCGCGCGCGTGACCCGGCGGCAGGTGCTCGTGTCATTCTATCACCCGCTGAGCTTCACGGCGGTGCGCCGGTCGGTCGAGAGGGCGTTCGGGCGGAAGGGCTACGGGCAGGCCGTGACGCATTGGCGGCTGCAAGCCGAAGCGGAGCGGTGCGGGCTGCGCGTGGTCGAGTTCCGCAGTTATCGGAAGTACGTCTCGATCAATTGGTTTGTCAACTTGCAGAAGGTGGCGTGAGGACCGGAGGCGGTTCGCCATGCCGCGGTGTGTGCCGACGCATTCGAGCGACCCGCGCCCAAATCTTGCGAATCAGCTTTTTGTCGTTGGCGTCCAACCGGCCGACGTCGAAACATTCCTTGTAGAAGCGCAACATGTTCGCGCGGGAAACCCCGTTACGCGCGGCGGAAAAAGCCAGTCCGCCCAGGTCCTTGATGATCCATCTTCGATGAAATCGCGCGGGACCCATCACCCGTTGCAGATCGATCACGTGCAGATCAAGATGGCCGTCGCGCTCGACCACAAAAATATGCGGCAGGTAATAATCCTTGTGGATGAAACCTGCGTCGTGGAATCGTCGGGTAAACGACGCGAGGGCGGCAATCAATGCGCGGCGGCTGCCACGATCATGCGTTCGCCAGAACATATCGGCGGGCTGTCCGCCGCAAATCTCGGCAGTCATTACAAAGCTGCGGACGGCGCGGGTCCCCGGCGCCGCTTCTCCAGTAGCGATCGGCGTAGCCGTGCCAAAACCACGCGCGCGCATCGCGTGTAACATCCGCCACTCGCAGGCCGCCTCGCGCGGTTGCCCTCGCCCCAACCAGCGGAGCGCGCGTTGCCACTGGCCAAGCTGATCGGGTTCGTATCGTTTGAGGAAAGCAACAAGCGGGGGGCCTTCCGGCGACGGCAGTTCGATGCGGCGCGTGACTCGCCCCGGTATATCGCGAATGAGGCGCCCGCCTTGGAGTGCCATGATGGCTTGGAAACTTTCCAATCGCTGGTAGCGCAGCAGGTCGAGAAATTCGTGGTGCACGTGCACTCGCCCATCATCAAGCAAGAGGATGTCGGATTCTGACAAACCCGCGCCTGTTCCCGGAATTCTGAGATTTGTCGCGGGAAGTTCGCTCACGGATTTGAGGGGACTGCCCCGCCTCTTGCGCACCCATGGTCAAAGTCGTAGCCCGGCTGTCCCTTCAGCAAACCGAGATGATCGTGGCGGACCGTATCAGAGCATACAATCGGGACATTCATGTACTATACTGACGGCCTCATTCCGTTCGTCGAGCGACAGCCACGCAACCTCCTGCCGTTTCAGACTTGCCATGATGCTGATGGAAGTCAAGTGCATTGAACCGACAAATCAATGGTAAACTGCCCAACGGTCGCGCGAACGCTTCTGGGCGGCAAGAATTGCCTCGGTGAACACTTCCGGCAGCTTCCCCACGACCGAATTCAGGGAATACCTAAAGAAATGGCACATTTGTACGGCATAGCCTGTAGGATTATACCCTACATTTATTCTCGACAATCCCCTGTGCTTTTGCGTTACTCGTCCAAGTAGAAAGGAAGAGGCTGGCGACATCATGAAGTGTTCGCCAGTCGCGTTTGGTGGCTCGGATGGGGGGAAAGGAGCGGGGATGTTGATCTCCTTTGACAGGCGGTTTTTATTCATTCACGTCGACAAGGCGGCCGGTGCGAGTATTCAAGCGGCGTTGCGGAAATACGCACCACAAGAAAACCGCGATGTTCTGCGGCGTCGCTTGGTGTGGCTTGGGGCTCTCAACCGACTGGCGGGATTATATCGGCGCATTCAATTCAGCGAACACGTAAACGCCAGTACCATGCGGGGTTGTTTGCCACCGGAGATGTACCGGAGCATGTTTAAGTTCGCCTTTGTGCGCAACCCTTGGGACCGGCTCGTGTCTCGGTATTCATACCTGTTGCGCGTCCAAGAGCATCCCCGACACAGACACGTCGCTCAATTGGCCGGATTTGCGGAATATTTGGAATGGGAGATCCACCGGGGCAAGATGCATCAGTACAAGTACGTAACCGGGCACGACGGCAAATTGATTGTTGATTTCATCGGGAAATTCGAGAACTTGCACGCCGATTTCGCCAGGGTCTGTGCACACCTCGAGATCGAGGCTGAATTGTCCAAGCTAAACGCGTCACTGCACCGAGATTATCGACAGTACTATACTCCGGAAACACGGGACAGGGTAGCCCGTGAGTTCTTTCGCGACGTCGAGTTGTTTGGTTACGAGTTTGATGGAGAGGCCAAGATGAGTGGTCCGCGCTCACGCAGTCAGGGCGCTGATGGAGTGCGCGCGTACGTGCGATAGTTCTTCCAATAAAAGGCGCGGGCCCGCGCCACCCAACTTTTATAACAGACCTTGTTCCACACCGTGAACGGCGTGTTGCGCAGGAGTTGCCGTTTGCGGGCGGACGGCACACCCAGACCATCCAGCCAATTGCTGATCAACTGGGAAAGTTGCATGGCGATCTCCGGGTGTTCCTTGATGACGTTCCGGGTGTGCCGCGGATCCGTCCGCAGATCATACAGCTCCGATTCCTGCGTCTCGTGACTGGGCGAGTGCATCAATGCCCAGTCGTCCGTCGTGACCGTGATGCAACTGGCTCGTCCCCGGTGCGGATGAAAACCGCTGATTGCAAACTTCTGCTGGCTCGGCTCGCCCGTGAGCCGCGGTACCAATGAGTTGCCCTGCGCCCACGGAACCCGGGGAACCCCGGCCAGTTCCAGGGCCGTGGCAAACAAGTCGGGTGGCTGCGCCAGCCCACGGATGGTGGTGCCGGCACCCAGACCGTCCGGATGACGGATCAACAGCGGGATATGCCCCAGTTCCTCATATATGCCCGTACGCTTCGCCACGCGCACGGGTTTCCCGACGATGCCGTGCTCGCCGAAGTAATAGCCGTGATCCGAACAGAAAATCACCGCCGTGTCGTCCAGCACCCCCCGGCTGCGCATCGTGTCCAACAATTTGCCAATCCAGTAATCGACTTGCGTCACCTCCGCCCGGTACAGGCTCCGCATATTCTCGATGTCGGCGGCTGTGTACTCGCTCGCGGGACCGCCTTTGGGCCAGATGATCGTTCCGCCCTCGGGATTCCATGGATAGCGCTTCAAGTATTCGCTCGGCGCATCCCACGGGTCATGTGGGTCAAACGCGTCAATCCACGCGAAGAACTTCGTCGGCCGTTTCTCAAACCATTCGATGGCGGAGCGGAACAGGACGGCGGTGGAAGACGTGCCTTGTTGCTGATACCAGTAGGCGTTGCGGCGATAACGCTCCAAGCGGTCGGGCGGCATTCCCAGTTTCTCCTGCGGGCACGGGAGGTCTGCCATCGGCGCCGACCGTGGCAAAAACGGGTCGTGGCATTGCCCGCGGACCATGCCGGTATGGCTGAAGCCGCGGTCAAAGTTGTAGCCGGGCCGCATGTAATGGAGGTTGTCTGCGAACATCGCGGTCGTGACTCCGTGATGCGCAAACACCTCCGCGAGTACGGGGTATTGACGGGGCAGTGGTCCCCATTTGAAAAACGGAAACGCGTATCGGCCCGAGAACACATCGATGCGATTCACCAGCGTGGGAAACGAGCACAGCCAGTAATCCGAGAAGGAGGCGCTTTGCGTGGCCAGCTTGTCGAGATTCGGTGTGTAGACCGGCTGTCGCTTGAGGAAGCCAAGATGATCGTACCGGAACGTGTCAGAGCAGACAATCAGGACATTCATGTACTGTACCGCCGACCTTGTTCCATTCTTTGAGCGACAGAAACCTGCCCTGCCACGCGCGATTTCAAACTTGCCGTCATGGTGATGGATGTCAAGTTCATTGAACCAGCCGACCGACGGTCAACTTCCCGACAGCTCCCGCGAACGCTTTTGGGCGGCGCTAATTGCCTCGGTGAATAGTTCCACCAGTCTCCCCTCACCCAGTACCTTGAGCGCGGCTTCGGTCGTGCCGCCGGGCGAGGTCACCTTGCGGCGCAACGATTCCGGCTCCTCTCCGCTTTCCACCAACAGCTTCGCAGCCCCAAAAACAGTCTGGATCGCGAGTTTCTTCGCCAACGCCTCGTCCAATCCCGCCGCGACACCCGCCCGGATCAACGCCTCGGTCACGTAGAATATGTAAGCTGGACCGCTCCCGCTCAGCGCCGTCACGGCATCCATTAACTTCTCCTCCACGCGCACCACAATGCCGACCGCACCGAGAATCGACTCCGCACTCACCAGATCGTTGTTCGTCGCGTAGGCGCCCTTCGCCAACGCTGCGGCACCAGCCCCGACCAGCGCGGGGGTGTTCGGCATTACGCGCACCACTCGCGCCTGGCCGCCGAGTTCCTGCTCGATGCGCGCCGTGGTGACACCAGCCGCAATGGAAATCATCAACTTCGCGCCGGACATCACCGGCTTGAGACCGGCGAGCAGCTCGCTCATCTGTTGGGGCTTGACGGCCAGCAGTACAATGTCCGCAGCCTTCACGGCCTCCACGTTGTCGTCGACTGCCTGCACGCCAAATGAACTCATAAAAAACTCACGGCGCTCCGCCCGCACATCCGCGGCAATGATGCGTGACGGTGGGACCATCTTCGCCCCCAGCAATCCGCGGATCAACGCCTCGCCCATGTTGCCGGCGCCGATAAATGCGACTGTTTTATTCCGTAGGCTCATGCCGTTTTCGCTCTCCAAAAATCGCGGTGCCAATTCGCACCATCGTCGCGCCTTCTTCGATGGCGATCTCAAAATCGTGGGTCATGCCCATCGATAGCTCGTGCAGACCGAGCATATCTCGCAACTCCCGCAACCGGCGGAAGTATGGCCGCGCGTGTCCTGCCTCGTCTACGAATGGCGCAATCGTCATCAGCCCCCGCACTTCCAGACGCGAGAGCTTGTTGATCTCCACGACCGTGGACTCCAAATCCTCCGGCTTCAAGCCAAACTTGCTGGCTTCGCCTGAGACGTTGACTTCGAGCAAAATCGCCTGCGTCTTGCCGGCGCGTTCAGCCCATTTGTCGAGTTCAACCGCCAATTTCACGCTATCGACCGAATGAATGAGTTCGAATAGCGCCACCGCGTCGCGCGCCTTGTTTGTCTGCAAATGCCCTACCATGTGCCAACGGGCGCGGCCCGAGGCCAGCGCGATCTTCGCGCGTGCCTCCTGTATTTTGCTTTCCCCAAATAACATCTGGCCAGTCGCCAATGCCGTTTCAACAGATTCCGGCTCAATCCCTTTGCTCACGGCAATCAGGGTGACATCGTCGGGATTCCGTCCCGCGCGGGCGGCGGCGGTGGAAATGCGTTGCCGAACAAGATTGATGTTGTCTGAAACCCCACTCACGTCTAGATTGTACCTGGAAAAAGGTGCGCACCGCAAGTGGGGGTTGCGCCCAACGAGATTTGTTTGGCTGCAGCAACAACCAAAGCTTGCGCATGGCGTGAGAATCAATAGAATCGACGCTCCAATGGCGCTGTCATCAAAGCTGGGCCACTTTAATTTGCTCGAGGAGATTGCGCACGGCGGCATGGGCACGGTCTTTCGCGCCTTTGATCCCACGCTGAACCGCGAAGTTGCCATCAAAGTCCTGAAAGAAAACTTCGCGCGCGACCCGAAGTTTCTGAACGATTTCCTCCAGGAGGCGCGCTCCGCTGCCGCCATCAGCCACTCGCACATTGTTCAGATCTATTTTGTCGGCGAAGAGGACTCGCAGTACTACATCGTCATGGAACTGCTCAAGGGCCGCACCCTCCGTGAGATTATTGAGCGAGATGGACCGATGGATGAGGAGCGCGCTCTCGAACTGGCGATCGACGTTGTTGAGGGATTGCGGGCCGCCTACAACAAGAACAAGATGATCCATGGCGACATCAAACCCGCCAACATCTTCATTACGGAAGACGTGGGCGCCAAGGTGCTCGATTTCGGTTTGTCCAAGCTGGCCAACGTCGAGGTGGCTCCCAGCGACGGCATCTGGGGCTCGCCGTACTACATCTCCCCCGAACGCGTCGGCCAAAAGGCCGAAGATTTTCGCAGCGATGTGTACAGCCTGGGCGCCACCCTGTTCCAAATGCTCACCGGCCATCCACCGTTTGAAGCCGATACGCCCGAAGAACTCGCCGCCAAACGCCTCAATGAAAAACCGCCCTTGCTGCGGGACCTAAGTCCGAATATCACCCGCAAGACAGAGGAAGTCGTCAACAAGATGCTCAACAAGAGCATCTTGCTCCGCTACCGCGATTACGATGCTCTCATGGAGGACCTCAAGGACGCGAAAACCGAGGCGACAGCCAAGCGCCTGGGTGTTGATTTGCACCCGGAACTCAGGCCACCCGAGCCCGAACCCGTGGCGGCCCCGACAAACTCTGCTTTGCCGCTCGTCATTGCGGTCATTGCGGTCCTATTGGTAGTCGTCGGTGCGCTGGCGTTCGTGTTCTGGCGCAAACCGTCGTCCCCCCCTCCTCCACCGCCGCCGACCACTTCGCCTGAAAATCCGTCGACCGTGACGGTTCCACCCGCTCCGCCCCCGCCCACAACGAAACCGGGCGTGCGCATGTACAGTGTTGAGTTTACAGTTGCCGCTCCGAACGCGCACATTGTCGGTTTGGCCGGTGAATTCAACAGTTGGAGTGCCACGGCGTCGCCGATGCGAAAACGTCCCAGCGGCGAGTGGGCGATCACCATGCAACTTCCCGCCGGGCGATACCAATACAAGTATATTATCGACGGCAAGTGGATGCCCGACCCCGACAACCCGAATCAGGTGGATGATACGTACGGCGGCAGTAACTCGGTGGTCGTGATAGGCCAGTAGCCGTGCCTGTAGATGCGCATCTGCTCGGTTTCATCGATTGTTTCAACCGCCAGGCATATTTCGAGGCCCACGATGTATTGGAGGAATTATGGCTGGTAACGCAAGGCGAACAGCGCGATTTCTACAAGGGCCTGATTCAAACAGCGGCCGTCTTTCTGAAATTGCAGCAAGCCAAATCCGCTGCGGCCGCCCGGCTGGCGCAGCGTGCGGCGGGGCATCTGGAGAAATATCGGCCTGTGTGTGACCAGTTGAATGTGGACGAGATCCTGGAGTGGCTCCGTGACGTCGGGCATGGCCGAAACACCGTGGCGGACGGCACTCCGCCGCGATTGGAGTTGCTCGGCAAATGAAACTGATCCAGGTCCTGTGTACTGTGCTCACGGAATTGAGCGTTGGCTGTCTGCTGATGACGTGCCTGTTGCCGCCGCGAGAGATTCGCACCAGCTTCTTCACGTTCATCAGTTTGTTGTGCGCGCTGGCGGCTGCGCTCGCGCTCGTGTTCTCAAAGGCCTTGCTGCAGTCCACATGGTCAGAAATCCGCTTCCTGGGACTCACCGTGATCGGCGCTACCGCGGCCTTCGGCGCCTTCCGATTGGAGAAACCCGATTTGGGGAGACTGCTGCTGCTCGCATCGGGAATGATCGGCTTCCTGGTCGGCTTGCTGCCATTGTCGGGGCAAACGTTGGCGACCCGCGGGATCCAGACCACCTCGCCCGGTTTTTTCGACGCCGGAGTGATCAGTGGCACGTTGCTGCTGGGCGCGACAACCGTGGCGATGATTTTGGGACACTGGTATCTGCTGATGCGGCGCTTGAGCTTCGAGTACTTGTTGCGCTTCGCGCAAATCGTTCTCGGCGCCGTCGCCCTGCGCATCCTCGTCGTCGTCGGAACGCTGGCCTCGCTGGGGCAATTCGACCCCCAACTGGCCGGCGTCTTCATTCCATCGTTGTGGTCCCTGCAACATGGAAACGTGTTTTTCCTCCTCATGCGCATCCTGTGGGGACTGGCGTTGCCGCTGGTGTTGGCCGTCATGGTCTTGCGGTGCGCGCACGAGAAGGCCAATCAACCCGCGACCGGCCTGCTCTACGTCATGGAGATCAGCGTGTTGTTTGGCGAACTCTTCGCCGCCTACCTGCTCATCTGACGCGACAGGGCCGCGGCGCGAGACGCTTGCACCCCGAGACAGCCGTGTGTTACAGTCCACCCGTTGATGGTTACGTCGGGACGTAGCGCAGCCTGGTAGCGCACTTGCATGGGGTGTGCCCGGAGCACTTTTCTCTTGTTAGCTATCGCTATCTTAGCCAATGTTTATAGGCTTGTTCTCACTTTTGCTTTTGCCCGCTTTAGCCAAAATATGCCCCAAAAAATCAATCCAGTATCAAATGGCAGTATCAAATGCGGATGAAAGAAAAAACGTCCGCGATCGGTCAAAACCGGCCGGTCCGGGTCGAAGTGCGCATGACAGAAAGATCCACTTGCCGTATGCAAGTTTGAAGCGGGTGCGAAGGTGTTTTTGAACCCCATTTGATACTGACCGATGGACACGCAGGCGGGAACATCACGCACGCTTGTCCACGCCAGCCAACGGTGTCACAATCGGCCCCAATGAGCGAAGACACTCGTCATCCAGAGCGAACGGCCGAAGCCCTGAGCCGCGACATCGCCCACAAAGAATACCGCAGCCGCAACCGCCGCACCCAAGCCTGCGCCGCCATCCCCGAAGCCTGGCGCGAACTCGTCGAAAGCCGAACCGAGCGGAGCGACATCCAGCGCCGAAGGCGAGCCGAGTCCACAAAGCAACTGCAATCCGATGAGTTACCGTCGACGTGTACGGCAACCGGCGCGTCGATTGTTCTACGATAAGAGGAGGACGCCCATGACTTTGTCCAATCAAGAGGAACTTGACAGCTAATGGCTGCGGTCAGCAAACAGATCCATAGCGCTGACGAGGCGATTTGTCAGAATATCGAATTGCTCGCTGACCAGCGGGAATTGCTTTCCCAGAACGTGCTCTCACAGCTTCGGAACCTAGTCGAGGGAGTTGTGGTCCGTCTCCACACGGGCTCACCCGATGCCGAATTCACTTACGAAGCGGTAAAACCGGGGCTCGCCTTCGTCAGAAGCAATGCAAGGTTCAACTTCCTCGGCAAGTTCCACAAACTGATTCAGAAAAGTGCGTCCCACTACACCCTGGAGGGGGATGCTTCTGAGCGTTTGATGCTCAAGTATTACGAATATCTTTATCGCATCCGCAGCTTGCTCAAACACACCTGTGGAGTCTCAGTGCTCGCGAACCTGGAGTCCTTCCCAGTCGATCTCGACCCGTCACTGCGGGAGTACCACGAGAAGATTGCCGCTAGGATTGAGGCGGTCCGTGCAACGACGGACAGCGGCACCCGGGGTCGGTACTACATCCACAAAACACGCCCGTTCTTCGTCAGCGGGCGTATCTACTACGAAGTCACCCTCTACCGCGCCGTCAATAAGGTGAGCAAGTTCGACCGCATCATCGCTTTCACCGATATCGACATAACTGACAAGTACGCGGCCATGTTGACCCTTCGGCGGGACTCGATCGAAGTGCTCGGCCAGACGATGCCAATCACGATCATCCGTGAGTGGGAGATCTCGATCCGACCATGCGAGTTTGACAACTTCGCGCGACTTCTGGGCATCTCAGTTCGGACCAATACGACGACGGCGGAGTATCGCTACCTGATGCTTTGGCTAACGGCGGGCTCGGGCAGTCTTCTGGATTTGATTGATATGCCCGACGACAAGTATGCGACCGTGAGGGCGGCAGGTACGGCTGACCTCGCTAAGCCGCAGATCTTCCCTATACTGGATGAAGGGCGCCGCATCGTCAGGTCAGCCGCTCCGGGCCACAACGTCCTCCGATATCTCATGCTGCGGATGCACAACCAGATCCTCAAGCCCCAGTATCACTGGGAAGGCTGTGGCCTTCTCTCGGAGTTGAAGCTCCTGTACGGCTGCGTCCCCTTCGACACTATGCCGTTCTGCACATCGCTGCCAGGGCACAACCCTCGGTATTGGGACCTCGTTGAGAGCCTTGATGTGACCGGGCGGAACCACGAACTGATAGCGCGACGCGTGAAAAACAACGTGGAGCGTCACGGCATCCTCTACACGCCCGTGGTCGACCTCGAGGAATTCGGAGACGTTAACGGCTTGATCTCCACTTACAACAACAAGCTCTACCACAAGCATACGGAGCGCCGGCTCGTGCTCGATAAGGGGCACGTCTTCATCTGCGGGTATGAGAACGACACTGTCTCCATCGTCGAGAAGCTTCAGGGGTATGCATCGTCCGGCATTGCCGGCTACACCCAAGCGGTCACGCGCTGGCTAGATGAAACACCTCGTGGTATCGACGACCCGGCGAAGGAGAATGCGCTCAAGCAGTTATTCAGCCAGTCGCGCGTCGCACTGATCTACGGGGCAGCTGGCACTGGCAAGTCAACGATGGTGGACCACATCGCGCACTACTTCAACGACAAGACGAAGCTCTTCCTCGCGCACACCAACCCAGCGATTGACAACCTTAAGCGCAAGGTAACCGCGCAGAACTCGGAATTTCGGACAATCAGCAGCCAGATCAACAGGAGTGCCACCGATCCGGAGTACGACGTCCTCATCGTTGATGAGTGCAGCACCGTGAGCAACGCCGACCTGATCAAAGTGCTGGAAGAGACCTCTTTCAAGCTGCTCGCGCTCGTTGGCGACGTCTACCAGATCGAGTCGATCCAGTTCGGCAACTGGTTCGGAATCATTCGCTCATTCATACCGAGCACGTCGGTGTTCGAGTTGACGACGCCCTTCAGAGCCAAGAACAAATCACTCTTGGCCTTCTGGAACAAGGTTCGAGCCATCGAAGACGACATCGCCGAGGTCATGGCCCAAAACGGATACTCGACCGTGCTAGACAAGACGCTGTTCGAGACCCAAGGACAGGACGAGATCATCCTCTGCCTGAACTACGACGGCCTCTATGGCATCAACAACATCAACCGGTTTCTGCAGAGCAGCAACCGCGGTGCAGCGACCATCTGGCGAGAGTCCACATACAAGGTCGGCGACCCTGTCCTTTTCTACGAAACCGAGCGGTTCCGACCGGTGATCTATAACAACCTGAAGGGTCGGATCATCGGCATCGACCACGTCCCCGGTCGGATCCAGTTCGACGTCGAGCTCGATCGACCGCTTAGTGAGTTCGACGTCGTCGGTTCTGAGCTCGAATGGGTGCGTGGCTCGACTGTGCGCTTTTCTGTCTATGACTATGACACCAGCGATGCGGACGACGACTCACTAAACACAACCGTGCCATTCCAGGTGGCCTACGCCGTGTCGATCCACAAGGCGCAGGGTCTCGAGTACAACTCCGTTAAGATCGTAATCACCAATGCCAATGAAGACGACATCACACACAGCATCTTCTACACAGCTGTAACTCGGGCACGTGAAACTCTTCGCATCTTCTGGACACCCGAGACGCAGCAGCGTGTTCTACAGAGACTCCGACGCAGCGCCAACCCCAAGGACGTCGCTCTTCTCGCTAGCCGTCGTGGCCTTACGCCAGTGACACATTCGTGAACATCCGCAGTCCGGAAAGCCGGTGTACATCAGTTGCTAGAACTCCGCGCCCTCTGTGCCTCTGTTGTGAAAGAGATCCCGCGACAAAATCAGCCCGGTGTTGGTCATCGAACTCGACGATGCGTCCCACGAAGAGGAATCCCGACGTGACCGGGACACCTTTGTTGAGTATGCGGCTGAGCTTCCACGTCTAGTTTCCGGCGCTGAGTTGTAAAATCATGGCGGCATGTATTCTTCAAAAGTGTCCGGCTGGGCGACCACGTCTTGTTTCTCGCGCCGGGTTATGAAATCATGCCGGCAGGCATGTCAGGGACGACACATTATGAGATAGGCAATCCCCACTCCCATTGTCGCTCTCCCGCGCCTTCTCCCAGGTGCTCGATTATGATTTACCGCCTAGACGGATGACAAGTCCCTGCTGATGCTTGTTCTTTCAGGTTCTGTTCGATTTACTCCGCCGGTTGCTGGCCGTTGAGCCTCGGGCTTTTAGGCCAGATCACTACGCGCGCAATTTTAAGCCATGCGATAATCTTCCGGTAAGGTTTTTCTGCTAAATTGTAAAGATGATGAATTATACAAATAAAGTTTTAAGTGCTTTGGTAATGCTTGGAACAGGGCTTTTCGCCTCCCTTGGCTTCGACCAAACCACACCGGCAACGAATGTACCCGCCGGTGAACGGCGGCCTGGCGGCGGCGGACGCGGTGGTCCCGGGAACCTCGATGTGATTTGGGTGGGCCGTTGATTGGCTGAAATTGATCGGGCTGGAGTTCTCAAAAATGTTTGATTCAAATCATGCGACCTGTCATTGAACTGGATGAATTGAGCGTGCGTTTCGGCGACCGGGATATTTTAAAAAGTCTCCAAATCGCACTGTTTGGACGCATCATCGGCCTCCTTGGTCCGAACGGCGCCGGCAAATCCACGTTGATTCACACGCTGCTCGGCTTTTGTCCGGCGAGCAGCGGCACCGCGCGGATTTTCGGACACGATGTGCGCACGAAAACAGACAAGGTCCGTTCGCTGGTTGGCTACATGCCGGAAAATGATTCCCTGATTGCGGACATGACCGCGGTGTCTTTTGTGCGGATGATGGGGGAATTATCCGGGCTGCCGAAGGAGGAGGCGTTGGAACGGGCGCATGAAGTGCTTTTCTACGTGGGGCTGGGCGAGGCCCGCTACCGCCGGCTGGGCACATATTCGCTTGGTATGAGGCAGCTCGCCAAGTTCGCCCAAGCCATCGTTCACGGCCCTCGCCTGCTGATCCTTGATGAACCTACCAACGGCCTTGATCCGGTGGCGCGCCAGCGTATGATCCGGCTCATCCGGGAAATAAAGGACTCGGGGGAAATGCATTTGCTTCTCTCCTCCCATTTGCTGCGCGACGTTGAGGAGACCTGCGAGGACGTGTTGATTCTGAAGCAGGGCCAGATTGTGCATTATTCGAATCTGGACAGCGAACGCCGCGCCAACAAACGCTTTGCTGAAATTCAAACCCAGGGCAACGATGCGGGGCTGGCGGAGGCACTGACGGGCCTCGGCTGTGAATGCGTTGCGGGGGGTGCAGGCAGGTTCAAGATGGTTCTGCCCAAAGGATTTGAATTGAGGGAGATTTATCGGCTGGCGGCCGCGCGCGATTTGCAATTGCGGCGCTTGAATTACCGCCGCGACACCCTCGAAGACATTTTTTTGAAAGCAATGGAACGCTGACATGGCTATCTATAAACGCACCTATAAAAATTACACCGGCGCGGCCACCAAGGCAGGACCGCGTTTATTCGTCCTGACGCGATTCGGTCTGATCGGCGTGTTCAAGTCGAAGTTGTTGATGCTCTTCATGGGCGCGTGTTTGATTTATCCAATCTGTTGCATTGCCTTCGTTTACCTCTCGCACAACCCCAAGCTTCTTGCCGCATTCAACATTCCGGACGGGGCGCTGCCGGCGGTGAACGGCCGTTTTTTTTATTTTTA